>Ga0315539_1002371_pt1 | contig 13603 bp, 9 predicted proteins | sample SalMarSW160150MG_FD_203097 | JGI IMG/M metagenome (GOLD analysis project Ga0315539, IMG submission 203097) | Salt marsh sediment microbial communities from the Plum Island Ecosystem LTER, Massachusetts, United States - Salt Marsh Sediment SW1601-150 ... | reverse complement strand
AGAAATCTCCCCAGCGGTTATCCGGGGCAAACTTGGAAGAACCGTCTCTCCTGTACGATGCGGTCAGGTAATACTTCTGATCGTAATCGTAATTCACACGTCCAAAATAGCCCTCGGTAGTATAGTTATCCTCATAGGAGTTGCTTCGTGTAATGGTCACAAAGTTGATGAGTTCCGTATTGTCATCGGCAATTTGCTGGGTTCTTGCTCCACTCAGGTAGTTATACGTATATTCATACGACTCATGACCCAGCACTACGTCCACACGATGATCACCAAATAGTCTGTTATATGTAAGCAACTGGTTGAAATTAACGGAATTACGGCGGTTATATGTTTTGTAAGACCTGCCGCCCGGTGCCCCATCACCAATGAGCGGGTTGTTGTAAAACGTGTTGTAATAAAAACGCTGGTCCAGACTTCCGTTAATTGTAAATTTAAAGTCTTTCAGGAAGTTAATTTCCAGATAGGTTTTACCACCAAGTGTGGAGGTTTTATCCGTATCCTGATCCCATCGGATCTCAGCAATACAATGCCTACCGGAGCTTGCACCGGCACCACGGTTATCATAAATATCAAACTGCTTCTTCCCGTAATCATCCAACACATACTCCCCGGTCACCGGGTCAAGTTCCCAAACGGGATAGATGGATCCAACTCCCCGGGTAAAACGAATGGGGTTTACAAATGTAGTGCTGCTTCCGGTCTGGGCCCAGTTCAGTTCCCTGTTGGCACCGTTGACGTTGAAACCGGTTTTCAACCAGTCTGTGGCCTGGAAATTAACATTGGCACGTCCGGCAAAACGCCGCAGGTCCGATTCAATGATAAATCCCTCCTCGTAAAGGTATCCGACAGAAACATAGTAATCGGTACGTTCGGTACCTCCCTGGTAACTGAGATCGATGTTCTGGCGCTGACCGGTTTGTGTAAGTGCACCCAGCCAATCCACAGCCTCCTCATAATCACCCTTGTACCTGGCATCTGGGTTGAGTTTCCCATCAAGTCCAACAATCTGATCATCCGGCACATTAAATGGATTATACCTCAATTCACCGAAAATGTTGTCCGTTGCAGACTGATTTGCAGCCGTTACAGCAGCAGGGTCATCAACACCGGGTATAGCAATAGCATTCCTGTATGCTTCCCACATGACCGGATAATAATCGAAGGCATCGATCAGTTCATACTCCGGCTGAGCCCGGGTGAGAAGTCCAAAAGAAGCATTAACCGAAAGCTGACCCGCTCCCGGTTTCCCCCGTTTGGTGGTGATCAGGACAACACCGTTTGCAGCCTTGTTCCCGTAAAGTGCCGTAGAAGAGGCATCTTTCAGGATAGTTACACTCTCGATGTCATTCGGGCTAATGGCACTGATAGAACCTGAAAAAGGTACACCATCGACAACATACAGAGGAGCATTGGATGCACTGTATGAGCCATAACCCCTGACACGGATTGATTGAGATTCTCCCGGCTGACCACTACCGGCAGTCACCTGGATTCCCGGGCTGGATCCTTCAATGGCTGTGGTAACGTTGGTTATCGGCCGAAGTTCAATCTTGCTGCTGTTGATCTGTGTCGCGGAGCCGGTGAAAGCACCTTTCTTGGAAGTACCAAAGGTTGTCACAATGACCTCTTCAATACCAAGGACATCAGGCTCCAGGACCACATCAATGCTACTCCTCCCTTCAATCATCACCTCCTGGGAAGTCATACCCACATAGGTAAAAACAAGGGTTGTAGCACTTCCTGGTACAGTGAGGGAATAATTACCATTTACATCGGTAATGGTCCCGATGGTGGTTCCCTTCACTACAACAGATACTCCGGGCAGGGTTAATCCATCTTCCGATGAAGTGACCACACCCGTCACTGTTCGATCCTGTGCAAGCGCCTGAAAAGCAAACAGAGGCGCCATTACAAGAATTACAGTTAGAAGAATTTTTCTCATAGAAGTTAATTTTTAGGTTAATATTAGGGTTAATATCCCACATGGGATAAATAGAATACACTTCAAGAATGATGCAAAAAAGGATAATCGACTATCAGTTAAACATGTAGAGGACAATCCGAATGTTTGAGATTTGTAAATGGTGTACATAATCGCACAGGTTGTGTTCGAATCCGAACTTTCTCTTTTTCATCACCAATGCGCCAAAAGAGCCACTGAACTGCCCCAGTCTGCCTAAATCAAGGCAAAATTTATTAAATTTTTCTTAGACCAGCAACAAAATAACATTTCTTCCATAGTAACCTGCATAACAAAGTATATACAAAAAAAATAAATGATTGTAAAGCAGGATGTTAAAAACCGGAAAAGTAAGCATTCAGGTTAACTTCCTTTCCAAGTCCAATTTTCTTTCTGAGTCGGCTGCGGGCCATAAGAATGCTTTGAAGGGATTGTTTGGTAATGTATGAGATCTCTTTTGTATTCAGATTGAGTCGTAACAACGCACACAATCTGATCTCATTTGGAGTGAGGGTTGGGAGTTTCCGGATTAAGCGGTTAAAAAATTCCCGGTCAATATCTTTGTAAATCAGTTCAAATTCATCGAATACATTTTCATCAAATCCATATTCCAATTCATTAATAATATCCTGCAACAATGATTTCTGAGTGCCGACTGAATTCTTTTTTATTTCTGCAATCCTGCCCGATGTTTTCTTCAGCAATTCATTCTTACTTAACAGTTGAAGTGCATGGGTATTAAGCTTTATATTCTTATTCTTGATGAGGGTTTCCAGGTATTGTTTTTCTTTCTTCAGTGTTCCCTGTATCGATTTATTGATGGCTATTTTTCGTTTTTGCCGGACCAGGGTGATCAATGCAAAGGCGAGAAGAATAGCAATTACCGTGCCTGTAAAAAAGAATATAATATTTCTTTTTTCTTTCTTTAATCTACTAATTTGCAATTCCTTCTGTAGCCTGTACTCGTTTTCAATCATGGCTATTTTCAATGCATTCCTGATATTGTATAATGAATCGCTGTATTGGTGTGCGATGTGTTTATAGCGGTATGCTTCCGGAAAGTTGGTTTTCAGGTAATAAGCTCTGCTGATTTCCATACTGCTTTTATAAGCCAGGCTGCCCATTTTAATTTCTTTACTGGCACGGAAACTCGGTAATAAACAGGATAAAGCATTATCCGGATCATTCTGTGCCAGGTATAGCTTTCCAAGATTATATTGAACATTGGCTATTCCAAAAACTGAATTCATAAAACGGTAGAGGACAAGGCTTTTATTTAGGTATTCTTCTGCCTCCCTGAAATTCCCCATCTGCACATAGACGGATCCTATATTGTTGAATTTTTTGGCTATTCTTTGTATATTCAAATGGGTGATGTCAATTTGCAATCCGTCGAAAAAAAGGGTTAGTGCCCGTTCGTAACGAAGAAGGTTTTGTTCTGCCCTGCCCATATTGTTCATTAAGATGGACATCCTGGAACTGTCCTTCATTTCCTTGAACGACTGGAGGCTGAGGTTGTAATAATACAGCGCTGTTTCGTTTTCATTCAGTGTCCGGTAAGCATTCCCGATACTGTTACGAATTAAGGCAATATTGGTCGTATCATGGAACAACTCCGATTGCTCAAGCGAGTTGAAGAGATAGCTGAATCCAATTTCAAATTTCCCCAAATCCCGGTATACAATTCCCATCCTGTATTTACTATCCACTAAACCTTTAACATAATCCAATCGCGTGGCAAGCGATAAGGCATAATTGTGTTTTTCCAACGCATCCATGTAAAGCCCCTGCAACCTGTAAATCACACCCATTTCATTGAGAATTTCAATCATTCGTTTATCATCTCCGGTTTGAATGCACAATTCATTTGCCTTATTAAAAAAATCCAGGGCGGAATTGAAATCACCCAGACTTTTATATAAAAGAGCGATTCCGGATAACCGCTCAACTTTTTCCGAAGGATCCAGTTCCTCCAACTCCTCAATATCTGCCCGGATAATGTCAATCACCTTCTTAACTTCCCTGCTCGGGACAACATTATCAATTGCCTTTTTCATATCCGTATACTTTACATCCATTTTCAGATCCGTTGTATCCTGACCGAAAAGGAAGGTTGAATACCATACGATTAAAATAAAAAGGCAATAAACCGATCGAAAACTTATCTCCATGATGTTATTTGCACTGCTGCATAGAAATCCAATAAATGGCAGCTGTGCTTTGAATAGTAAAATTAACAACTTATTTCTAAGTTGAATTTCATGAATAGGAAATTGTGAGAAGAATGTCTATATTAATGCCAACATTACAATTGAGATCAGGTAATATTTATTCCATAATATCATGAAAATAAGGATCTTACTCTCTATCGTGATAATTTCTATCCTTTCACAAAATCTTGTTGCACAAGTAGTAGAAGAAGAAAAAAAACAGGAAAATACAGAAAAGATCAAGACCGGTTTTAATTTCGGTGCCCTTCCCGTTGTGGCATATGATTCCGACCTGGGTTTCGAATACGGGGCGCTCGCCAATTTATACTTTTACGGAGACGGTAGCCGGTATCCAATGTACAACCATTCCCTTTACCTGGAAGCTTCAAGGTATACCAGAGGAAGCGGTATTTACAGGCTCTATTACGATACCGACCGCCTGCTGAAGAACATCCGTACCAAGTTCGATATTGCTTACCTGCCCGACGAAAAGATGGATTTCTTTGGGTTTAACGGCTACGAAACCGTTTACAATCCGGAATGGGCAGATCCCGATGAATCCGAAGATGTTTACAGAACCTCTGCCTTTTACAACTACCGCAGGCAACTCTTCAGGATGTCGCTGAATCTCCAGGGAAACCTTGTTGGTGAAAAGATAAAATGGACAGCCGGTATCGCTCACTATAATTTCACCACCGGATCCATTCGGACGGGAAAACTGGATTTGCCGGATACTGCCTCACTGTATAACCATTACATTGACTGGGGAATTATTCCTGAAAAGGAAGCAAAAGGGGGAAATGTTCAGTATGTTAAACTTGGAACCGTCTATGATACGAGGGATAATGAACCCAACCCGATGAGGGGTGTCTGGACAGAACTGGTTATCCGCTTTGCTCCCTCTTTCCTGGGTAATGAAGATCACGGCCATGCCAAACTCGCAATCACCCACCGGCAATACTTTACACTGATCGAGAATGATCTCTCCTTTGCCTATCGTCTCGGATACCAGGGAACATTATGGGGAGAAGTCCCATGGTATGTGCAGCCCGTTCTTGCAACATCCGTGTTGACAGGTGCAACCAACCAGGGACTGGGAGGATCAAAAACCCTGCGGGGAATCCTCCGGCACCGGGTGGTGGGTGACCATGTAGCCTATGGTAATTTTGAAGTCCGCTGGAAAGTGGTGCGGTTCCGGTTCCTGAAAGAGAATTACTGGTATATAGGATTGAACGGATTCCTGGATGCCGGTATGGTGTTGAAAGGCATCGATATCGATTATGACCTTGTCGAAAGCCGTATGGCACTCGAACCCAATAACGATTTTGATGATTATTTCAAACCGGACGAAGAATCTGTGCACCTCAGTGCCGGCGCCGGTATCCGGTTCGTCATGAACCAGAATTTCATCATCGCTGTCGACTTCGGAAAAGCATTCAACAAACAGGACGGGAATACGGGGTTGTATATTGTTTTGAATTATCTGTTTTAATTTATGTAACGAGTGACGGGTAACGAGAACTTTAAAACCAACATCCAACGTACAACGTCCGCCGTAGGCGTCCCTTCGGGACAACTTCTGCCAAAGGCATGCCTTACGCTTGCACTAAAGCTTCAGCATAGACGCATGGCACAACATTCAAAAACGACAAACAAGGTTCATGTAATGGTTATAAAATGGCCATACAATGGTCCAACAATAGTCATGCGATAGTCATACGATAGTCATTCAATGTATGACAACTGTATGACAATTGTATGACAGCAAAGCGCATGACAATAGTATTACAGTGGAGCGCAGCGAAACATATTTCAAAATGCACCAGCCAATCCCGATCTGCCTAACCTTTATTTCCTGCAATTATTTACAATCCTCAAAACTCTTATCATACTGGGTCATTGCCCGCAGGCTCATGCCCATGCTTGAAAATCCGCCGTCGTGAAAGAGATTTTGCATGGTTACTTTGCGGGTCAGGTCAGAGAAGAGCGTAACGCAATAGTCTGCACACTCCTCAGCCGACGCATTCCCAATGGCGACATGCGTTCCGTGAAATCGATCAGGGAATCGATCCCCTTCTTGCCCTCTAATAAATTACAGACCATCTGTTGATTTTTTTTTGTTTATCAAGAAAAAACGTCCGCAAAGATAACGCTTGCGGAAAACAATGAAAAACAAATCTTAATTTTATTTAGAATAAATAAGAGTTAAGAAGTTAATATTGAGTTATGAGTAGTGAGTAGGGAGCAAAGAGCATGGGGAGGATAAATTGTACAGAGTTCTCCAAAGGAGTCCAATGGACAAGGTACAGAGTTCAGAGTAGTAACTGAGACCCGAAAACTAATTTGGTGCTCGGTCCTCGGTTCTCGGTACTAGGTTAATGAAGAGGGGATAGCTTTTTACGCCAAAGAGGGATAAGGAGTGTACCATCAACCTAATTAACTTATAACTAATCAACTTATAACTTATTACCTCTCCTTCAACAACTCCTTTGCATTCTTAAGGGCAGCATCGGTCAGTTCTTCGCCACTGAGCAGTTTGGCTATTTCAACGATCCGTTCCTCCCGGTTGAGCAGTTTGATGTAGGTATAGGTTGAATCTTTCTTATCCTCTTTGTATACAAGGTAATGGTATTTACCCCGGCTGGCAACCTGCGGAAGGTGTGTGATGTTGATGACCTGCATTTCATTTGCCATCTGGCTCATAAGAAGCCCCACCTTATCGGCAGTATCCCCGGACACACCGGCATCAATCTCATCAAAAATGATGGTTGGCAGCGCAGCAGACCGTGAGATCAATGATTTCAGGCTGAGCATCAGGCGGGATATTTCCCCTCCGGATGCAACGGTACCAATATCCTGTAACCGGCTTTGCTTATTGGCTGAAAAGAGGAATTGAATCTCATCGATGCCCGTGGGGGTATAATCTTCTGTTCTCGATTGCTTGATCGCAAAACGTCCATTGGGGATTGCCAGTTCTTTCAACAGGTAAGTGACTTTCCTTTCAATTTCAGGGATGGTGTTTTTCCGTTTATCAGACAGTTTTTTTGCTTCCGCCTCAAGCTGTTGTTTTGTTTCATCCAGTTCAGATGAAACGGTTTCAATCTGCTGGTTATAGCTGGTGATCTCATTCAGACGGGTTTGAAGCTCATCCTTAATTGCAAGCAGATCCGCTATCGAATCCACGCGGTGTTTTTGCTGCAGGCTGTAGATCAGGTCGAGTCGATCACTGATTTCCAGGATCCGTTCCGGGTTATACTCCACACCGATACTGAGGTTTTCTATTTCCGAGGCGAGATCTTTCAATTCAATGTGTGCACTGTCGAGGCGCTTCTCAATCTCCCCGGTTGCCGGCATGAAGGGAACGACTTTCTGGACCAGTGAATGAATTTCTTTCAGTTTAACCAGCAATGCATTTTCATCTTCCGAGAGGAGAAAGGATGCATGTGACAGGTTGGTTTTTATCTCTTCTGCATGGTTCAGGGTTTCCAGTTCTTCCTCCAGCTCCTGCTGTTCATCCTTTTCCAGCCTCGCCTTTTCAAGCTGATCAAACTGGAATTGATTGTAATCCAGGTCTGCTTTTGACTTATCAGCCAGTTCAACAAGTTCCCGGTATCTCTGTTCAAGTTTTTTATATCGGGTATAGGTTGTTTCATAATCCTCCAGCAGGTTCCATTGACCGGCAAAATCATCCACCACTTTCAGTTGAAACAGCGTATTTCCGAGAAGCAGGTTTTGATGCTGGGAATGAATATCGATCAGGTTCATCCCCAGTTCCCTGAGAACAGGCAGGTTGACGGGTGTGTCGTTGATAAAGGCTCGGGATTTCCCACTGCTGGTAATCTCTCTCCGGATCATGGTGACTTCTTCATAATCCAGGTCGTTCTCTTCAAAGAAGGGTTTAAGATCATCGCTTTCCAGTGTAAAACGGATCTCCACGATGCACTTCTCCTTTTTGTCCATGAGGACACCGGTATCCGCCCTCTGGCCAACGATCAGGGATATGGCACCGAGCAGGATGGATTTCCCCGCTCCTGTCTCGCCGGAAATGATGGAAAAGCCTGGATAAAAATCAATTTCCAGGTGTCTGATCAGCACATAATTCTTTATAAATAAGGACTTAAGCATTTACACGGAGAGATTAACCAGTGAGGTTAAAACTAATGAAAATGAGGTAAGTTTTCAAGATTCTACTCCATTATTTTTTCATATTTGGCCGTGTTCGCCGGATCAATCTCCCGAAGGATCGTCACAACCCGCCGTTTCTCTTCAGGTAAAGAATCGGAAAAGATGTTGACAAACTCATTCGCTTTGGCATCAAAAACCAACTGGAGCAGGAAAAGGTAGGGATCGGGCTTCCGCCGGTACACTTCCTGAAGCAGCCGGATGGATTCGGCTATTTCGGCTCTGCCCTCATTCACTTTGCTGTCCATCAGGTCGAGGCCAAGCCTGTGGTACCTGTAAAAAAACTGACGTATCGGCCGGTATTCATCGTCGAGTATATTCTTGATCAGCCAGTAACGGTTCTTATTTCTGGCACCATCATAGGGTTTCCATCCCGGTTCAACCACATTCTGTGCGTTGTTTACAATGGCTTCGGCTTTCTGGAAATAGGGTGTTCCCCCTTCCTGGGAAAACGAATCGTAATCCAGACCAATGATGATGTAGGCATAAAATGCCAGGAGGGAAGTCAGGTTTGAGAGGTGGGTCTGCTCGTTAAACTCGAGCGGTTCAAATTCGAGGTACCGGAAACGAAAATCGTTATCCTGAAAATTGAACATCGTAGTGTTGTAGGTTGAATTATAAGCTGGCCGGCTTGACTGGATATGGATCGTACCCTTGAACTCATCTGCCCCCAGCTGTTCGGTGAGGTTTATTAATATCGTACATTCGATCCGCTCGTTGTATTCATATACATGATTGGTCCAGTTCCGGTTGTTCATGAACTCATACATGGCTGTCTGAAGGGTTTGAAATATCTGTTTATTTGTACCCTGGATCTGCTGGGTAACCAGTTGAATGTTACACCTCAACTCCTGGCTCCGGAGGAGGAAAGGCGTTAGCAACAACAAAACCAGTATGATGATTCTTCTTTTCATACAAGATATTCTTCCACCTTTTTCAGGATGTCCTTTGCTACATCCTTTTTTGATTTTAACTCGAAATGCAGAATATTATTGTCCCGGTCGAGGATACTGATCTTGTTTGTATCGTATCCGAAACCGGCACCGGGGTCGGCCAGGGAATTAAGGACAATAAAATCAAAGTTTTTCTTTTCCATCTTCTTCCTGGCGTTCTGTATCTCATCCCGGCTCTCCAACGCAAATCCAATCAAAAGCTGTCCTCTCTTTTTGATCTTCCCGAGGGAAAAGGCGATGTCATCGGTTGGTTTCAGGCGGATCACCCAATCTTTTTCTCCCCTTTTTACTTTCTGATCGTGAATTTTTTCGGGTTTGAAATCACTCACGGCGGCAGCCATGATGGCACAATCGCATTGAGGAAAAATGTTCATGCAGGCCTCCTTCATCTCGCTTGCTGAAACAACCGGGATAATATCAATACCTTTTCCTGATGGAAGCACCGATCCCGGACCCGGAACCAGTGTTACTTTTGCACCAAGTTCAGCGGCTATTTCAGCCAGGGCAACGCCCATTTTGCCCGTGGAATGATTCCCGATAAATCGCACAGGATCTATTGCTTCGTAGGTTGGACCCGCTGTTATGAGGAATTTCTTACCTTTCAGGATGGGCTTTCTTTTTTTTTTTGATCCGAAATAGTCGGATATTATCTCTACGATCTTTTCCGGTTCCTCCATCCTTCCCTCCCCGATTAGTCCGCTTGCCAGTTCTCCAGAGCCCACATCGATAAACCGACTCCCGTTGGATGTAAGTATTTCAAAGTTTTTCGTGGTGGCGGGATGGTTAAACATATCCCGGTCCATGGCAGGGGCAATAAAGACCGGACACCGGGCGGAAAGGTAGGTTGTCAACAACAGGTTATCGGCAATGCCGTGCGCCATTTTTGCAAGGGTATTTGCCGTAGCAGGGGCAATAAGAAACAAATCAGCCCATGTACCCAAATCAATATGGCTATTCCAATCGCCACTCTCCGGATCAAAAAAATCAATCAGGATGGGTTTCTTCGACAGGGTAGCCATGGTGAGTGGTGTAATGAATTCCTTCGCAAGAGGGGTCATCACCACCTGGACTTCCGCTCCCTGTTTTACCAGCAACCTGGTAATGGTTGCTGCTTTATAAGCGGCAATACTCCCGGTGATACCCAGCAATATCTTCTTGCCTTTGAGCATGTTGTAACGATCTGTTTATTCCTTTTCAGGATTCCTGTAGTAGATCTGATCTTCTGCGTACTCTTCCAAAGCAATCAGGGACGGTTTTGGCAGCCTTTCGTAAAACTTGGAGATCTCGATCTGTTCCCGGTTTTCAAATACCTCTTCCAGGTTGTCAGTATAATAGGCAAACTCCTCCAGTTTGCGGTTCAGTTCCTGTTTCAGCTCAACACTGATCTGATTCGCTCTTTTAGAGCAGATATTGATTGTTTCATAGATATTTCCAGTGTCCTTGTCAAGGTTTTCCATGTTCCGTGTAATGGTTGTCACCGGTGCTTTCGATTTCTTATAATCCATATTAATTTGCGTTAATATCCTGTTCTGTTATTTTTTCCTGTACTGATGAGTAAATTTTTTCGGCCTCTTTGATGTATTCGCTTTCAGGGAACTCATCAAGAAACGAATAATATTCATCGACCGCTGACTGATAGCGTTCCTGTTGCTTTTCAATCACACTGTTCTCGGCAAGCAGGTAGCTTGATTTCAGGCGCAGGAACATCAGCTCTTCCCTGAATTTAGTATCGGGATATTCGGTCAAACTGGTTCGCAAAGCAACCATGGCTGCTTTGTAATTGCCAAGGTCAAAATAGAGCTTGGCAGTCAGGTATGATTTTTCCACCAGTTTCTCCTCCAGCTCTGCAATCAGACGATCGCATTCCAAAACCCGGTCGCTGTTTGGGAACTTGGATTTAAACAGCGTAAAAGAGTTAATGGCATTGTATGTATTCTCCTGATCCAGACTGGATCGTGGAGACATCAGGTAGTAACAATAAGCTGCCAGAAAATCTGCCTCTTCTGCACGAGGGCTGTGAAAAAACGTCTTCACAAACGTCCTGAAATAGTGCCCTGCCATGATGTAATCACTCATCAGGTAATAGCTCATGGCATGATAAAAACTCAATTCTTCTGTTTTATCGGACCCGCGCAACCGCGGTTTTAATTGTTCCAGCAGCGTGGTGGCTTTAACATACTCACCCTTATCGTAATATTCCATGGCTTTGATGTACTTAAAGTCCCAGTCACCACTTTTTAAAACTTTCTCATAAGCGCATGAAGCGGTTACTAAAACAATGCCTGTAATGATGAAAAGTATCCTGATTTTCATACTTCCGAAAAAGATTTTGCAAAATTACTCTTTTGGAATGAATTACAAATATAAAACGGATAAAAAAATGGATTTATTTTCCCTGTCCGGTTTTTGTAAGAACGGCTGGAAACCGGATGTGGAATAGTAATCCTGTTTTCGGTGATCCATACTGCAGATTTTTACTTTGGAGCGTTTGTTAGATTTTTAAAATTCAATACCTTTGTCGGTTACAATACTAATCACTAATCTTAAATCAAACACCGTGGATATTTTCGATAAAATCAAAAATGAACGAGGAGCACTCGGGCAGTACCAGAAGGCAGCTCATGGCTATTTCATGTTTCCTAAACTGGAAGGCGAGATTGCCCCAAAAATGAAGTTCAGGGGTAAAGAAGTACTCACCTGGAGCCTTAATAATTACATCGGACTGGGAAACCATCCTGAAGTCAGGGAGGTGGATGCCCGGGCAGCAAAAGAGTATGGACTTGCTTACCCTATGGGAGCCAGGATGATGTCCGGACAAACCGCAAAACATGAGGAACTGGAGCATAAACTGGCCGAATTTGCCGGAAAACAGAGTGCCTACCTCCTCAATTACGGCTACATGGGAATGGTCTCCATTATCGATGCACTGGTCGGAAGAAATGATGTGATCGTATACGATTCCGAATCCCACGCCTGTATACTTGATGGAGCCAGACTCCATATGGGAAAACGGTATGTCTACCCCCACAACGACATGGAAAACTTTGGGAAGCAACTGGAACATGCAACAAAACTCACCGAAAAAACCTGTGGAGGGATCCTAGTGATTACGGAAGGTGTGTTTGGCATGGCAGGAGACCTGGGGAAACTGAAGGATATGGTTGCTTATAAAAAGAAATACAATTTCCGTCTGCTGGTTGACGATGCACACGGTTTTGGAACAATGGGACCCACCGGAGCAGGTACAGGAGAACACATGGGTGTCCAGGATCAGATCGATCTCTATTTCGGAACGTTCGCCAAAGCCATGGCATGCATTGGAGGATTTGTTGCAGCCGAAGAAGATGTGATCAGCTATCTTGCCTACAATATGAGATCCCAGATCTTTGCCAAATCACTGCCAATGCCGATGGTCATCGGAGCTTTGAAACGACTGGAGTTATTAAAGACACACCCTGAATTGAGGGAAAACCTGTGGAAAATTGTGCATGCACTGCAGAGCGGCCTCAGAAAGGCTGGCTGTAACCTGGGCAATACCGAATCCCCGGTTACCCCTGTTATCTTTACCGGTGGCGTGGCCGAAGCAACCAACATCGCCATGGACCTGAGGGAAAACTATAACATCTTCTGCTCCATGGTGATCTATCCCGTCGTACCCAAAGGAGTATTCCTCCTGCGATTGATACCAACAGCCCTTCATACCCTGGAACAGGTGGATTATACTGTCAAAGCCTTCGCAGAAGTGCAGGCAAAACTGAAAGCCGGTAAATACTCCAAGGAAGTTATCGCCCAGGTGAATTAACCAGGGGATTAAGATTGCCTTATCTGTATGAAGCCATCCAAATGGGTGGCTTTTTTTTGACTGTATTACCGCAACTAATAGAACAAAACCAAGTACAACCTCGTTCTCTGCAAACCCTGCCACCTGTTCTCTCCTGGCATGGTACGCGGGGCAGGCAGGTTAACTAAACCCACCCAATAAAAATAGCTACTTCGCTGTTGGAGAGCGACTTTCCAAGTCGCTTGGGGCTGTCAAAAGTCCGAATCATTCTGTCCAAAGCCCCGAAGGGATCTGCCATAGGCCCCATAGGGATTCCTTCGGAACATGGCTATGCCACCTTTGGGATACTCCTGCGGAGAACCCCTGCTTGACGGCAGGCGGGAATTCGGCTTCATAATTTCAGTTCGATTAACAGCTCCTGAAATTATAGTTACTGATCCCGCCTCGCGGCGGGATTAATTCGACTTCATAATTTCAGTTCGATTAACAGCTCCTGAAATTATAGTTACTG
>Ga0315539_1002365_pt1 | contig 13624 bp, 10 predicted proteins | sample SalMarSW160150MG_FD_203097 | JGI IMG/M metagenome (GOLD analysis project Ga0315539, IMG submission 203097) | Salt marsh sediment microbial communities from the Plum Island Ecosystem LTER, Massachusetts, United States - Salt Marsh Sediment SW1601-150 ... | reverse complement strand
CATCTTCTTCTCTCTGGCTAAAAGATTTATGGCGTCAGTAATTTCGTATTCACCTCGGGAAGATTTAGTAATTTTGCCAAGTTTGCCAAAAACATCAGGAGTAAATTTATAAAGTCCGGAATTGACCATATTTCCGATAAAATCTTTTGGTTTTTCAACAACTCTTTTTAAAAGTCCGTTACCTTCAACAAGAACGCCGTATTTTTCAGGATTTTTGTGATAAATCCCAGCAACATAGCTGTATTTTCCTTTAATATTCATTGCTTTCAAATCTCTTACTGAATAAAGATTATCTCCGCAAAGATAAAGAAACTGGCTTTTCTTAACAATATCTTTTACGCACTTTAAGGGACAAGCAGTGCCATACATTTTTTCTTTAGGCCCTAGAATTTCATACTGGCTTTTCATCCTTATTTTGTACTGACTTGGTCTTAAACTTTTAAGAGGCGGCTTGTATCTTTTTAAAAATTCTTCTATTAATTCTTCTTTAAACCCAGTTACTAAAATCAAATCCCTATAACCTGCTAAAAAAAGATTATCTAAAAGATAAGCCAAAAAGGGTCTTTTTTTGACCCTAATAAGATGTTTAGATTTTTCTTTGGTAAGATGAAGCATGCGAGTCCCCTGACCCGCAGCAGCAATTACCACTTTTTTAATCATTTTTTGGCTAAATTAAAAGCCTTTTTATTTAGTTTAAGATATTTTTCAGGAACAACTTTCGTAATGGCTTTTAGAATTGATGCGGGTTTTAATGGAATCAGTTTGTTGTATACTGCATATCCTAAAAGATAAATCCCTGAAACCACTTCTTTACCCAATTCTTTCTGGCAAATTTCAGAAGCAGGGATTATTTTAGAATTTTTTGTTATAGTTTTCAATTTTCTTAAAATCTCTTTTTCTTTAGGACTGCCAGGAAAAGAAAGCGTAAACTTATTGACCAAAAAGATAGTTTTTGAATTAGCATAAGAAAACGCTCTTAAACTCTCTAAGGTTTCCAAGCTTAGAATTAAATCAGCTGAACCAGAAGAAACTAAAGGCGAGTAAATTTTTTCCCCAAATCTTATATGAGTTTCCACTGCTCCTCCTCGCTGAGACAAACCATGAAGCTCTGAGGTCTTAATATCTAAACCTTCAATCAAAGCTGCCTCAGCTATAATCTGAGTTAAAGTAATCAATCCCTGTCCTCCTGTTCCTGAAATAATTATATTGAAAGTTTTTGGCATATTACTTTTTACGCTTCAATCTTTTTGCCCAATAAGAGCACATTCTCCGAGCAACAATAACTGAAACTTCTTTTTTATTTAAAAATCCTTTAATCGTGCTTTGAAGCTCTTTAATGTTTATGGGATCAATAACCTTTATATTCTTAACCCCGCAAGCCCTGGCAATTTCATCAATCTTTATTTCTTCAGTAATTTCACCCATTCCTGTTTCTCCAACTCCTGGATGAGTCTGATGCCCAGTCATTGCTGTAATCCGATTATCCATCACAATAATCAAAGGGTTTGATTTATTAAAAACAGTATTTATTAAAGCAGGGATTCCAGCATGAAAGAAAGTTGAATCACCAATTAAGGTTATGAGTTTTTGGCTGGAGCTTTTTTTAATTCCATGGGCTATGCCAATAGAGGAACCCATACATAAAAGATAATCCTGAATATTATGAGGAGGAAAACCAGCTAACATATAACAGCCGATATCACCTCCAAAAATTGTTCCCTTAGGAGCTGCTTTTTTTATAGCTGAAAAAATAAACCAATAAGGACAATCAGGACAAAGTCGAGGAAAGCGTTTTGTAACCTCTAAAGAAGAAAACTTTGAAACTCTGTATTTCTTGCCAGATAACTTTGCTACAGCTGTTCCAACTTTTTCTGTATTTAATTCTCTAACTTCAGGCAAAACATCCTTTCCTAAAATCTGAAGTTTTGGATTAACTTCTTTAGCTAAAACCTTAACTTCTTTTTCTAAAAATGGCTCCAGCTCTTCCACAACTAAAACTTTCTTAAACCCTTTGATAAAATTTTTAATTTTCTTCTCTGGTAAGGGATAGAAAAAAGCAAGTTTTAAAACAGGCAAATCCAGGTTCAGCTCTTTAAGAATTTCCATTACATATAGATAAGAAACCCCTGAAGTTATAATCCCAAGCCTCTCAAGCTTAGCTTGAGACATTCGTCTCAAGCTAAGCTTGAGACGAATCTGGAGAGAATTTACTTTGCTTTTTTCAACGAAATCTCTTATTTTTTCTATCTTTTCCAAAAGCTCTTCTTTCATTTCCAAAACCCTTGGCGGCATAGTAACAAATCTTTTAACATCTTTTACAAATCTTCCTCTCTTTTTGTGATTTGACATTTGGATTTTGGATTTTACAGATACTGGCATCTTTTGATGAGCTACCCTAGTAGTTATTCTAACTATCACTGGAATATTAAACTTCTCTGAAATCTTAAAACCTAATTTAACAAAATCCTTTGCCTCTTGAGCATCTGATGGTTCTAATATTGGAATATGGGCTAAATAAGCAAAAGCTCTACTGTTTTCTTCTGATTGGCCAGAACTCCAACAGGAAGGATCATCAGCTACTATTATTACTGTAGGTCCTTTAGTACCGGTATAAACAAAAGGGAGCAAAGCATCTGAAGCAACATTCAAGCCAAAGTTCTTCATTGCTACCAAGCATTTCAATCCAGAAAAACTTGCTCCAACAGCAGCTTCTAGAGCTACTTTTTCATTTGTGGAAAATTCAAAATAAATTCCGTGCTTTTTAGCTATTTTTCCAAAGATAATACCAATTTCTGAACTAGGAGTGCCAGGATAAGCTGAAACAAAATCCACCCCTGCCTCCAGGGCTCCCTGTACAATTGCCTCATTTCCAAGTAATATTTTTTTCATAAAACAAAGTTAATTAATTTTCCAGGAATAAATATTGTTTTTTTGATTTTTCTGCCTTTGGTATATTTTAGCACTTTGGCTTGAGACAAAGCAATTTCTTTGGCTTCTTTCTCTGAAATATCAGCTTCAACTTCTATTTTATCTCTAACTTTACCATTAATCTGAATAACCAAAATTACTTTTTTTTCTTTAATCAATTTTGAATTATATTTTGGCCATTTTTGCTCACAACACATTCCTTTGAGTCCTGCCTTTTCCCAAAGCTCTTCTGTTATATGCGGGGCAAAAGGACTTAACAGAATTAAGAATAAAGAATAATGAATTAAGGAAATTTCTTTTTCTTTTTCCAGCCTATTTACAAAAATCATTAATGAAGATATTGCAGTATTAAATTTTAATGATTCCATATCCTCTCCTACTTTTTTTATTGTCTTGTGAATCAAGCTCTTTAATTTTGAGTTTTGGATTTTGGGTTTTGGGTTTGTTTTATCTTGTAGCTTCCAAATCTTTTCTAAAAATCTTCTTACTCCTTTGATTCCCTTAATATCCCAAGGAATCATCTGTTCAAAAGGACCCATAAACATTTCATAGACTCTCATAGTATCAGCTCCGTGCTCTTTAACAATTTTCTCAGGACTAATCACATTGCCTTTTGACTTAGACATCTTAATGCCTCCTTGGCCAAGAATTATTCCATGAGAAGTTCTCTTCTTGTATGGCTCTGAACCAATTATCTTTGGCACTGCTTTAATGTCCCTTAAAAACTTATAAATAAATCGGGAATAAAGCAAATGCAAAGTAGTATGCTCCATTCCTCCATTGTACCAATCAACCCCGCCTACGCCCTTCGGGCTTCGGCGGGCAGGCACCATCCAGTATTCAAGTTTTTTTGGATCGGCTAACTTTCTATCGTTTTTGGGATCGCAATAACGAAGATAATACCAATTAGAACCAGCCCAGTTGGGCATAACATCTGTTTCCCTTCGTGCCGCACCACCGCACTCAGGACAAGCTACTTTTATCCAAGTTTCAACTTTTGCCAAAGGCGATTGACCTGCTTTAGATGGTTTATAATCTTTAATTTTGGGTAGTTCTACAGGTAAGTCCTTTTCCGATACGGGATGCCAGCCTTGTCCGCCGAAGCCTTGGCGAAGGCGGGCGCACTTCTCACATTTTATCATTGGTATTGGCTCGCCCCAATATCTTTGTCTGGAAAAAATCCAATCCCTTAACTTATAATGAACTGTTTTTTTAGCAGAACCCTTTGTATTAAGCCATTCTGTTATTCTCTCTTTGGCTTGCTCTGACTTCATTCCAGTAAAACGTCCTGAATTAATCAAAATTCCCTCACCCTCATAAGCTTCTTTTGAAGGATCATATTTAGAATCTTTTGGTTTGATAACTTCAATAATAGGAAGATTATATCTTTTAGCAAAATCAAAATCACGCTGATCATGAGCTGGTACAGCCATTATAGCGCCTGTGCCGTAATGCATTAAAACATAATCGGCCACAAAAATAGGGATTTTTCTATTATTAACTGGATTTGCAGCTTTAATGCCTTTTATTTCTATGCCTGTTTTTCCTTTATCTTCGCTAATCCTTTCTTTTTCTACTTTCTTTTTTGATTTCTCAATATAGTCTTTAACTTGCTTGTAATTGCTAATTTTAGGTTTAAACTTTTCAATCAACGGATGCTCTGGAGCTAATACCAAATATGTGCACCCAAAAAGCGTATCTGTTCTAGTGGTAAATGTTGGAATTGAAAATTGCAAATTAGAAATTGAAAATTGAATTTGAGCTCCCTCGCTCCTTCCTATCCATTCTTTTTGGGAAATCTTAACTCTTTCCGGATAATCAACTTTACCTAAGTCCTGAATTAACCTATCAGCATATTTGGTAATCTTTAAAAGCCATTGTTCTTTTTCTTTCCTCGTTACTCCTTTTCCGCAACGCTCGCACTTTCCATCAATAACTTCTTCATTCGCTAAACCAATTTTACAGGATGGACACCAGTTAATCGGCATTTTGGCTTTGTAAGCCAAACCCTTTTTAAATAATTGGACAAATATCCATTGGGTCCATTTGTAATATAAGGGGTCAGTGGTATTAATTTCTCTATTCCAATCAAAAGAAAGACCCAGATTTTTCTGCTGACGTTTGAAATTACTTGTATTTTTCCTAGTGGCAACTGCTGGATGAATACCAGTTTTAATAGCATAATTTTCTGTTGGCAAACCAAAAGCATCCCAGCCCATGGGAAATAAAACATTAAAGCCCTGCATTCTTCTTTTCCTAGCCAAAATATCTAAACCAATATAGCTTCGGCAATGGCCGACATGGAGCCCGTCTCCAGAAGGATAAGGAAACTCAACCAAAATATAATATTTCGGCTTCTTTGAGTTATCCGAAGCCGCAAAAACATCTGTTTTCTCCCATTCCTTCTGCCATTTCCGTTCAATTTTCTCTGGTCTATATTTCTCCATATTCAACTCTTAATAATAACATAGATCTCTTAAATTTTGAATAAGTTTTTAGCATTTTGAAAGGTGGTTTCAGCTACTTTTTGGAAATCTAAGTTTTTTATTTTAGCAATATCCTGAATAATGTATTTTATAAAAACAGGTTCGTTGCGTTCAACTCCTGCTTGTGGGGGCGTCAAATAAGGACAATCAGTTTCAATAAGAATTTTCTCAAGAGGAGTTTTTTCAATCACTTCTTTCAAATCCCTTTTATAAATTATTCCATTAATTCCTAAATAAAATCCCATATCTAAATATTGTTTTGCTTGGTTCCAATCACCAGTAAAGCAATGAATTACTCCCCTTAGTTTTGAATTTAGGATTTGGAATTTATGATTTATTTGGGATTTGGGATTTGGGATTTGAGATTTTAAGACCTCTATGAGGTCTTGATGGGCTTTCCTGCAATGAAATATAACTGGCAAATTAAGTTCTTTGGCTAATTCCAATTGCTCTAAAAAAACTTTCTTCTGTTTTTCCTTGAAAACAGCATAATCTTTAAAATAATCAAGTCCAATCTCTCCAATTGCAACTACTTTATCTGAATTAGCCAACCCTTTGTATTTTTCTTTATCAAAATTCTCATCTTTTGAATGAATAGGATGAAGCCCGATTGCAGCAAAAATCCCATTGTATTTCTCAGCAATCTCTTTTGCTCTTTTGCTTGTATCATAGTTTGAACCAACATTTATCATCCAAATATCTTCAGCCAAAGAACGTTTGATAATTTTATCAAAGTCATTTTTAAAAGCCTTAAAATTAAGATGCGCGTGAGTATCTATTAACATGTCTTAATTTAGTTTAGGAAATAAAAGCTTGCCTCTTTTGTTTGCGAATTTTCCGGTTTTTTTATCCCTGGCTATTTCTTTAATAATTCTATCTGATGTCTCTGGCAATAATGGCTGAAGCAATTCGGCTATATTGTCTAAAACAATTAATAAGTCGCCTAAGATTTGAGGAGAATTCTCTTTTTTCTCCCAGGGCTTTTCTTTTTCAATCTGTTTATCGCAAAAACTAATCAAATCCCAAATTGATTTTAATGCTTCATTGAACTTAAATTCTTCTAATGATTTATTGTATTTCTCCTGGGCTTCTTTTATCTTAGGTTTAACTTCTTTAATATTGTCGTCTTTAAAACCTATGCCATCGGCCATTACTCTTACTCTGGCAAGCAAGTTTCCGATTCCTGATGCTAAATCAGAATTATATCTTTGTTCAAACTTTTCATAAGTAAAGTCACCATCTTCAGCAGAAGGAATTTCTCTTAAAAGAAAATACCTAACAGCATCTGTTCCGTATTTTTTAACCAGTTCAAAAGGATCAATCACATTGCCTAATGATTTAGACATCTTTTGTCCATCAACAGTTATAAAGCCGTGGACAAAAATCTTCTTTGGCAAAGGTAATCCTATAGATAAAAGCATTGCTGGCCAAAATAAAGCATGGAATTTCAAAATATCTTTGCCAATACAATGAACATCAGCAGGCCAATACTTTTTAAACTTTTTATCTTTATCATAACCAAGAGCAGAGATATAATTTACAAGGGCATCACTCCATACATAAATTCGCTGCGAATCATCTCCAGGAACTGGAATACCCCATTCTAACTTTTCTTTTGATCTTGAAAAGCTTATATCTTCTAATCCCTGTTTGATAAACCCTAGTACTTCATTCTTTCTTGATCCAGGAATTATTTTAAATTCATCTCTTTCAATTTTCTTTTTTAATATATTCTGATATTTTGAAAGACGAAAGAAATAATTCTCTTCTTCAACTAATTCAGGTCTTTTTTTATGAACAGGACAATTACCGTCTTTCAGTTCTTTTTCTTTAATGAAAGCCTCGCAACCAACACAATATAGCCCCTTATACTTCTTCTTATAAATATCCCCGCTTTCTTCTAATTTCTTCCAGACTTTTTCTACTGCTGGCCAATGTCTTTTTTTATCAGTTGTTCTGATAAAATCATTATTTGATAAATTTAAAACTTTTGTTAATTCTTTAAACCTGCCTGAAACTTCATCAACAAAATCTTTAGGATCTTTTCCTAATTCTTTTGCCTTTTTAGCAATCTTAGAACCATGCTCATCTGTGCCTGTTAAAAAAAATACATCCTCTTTCAAAACTTCTTTATGATAACGGGCTAAAACATCTGTTTGTATAAACTCAAAAGCGGCCCCAAGATGAGGAAAAGCATTCGTATAAATAATACTAGTTGTGATATAAAACTTTTTCATAATCTTAAAAGGGAGAATCTAATCTCCCTTTAGTTTTACCATAATTTTAATATAAAATCTATATTGTTACTGCGCCTCCATTTCTTCTTCTTTCTAGAAATTCCTTAAAGAATTCAAATAATATGCCGAACAAAGGAATAGCTAAAACTGCTCCCAATAATCCCCAAAGATTCGCTCCCACAACCAAAGAAATTAAAACCAAGGCAGGAGGCAGACCAACAAATTTCTTCATTAATATTGGAGACAAAATGCTTCCTTCAATTTGTTGTATCAAGCCAAAGGCAATTAAAACAAAAATCCCTTGCCATAAATTAGTTGGAAAAACAATCAAAAAGAGAACAATTCCTGTGAGAAGCGGACCCACATAAGGAATAAAATTAAATGCGCCAGCAAACAATGCCAAAGTAAAAGGATATTCTACATTAAAAAGAAGAAGCATAATGTATGTAGCAAGCCCAACAAACAAACACGCTAACACTCTTGCGCCAAACCAGCCCGCCACCTTTTTCTGGCATCTTGCCCAGACATTCAAAACTTGAACTTCATATTTCTTTGGGAATAAAAGCATTAAAGTTCTCTCAACGCCTTTTTCTTCCAAAGAAAGAAATATAGCAGTAACAATAACAAACAAAGCGCTAAACACTCCGCCGAAAATACTAAATAACACGCTGAAAATATTCTCTGCCATTCCTTCCAAGGTGCTGCCTAACGCTTTTAGAAAACTCTCAATGTTTTCAAATGCCTGAAAACCAAGACCTTGCAAAGGAGGAGAAATCTTTTCAAAATATTCAGGAAAAGATTCTAAAAATGCCTGGATTTCAGCAATAAAAAGAGGAGCTACCAAATAAATCAAAACGCTTAATATTCCAAAGATGCCTACATACATAAGAACGACTGCCAGGCCGCGAGGTATTTTTCTCTTATGTAAAAAGCTAACAGCTGGATTAAACAAAACAGAAATTGTCAAAGCGAAAATAAACCAAATCAGAATATCTCTAATTGAGTAAAGAACATAAAAGCAGGCAACAGCAATAAAAATCTTGGCAATTGTTCTCCAAGAAATATCTAATAGTTTTTCTTGATCCATAATAGTTTTTGAAACTTTGTTTTATCTTTAAACGGTCCTATTAAAGCTAAGTTTAATTTTTCCGGCTTGAAAACATCTTTACTAACTTTCAAAATATCATTAACACTTACTTTATTAATTTTAGCATAGATTTGCTTTGGAGATAAGATTTTGTTTTCTAGAAGCTCCTGCAAAGCATAAAATGATGCTCTGGCATCAGATGCCTCAAAAAGCAAAGTCATTTTTCCTTTAAAATGATCTTTTGCTTTTTTAAGTTCTTTTGATGAAATCTTGTTCTGAGAGATCCTTTTATATTCTTTTAAAACAGCAGATATTGCTTTTTCTGCTCTTTTATTATCTGCTCCAACCTGAGTAACTAAACAGCCGGTATCGGGGTCAGAAGAAACATTAGTTTTCACATAATAAGCAAGCCCTAACTCTTCTCTCACTTTAATAAATAAACGGGAGCTCATCATTCCTCCTAAAATCAATCCTAAAAGTTCCAGAGTAAATCTGTGGGCATGAAAAAGGTTATATCCCCTGACTCCCAAGCAAAAATGAGTCTGATCTGTATTTTTAAAATTGACCAGAGATTCTGGTTGCGTCTGTTTTTCAATCCTTCGATTATCATTCAGGATTGATGCTGAGTCTATCGAAGCATCAATAACTAATGGTTTTTTAATTATATTGCCTGTATTAATTTTAGAAAAGTATCTTTTCACTTTTGCTTCAACATTTTTAGAAATATTGCCAGCTATGCAAACAATAGTATTTGAAGCAGTATACTGTGTTTTCATATAATCTGCTAACTGCTTTTGAGAAATCTTTGACACGTTCTCTTTAGTCCCAGCAATATCACGACCAGCTGGCTGATCTCCATATAATACTTTATTCCATAAACTTTGGATATAAGAAGAGGGATGATCGTAATACATATTAATCTCTTCTATAATCACTCTTTTTTCTTTCTTAATCTCTTTAGAATCTAGTTTTGAATTCAAGTAAATATCAGAAATTATATCTAAAGCCAAATCAAAATGCTTAGCATCAACTTTAGCAAAATAGCCAGTATATTCTTCTCCAGTAAAAGCGTTGTATATCCCTCCAACCCTGTCCAATGGTTCAGCAATAGTTATGGGGGTAGGCCGTTTCTTTGTGCCTTTAAAGAACATATGCTCCAAAAAATGCGAGATGCCATTTATTTCTTTTTTTTCATATTTAGAACCAGTCGCAACCAATACTAAAACCGTTACTGCCTTAGTCCCTTTCTGCGGAACAGTAATAATCCTTAGTCCATTTTTTAAAGTTGTTTTCTTAAACATTCTACCAGATCCTTTATTTTTACTCTCTCTTGTTTCATTGTATCTCGGTCACGGATTGTAACATCATTCTTTTTTAAACTGTCGAAATCTATAGTAACACACGCGATAGTACCTATTTCATCCTGCCGGCGGTAGCGACGGCCAATTGAACCAACCTCATCGTATTGCGTCATAAAATGTGGTTTTAACATCTGATAAACCTGTTTTGCTTTTTTAACTAATTCTGGTTTATTTTTAACCAAAGGAAGAACAGCTGCTTTTACAGGAGCTAAGTTCTTATCAAGTTTTAAAAAGACTTCAATCTCCTTTGCTGCTTTAGTGGTTTTAGTTCTTCCTCCTTTTACTTCAGTATAAGAATCACACAAAAAGGCGAATAAGCTCCTATCTACTCCAACTGATGTTTCAATAATATGCGGGAAATAATCTTCGTATTTCAAGTCCTCTCCCGAATGCTTTGAATGATTGGATAAATCCCAATCTCCCCGATTATGGATTCCTTCAATCTCTTCCCAGCCGAAAGGAAATTTATACTCAATATCATTTGCTCTTTTAGCATAATGGGCTAATTCCTTTTTAGGAACTTCGTAAGTTCTTAAATTCTTTTTATCAATACCTAGATTATAATACCAATTTAATCTTTGTTTAAGCCAAAAATCAAAGAACTTATCAGCTTTTTTCGGCTCGCAAAACCACTGCATTTCCATTTGTTCAAATTCACGAGTTCTGTAAATAAAATCTTTGGGATTGATTTCATTTCTAAACGCCTTGCCAATTTGAGCAATTCCAAAAGGAATTTTCAGACGCATTGCCTGTATTACATTTTTAAAATTAGTATAAATCCCCTGACAAGTTTCAGCCCTTAGATAAGTTACAGAAGCTTCGTCTTCAACAGGCCCGACAAATGTCTTCATCATTAAATTAAACTTTTTTGGCTTTGTTAAGCTGCCTCCACAATCAGGACACTTTTCTTTTATAAAATCTTTTCTAAAACGATGATGGCACTTTCGACATTCAACTAATTCATCAGCAAAACCAGCTGTTAAATGGCCAGAGGCCTTCCAAACTTTTGGGCTCATTAAAATAGAAGCATCCAAACCAACAATATCATTATGCTTTTTTGTCATCTCATCCCACCAGGCCTTTTTAATATTATTTTTCATTTCTACGCCTAAAGGACCAAAATCATAACAAGAGCTAAATCCTCCATAAATCTCAGATGATGGATATATAAAACCACGTCTTTTAGAAAGCGATACAATTTTTTCCATTAAATCCGCCATTAATATATTCTACCTAATTTTCCAAAAATAAAAAAGGCCTGGATTATTTTCCAGACCCTTGAGTCTTCTCATCCTGTAGAACCTTGAAGACTTTTTCAGCTGCACTCATGAAAAGATTGTACTGATCAACTGACTTCATCGAACTGACACGGCTTTTTTGTTCCTCAGAAAGTGACAAATTATAGAAAAATCTTAATACTAATTTCTCATCTTCAGTTATATTTCTACATTTTCTCAGAATTTTTTCATTAACAGTAAGCATTTCAAAAACCTCCTATTCAATTGTTAATTTCATTTCTGTTTATTTCTATCTTAATAATATCATAAACTAATATTTCAGTCAATAGTGTCTTCAATAATTTTTTCTGTCCACTGGTCTTCGCCTATAATCTTTGTCTCTTTAATAATTTCTACTACTCCTGAGATCAAAGAAACCTGGAAAGAAATATTTGGAGCTTCGTTTAAAATTCCTCTACCGGCCTCCATATCTCCAACCATCCAAACAATCTCTCTACTTCCGCTGTCAAAAGCAAACTTTGACGATTCGCTTTCAGGAAAAATATCACCAGATAAGCTTACGCCTAAAGGCAAAAATGCTTTTACTTTAACATTTTTAACATCGTTAAGATAATTCTTAGCCTGCCAGGTTATAGTATAAATATCGCCTTGTTGAGAAGCTTGTTGAGAAATCTCTAATTTTGAATTTACTTTTGTTTCAAATTCTTCCTTCACCTGAGAAATCAAAATTGAATTCTTCAAAACAGCGTTTTTCTCTTCAGGATTGCTAATTGCCCAGTCATCTTTTAAATTAATCCAAAACTCAACTTTTCCTTCTTTTCCTTCATCTAAAAACTTAAGGCTTGGAACATCTCTCCAGTCCCAGATTACAGAACTATCTCCTTTTTGAAATCGGCCTGATTCGCTTTTTGTTGTATCAAAATCAAATCCTGCTCCATCAAGAAAAACTACCAAGAATAAATCTTTAAATGGTTCTCCGCTAATATTTCTAAAGAAAATTTCATAATGGAGCAAATCACCAGGATTGGCAGTATAATTGCTTTGCCCATTTATGTGCTGAAAAATAGAAAGCTGGGGCTTGGTAATTTCTACTCCTTTTGTTATCTCTTTTAAAATAATAAACTCATCATCCTGCCAAACACCAATAGCAGCTTTAAACATTTTCTGCTCTCTAAGTTCTCCGGAAAGCTTTCCATTTATTTCTATTCTTCCTCCTTCGGCTCTGTTCAAAATAGGAATCTCCCATTCTGTTTTATTCAAACCATTGGGATCGCTTTTTAAAAACTCAAAACCTTCTGGGTATTCAATTCTTATGCCTAAATCAGTAAGAGGATAATCCATGCTTGAGAAATAATTCAAAGAAAACTCAAGATCCCTGCCAGCTTCTACTTTTGAAGATAGGTCGAAATCAAAAGTCAAAGGAACTGAGTCAATGATAGTGCTAAAAGTAGTGGCTGATTCATAACGAGCCTGAAGATTTTTCACGCGGTAACTTAACCAAGCCTTAACTATTTTCACCTCCCCGTTTTTTCCTAAAAGCCTGCCTTTGAATTGAAAGGTTTTTTCTTCTCCGGGATAAATATCTCCTAATTCTTCAGATCCTATTTCTATTCTTTTTGAAACACCTCCTTCAAGTAAAGTGTATTCTGGAAATTCAAAAATAAGACGCGGCTCTTCTAATCTAACATCTCCGTTATTCTTATACTTCACTGTATATTCAACTTCCTGCGCAACTGAAGCGTTTCCAGGACCTAATATTTCCAATTTCAAAATCTCCTTTGAATAAGGGTTTCTTTGCCAATACCAATAACCAGCGATCGCCAGAATTGCAGCTAAAACTATAATTATGATAATAACTTTTCTCATGCCTTAATCATATCTAACACTTTTTAAAAAATCAAGAGAAATTGCTTCTAATTCTTTTTTATGAAAATCTTGAATTTTTAACCTTAATAAAACATCCCAGTCCTTTTTAAGAAAAAGACGTAAGATTTTAATGACATTGGGAGAAATTTCACCCGCCTTCGCTAAAGCTTCGGCAGGCAAGCAACCAGAACAAATTATTCCTCCTTCTTCCGGATTAAAATAAAGTTTTTCAGGAACAAGTTTTTTCTGACAATTAACACAGTGATATAAATCAGTCTGGTATCCTAAAATTGAGAACAAATTCCAGAGAAAATAATTATAGATTAGTGGATAGTTTGTAGTTTGTAGTTTATAGTTATTTAATTTATCAAAAGTCTCATTTAATAAATTAAATATATCTTCGTCTTTCTCTTCGCCCTTT
>Ga0315539_1002364_pt1 | contig 13626 bp, 14 predicted proteins | sample SalMarSW160150MG_FD_203097 | JGI IMG/M metagenome (GOLD analysis project Ga0315539, IMG submission 203097) | Salt marsh sediment microbial communities from the Plum Island Ecosystem LTER, Massachusetts, United States - Salt Marsh Sediment SW1601-150 ... | reverse complement strand
CCCTGAATGGGTATGGATCCCAATGGACCGACAATAAAAAAAATAATCTTCTGATTATTGGGGACCTCTGGCAATGCGATTATGAAGGAGGCCAGGAGGTGTTTTTTATCGTATATGTTTATAATCCTGAAGATCCGGGATACATAGACAGTTATCTCAGGATTTTACGCTTTTCAACCCTGGAAAAGAAAAAACATTCAGCGGTGATGTGTTTCAAAGTACCGAAAAAATAATGACAAAATTCCGATTATATACCATAACCGTTTTATTGTTTTTGTTACCAGGATGTGAAACAAACGATAAAACCATATTGAGTGGTGACATAATTGGTATGGTGTATTTGATAGACGAATATGACCATTATCTTTCGGACAGGTCCGGTATTAATGTCAATCTGATCTTCGATGATATACCGGTGATGTACACAACCACCGATCAAATCGGCCGTTTTTATTTTGAAAATATCCCGTATGGAACCTACCGGATCGATCTGGAAAAAGAGGGTTTTGTTAAATCATTGAGCAGTCATACGGTTTATCACGTGGGTGGGTATAGCCCGACACAGATGAAATACAACCTGTATGAAGTCCCAACATTCGAATTGCTCATTGACAGCATCGAATACAACGGATCTGAATCATCAGCGATTTATCTTCAATTGATTGGGGTTACAGAAATGCCTGAGTCAGGCTACTTCATCATCCGGTGTTTCTGTGGCGGTACACCCGATGTCTCAAAAGATAATTTTGTCAAGGTTTACCCTGGCCTGGTATGGATGTATCCTGAATCGCTGATTGACCAATCTGCAATTGCTGATGCATACCTGGGATTTTATCAGGTGGAATCCGACAGCATGTACCTCCGAATTTACCCTCAGGCCGGGGGGCAGGGATATTATGACGACTTTTCCAAGGAATCACTGGGGAAACCATCCAATATTGTACGGTTCAGGATAAAATAGATATAAAGGAGGGGATCTGGAAGAATTTCAGCAGAAGATCAATAAATATCATCCCATGAAGTCCATGGTTTAGAATTAATTAATTCCATGATATTTAGACAGTTATTGAGGATATCATTTCTATTATTATTGATCTGGTATTCTCAGGTTGTGTCTCTTCACTTAATTAATTATGCTGATTGTTTTTTTAATAATTCATTATTTTTTTCAATAAGTGAAAACCATGACAATATGTTGGAAAATAACAACAAACTTGCCATACCTGATGAGATAATAACAAGCAAGATTTATTTGATACGTGAAAAGAAAGTAATGGTAGATGAAGATTTGGCTGAACTCTCTGGAGTAGACACTCGAAGGTTAAATGAGCAGGTAAAACGTAATAAGTATCGTTTTCCTGGAGATTTCATAAACCTTTACCTAAGCCTTCTTCGTCCACTGAAGTTTTAACGAAGGTGGAAGCCTCAGCCTGAGCCTCTTTTCATCTACTGATGCCCGTATCCGTATTCGTCATAAAACTGCTTCAGGGTGGCGGAAAGTTCTTCGAAAGAAATGTATTGCTTGGTACAGCCTTTCCTGGAACAGAAGATTACCTTCCCTCCTTTAATCACCTTCAGGGATAACATCGGGGCACCACACTCTTCGCATTCGTCCTTGCTGATAAGCGATTGTTCACAATGCGGACAGAAAAACGAAAGGATCTCCTTATCTTCGATCTGAAGCTTGGTTTCGTGGTCGTGACAACCGTAAATGGAACAGAGACGGACGGTTCCTTCTTCCCCCTTTGCCGTTTTCCCTTTTAACCGGATACTGGGTTTATCATTGATCTTATGATATGGATCAGTTAACACTTTGCCACAATGTGGGCACTTGACGTTGAATGAAAATAGATGTTCCATAACGATCACTGTTTTTGATGGTGAATTTGCTTCTTCCGGATCTTCGGCTGTATAAAATTACAACGGATTGCCGGAAATCGCAATGACTAAGATCGTCAAAATTTCAGAATTATGAAATAAATTATAGATTTGTTGCAAATCATTGTTCAGGATAATCTTCCGGAGTCATGCATGAACTCTCAATCGCCATGAATGTTATTGAAATTGCAGATGAATATGCATCGAAAGCAAATGCTACCGTTGTAAAGGAGATCGAGATTGAGGTGGGCGAGCTTTCCGGTGTTGTCCTGGATGCCCTTGAGTTTGCCATGGAGGTGGCTGTAAAGAATACAATCCTTGAACAAGCAACGTGCCGCTATATCAGGATTCCCGGAGTTGCCCGCTGCAGGAAATGCGGACATGAATTTAACACCGGCGACCTGCACACACCCTGCCCGAAGTGTAACTCGTTTGAGCAGGAGCTGATCAGCGGCAGGGAGCTGCGGGTCAAATCCCTGATGGTGGATTGAGGAGTGCCTGCAGAACCTTTACTACTGTCATTTCGAACCGCCATCAGGCGGTGAGAAATCTTCTAATAATGCTTATCTTCAAGCATTAGAATAAACCTATTCAATCATTCTGGCATACCACTAAATGAAATCATTGCATCATAATTACTTTGTCTATATAGTAGCAAATCCAAGCCGGAGTACTATTTACATTGGTATTACGAATGATCTAAAACGAAGATTATGGGAACATTATGAGAACAGAGGTGTACGGAAAACGTTTGCCGGAAGGTATCATTGTTACGAATTGGTTTACTATGAACGTTTCCAGATGGTTAAACAGGCTATTGCCCGTGAGAAAGAGATTAAGAAGTGGAGGAGGGAGAAAAAAGACCGGTTAATTCAATCCTTCAATCCTGGTTTTAAAAACCTGAATCCGGAAATATGGGAAACATGTTAATGATTTTGCGGATATACTTTAGAAGATTTCTCCATATCTTCTCATACCTTCGAGGCTATGGTCGAAATGACAAGAAAAGATGTACCGTGAATATTTCTGAATGTCAGGTTACCCTCTATCATTTAATTTATTTTATTATTTTGCATCCTTCTATTATCAGTAATCAATGGACCAGCCACAGGATAGCATAACATGGACTGACGGTGATGTGCTCTGTACAGATCTGCCCACCACACCTAAACCTGATCTTGGTAAAGTACTGGTAACCGGTGCAACGGGGTATATCGGGGGGCGGCTTGTTCCCGAGTTGCTGGCAAGGGGTTATTCAGTCCGCATAATGGTGCGGGCAGATTCGGATGAGTACCTGGAACGCTGGCCCGGTGCCGAGGTGGTTGCTGCCGATTCCCTTGATATCGTACAATTGAGGGAGGCACTTAATGGCATCGAGGTGGCCTACTACCTGATTCACTCCATGCTTCTTGGACGCAGGGAATTCGAACTGGCGGATATTGAAGCGGCGAAGAACTTCAGAAAGGCAGCAGAAGAGAAGAATCTGAAACGGATCATCTACCTTGGCGGACTGGGGAACATTCAAACAAACCTTTCAAATCACCTGAAAAGCCGGATGAAGGTTGCCGAGGAGCTATCCGCCGGGGAGATCCCGGTGACCATCCTTCGGGCAGCCATCATCATCGGTTCGGGCAGTGCCTCGTTTGAGATCATCGAACATCTGGTCCGGAAAACCCCAATTTTCTTCAATCCCCATTGGGCGCGAACAAGGTGCCAGCCGATCGGTTTGAGGGATGTGATCAAGTACCTGGTGGGTGTGCTCGAAACGGATGAGACAGTGGGGGAAGTGTATGATATTGGCGGAACCGATATCCTGACGTATGAAGAGATGATGAAGGTGCTGGCAAAACTCCTGGGCAAGAAAAGACTAATCTTTTCCTCACCATTCTCCAGTGTTCGTTTTTACAGTTACGTGGCAAGCCTGATCACTCCGGTGCCGGCTCAGGTGATTTCCTGTTTGATGGAGGGAACCAGGAATGAGGTGATCTGTCAGAATGATGATATCCGGAAAGTGATCCCATTCCGGCTGTTGCCGTACAAGGAATCATTGTTACGCGCAATGTCCAGGGAAGATCATGATAAGATTGCAACCCGCTGGTCGGATGCCTATCCGCCTGCACATGAACTGTCGATAAAACTTTCCGAACTGGAAACCCCTCCCCGTTTTATCAGTACCTATGCATTGCCCTCCACAAAAAGTGAATCAGCGCTCTTTCAATCCATCTGTTTGATCGGTGGAAGGGAGGGTTGGTTTAATAGCAACTGGATGTGGCGCCTTCGCGGTATGCTGGACCGCATCCTGATGGGGGTGGGAACTTCCCGGGGTAGAAGAAGCAGCTATTATCTTCGGATCAACGACGTGATCGATTTCTGGAGAGTGGAGGATCTGAAACAGGATCAGTGTTTATTGCTGAGGGCAGAAATGAAAGTACCGGGGAAAGCCTGGCTCAAATTCCAGGTAGTCCCGGAAAAGGAGAAAAATATCCTTTCCGTTACAGCCTATTTTGAGCCGAATGGAATCTGGGGAAAAATCTACTGGTACACCTTCCTTCCCTTTCACTATTATATTTTTAGAGACCTGGTGAAACAGCTGGAGAAGAGAAGCAAGAGAATTTAGAATAATGAATATCAAATAACGAATGATGATTTTTATTTTATTTCATTTCGTAATTCTTCATTCGTTAATCATTATTCGATATTCAATTCCTTTCTGATGATTATCCGTTACCCTTACCATGCTCTCTCCTTAACCAACTGTACCACTCCTCCATCCCCTCGCCGGTCTTAACGGAAAGCTCGATGAATTCAAGATTTGGATTGACCCGGAGGGCATATTCCTTCACCTTTTCCATATCAAAATCGACATAGGGAAGAAGGTCAATCTTATTGATGATGCATGTATCGGATGTGCTGAACATGCTGGGGTATTTCAACGGTTTATCATCCCCTTCCGTCACGCTGATAATCACCACCCGCTTCGTTTCTCCCAGGTCAAACAGCGCGGGACAAATCAGGTTTCCCACGTTTTCAATCATCAGGAGTGAGCGCTCTGCAACCTCCAATTGTTTTACCGCACGGTTTACCATCTCGGCATCGAGGTGGCACCCCTCCCCGGTATTCACCTGGATCACCGGTGCTTCGGTAGCTTTGATCCGGTAAGCATCCTGCATGGTTTGCTGGTCACCCTCAATGACAGATATGGAAAAATCCTGCCTGGTATCCCGGATTGTTCGTTCAAGAAGTGTAGTTTTTCCCGAGCCCGGTGAACTCACCAGGTTAAGAGCCGTGATCCCTTTGGCTTCGAAAAATCCCCTGTTCCGTTCAGCGATCAGGTTATTTTTTTGCAGAATGTCCTGTCCCACATCGATCAAACTTCCATGAGAATGGTCATGATCATGATGGTGGTGTTCGTGATCGTGTTCGTGTGAGTGATCCCCCTCATGGTGATGCTCATGGTGATAATTATGCTCGTGGGGATGACTGTGCACTATCCCATCGTGCTCATGTTCGTGCTCGTGTTCATAATGATGGTTGTATTGATCATTCTTCTCTTCACCCGGTTTCTGAATGGTAACTCCCTTGCCGGGCTGGCCACATCCGCAAGTATCGCACATCGTGTTGTAATTTTAGTTTGAGAGTGTAAAATTAAGAAAAAAAACACGTATCGGGTTACTTCGAGGGACCTATCCAATGTCACCCGGTGAGTAGTAGCCACCCTATGAGTTCATATTGGCTTCTTTTATTAAGCTTGGTGCAGAGAATTAGAATTGATTTTCTTTAGCCCTGAAAGGGCATTAGCAGTCCCCCTTTTTTGAAAGGGGGATAAAGGGGGATTTCACAAAAGGAGCCATATTCATTAGGCAGTAACTTGAGTTAGCAAGTTATATTCCCTACAACAATACCCCGATGGAGTGATCCTTTTTCGGCAGGGAAACATAAACGGTGGTTCCTTCCCCTTCCTTGCTTTTCAGGCTGATTTTACCGTGGTGTCTTTCAAGGATCTGTGCTACGATGGACATTCCCATACCGGTTCCTTCCTCTTCTGATTTTCTTGCATTGGTAGCCCGGTAGAATTCGTCAAATATCTGCTCCTGTTCCGCTTCGGGTATTCCTATTCCCGTGTCGGTAACCTCAATGTGAATCTCATTTCCTTTCCGGATTGCCTTCAGGGAGACTGAACCGTTTTTTTGTGTATACTTTATGGCATTGCTGAGCAGGTTCGTGAACACTTCCTCCATGGAGAACGCACTGCCAAAAAAGGGATCAATCTCGGGTGAAATGTCCGTTCTAAAATCAATCGATTTGTCTGTTGCATCACTCTTCAGTGTCGCAGCTACCTTTAGTAAGGTAGCCTTCAGGGAGAATGATTCACCAGAGAATTTATCCTCCAGCCGGATCCGGGTCAGTTTCAGAAGATCTTTGATGAATTCCGTTAACCGGAAGGACCGGCTGTATGCCCGGTCAATAAATTCTTTCTGTTTGTCACTGGATTTAAACAGCTGGGCAGCTACACTCAGATTGGTCTGAATAGCAGCCAGGTGTGATTTGATATCATGGGTAACACGAAGAACATATTCGTTTTTTATGGCATCTTTTTTATTCAGTTCAATGTTTGCCTGGCGGTAGGCTTCTTCCTGTTTCCTCAGGGCTGAGGAGATCGAAATGGTCAGATAAACAATAAGGTAGGATGTCGTACCAAAAACAATGACCGACACCAGCACATAAAACTTGTTCTGGTAAAGGTCATGACCAATAAATCCTTCAAGAGGATAATGGGGAATAATTCCAATGCATTCAAAACAAGCTGTGATCGCCATAAGAAACAGGGCAAAGGTGGCCTGCAGATAACTGTCCAGCGGTGACACCAGTGTGCTGGCAATAACCATTTGAAAGAAGAAGTATAGATAAAAGGGATTCTCAATACCGCCGGCAAAGTGAATAATAATAGCCAGAACCAGCAGATCACCCGATGTTTGAAAATTGATGATTCGCTTCAGTGCTCTTGAATTATCTCCGGAGATCCCTTTTGCGCGATTCAACAGGTAATAGGTGATCAGGTTGATCAGAATGAATGCCGAAGTAAAGATATAAATCCATCTGTAGGGCAATTCAAGTCCAATAAACCGCTGTGTAGCAAAGGTTGTCAAACCTACCCCGAAAACAAATAACCACCGAAGCATGGTTAACCAGTAGGCCCGGTTTTCAAGTCTGGTATTCTGGTATACCAGATTTTCCATTTCAGGATTATTTAGGCAGGAATTTCTGTATCTCTTCCAGAATGGTGTCCGGTTCAACGGGTTTTTCCAGATATGCATCGACCGGTAGCCAGTCTTTGCTTTGCATTGCAGCCTTGAAGTTAATACCGGTCATCCCATCAATGGAAGTAAGCATGATTATGGGCATATTTTTATAGGACTTATCCTCTTTTATCTCACGAGCCATCTCAAATCCATCGTTGGGTTGTTCCATCATAACATCAAGAATGGTAAGATCAGGTTTTTCCGCTTCGAGTTTTTCCATTCCCTCTTTACGATTGAGCGCAGGAATAACTTGATAATTATTGTTTTCCAGAATAGCCTGAACGGCGAGGATGAAATCCGGGTCATCGTCTACAAGTAATATTTTTGCTCTGCTCATTTTTTTGTTTGGTTAAAAAATCACTACTCAGAAAAACCAAAGGTATAAAAATTTGGTTGAGATTTACAAAATGAATAATTCACAAAAAAAGAGGATCCGGAGAGCGAAATGACGGACTGAAACTAATCTAAATCGATTCTATTTACTTGTAATAATCTGAAGGTCAAATATATAGAGCCGAGCCTTACTATGTTTAAAAACATGTTCACTGGTTATATATTGTAACAAAAAACCTTTTCATGTATTTTTAGCGAGATCCCGCAAACGATATAGTTTATAGTGACGTCATACAAAAATTCTTTTAAATAATTTAATGTAACGAGCATATGGGAGAAAAAGAATTAACGGGCATCTATTTTTGTCAGTTGTCAAACGGACATCCGGATGCCCTGAACATTTCTGAACTGGCTGAATATGCGAAAGGATTTGAGGGAGTCCCTGTTGTCTGGCATTCCGGGGATTTTCTCTTATCAGATGCCGATCATATTGCTGCCAGGATCAAGGAGAATAACCTGAGCCGGATTGTCATTGCAGGCGATACACCGGGCATGGTCAAAACATTTTTTACCAAAGCCATGGTGAAAGCCGGGAAAAATCCGGAAAATGTTATTCTTGCTGGTTTTAAGGAGCATGGAGCAAACACCATGATACGTATGAACCTTGCAAAGGGAGTTTTATACTGTGCTGTTTTAGGTGTTCCTTTCGAAGCGGCTACAGTGCCGGGGGAAACTCCGGTTAAAACTGAAACGCTGATTATCGGAGGGGGCATTGCCGGAATTCAGGCTTCACTGGAGATAGCCGATGGGAATCAAAAAGTCTACCTCGTTGAACGTACCGCAACCATTGGCGGACACATGGCAATGTTTGATAAGACCTTTCCAACCCTTGACTGTGCAGCCTGTATCCTCACACCAAAAATGGTTGAAGTGGGGCAACATCCCAACATTGAACTGATGACCTACTGTGAGGTGATCGGTGTTACTGGTGGTCCCGGTGATTATACCGTAAAAATATTAAAAAAAGCACGACGGGTAAGTCTGGCTAACTGCATCGGCTGCGGGCAGTGTACAGAGGTCTGCCCCAGAAAAGCACCCAGCGAGTTTGATGCAGGAATAACGCTCAGAAAAGCAATCTATATTCCCTTCCCGCAGGCTGTGCCAAACAAATACGTGATTGATGCAGATAATTGCACCTATGTTGAAAATGGGAAATGTGGTGTTTGCGTCAAGAAGTGCCCGGTTGAGGGTTGCATAGACCTTGATGAAAAAGACCAGGAAGTTGAAATCAAGGTCGGCAACATCATCGTAGCAACCGGATTCCAGGTTTTTGATCCAAAGCGGGTGGAGAATTTTGGCTACGGTAAATATCCCAATATCCTGACTTCACTTGAATTTGAGCGGCTAATTAATGCTGCCGGTCCAACCGAAGGTAACATAACTTTCCGGACACAGGATAAGAAGGGAAACTGGATCTTTACAAAAGAGAGTGGATCCCCAAAAAGTGTTGCTATTGTGCATTGTGTGGGAAGCCGGGATGAAAATTATAACAAACACTGTTCCCGGGTTTGCTGCATGTACTCCCTGAAGCTGGCACACCTGGTGAAAGAAAAACTCCCCGATACCGAGGTGCATGAATACTATATTGACATGAGGGCTTTCGGAAAAGGGTATGAAGAGTTCTATAACCGCATAAAGAAAGAAGGGGTTCATATCATTCGTGGCCGAACTGCCAAGATTGAAGAAAAAGACGGAAAGCTGATCGTTCGCAATGAAGATATCCTGGCGAATCGATTGGTTGAACAGGAGGTCGATATGGTCATCCTTTCTGTAGGTCTGGAACCACGTGAAGATGCCGCAGAGTTGAGCAAAATGCTCGGTATTGCAGTAAATGAAGATGGATGGTTCACAGAGGCGAACTACAACACCGATTCCACCAATACATTTGTCGGAGGAGTAACGATCGCTGGTGTCTGCCAGGGACCGAAAGATATCCCGGATACGGTTGCCCAGGGTGCAGCCGCTGCTTCCAGGGTATTACAAAGCATCCTCAATAAGAAAGTGAAAGGTAGTATTAAAGAACTTTCACTGGAGAACATTGAAGAACAAGCGAAACAATTAAAATAAGGCAATATCATGAGTACACGTGTAAATCCTAATTTAATTAAAGAGATTAAAAAGTTTGGAGTCAGTGACTGGAATGCCTGTTTCCATTGCGGGAATTGTACTGCCGTATGCAACCTGACGGAAGAAGGAGTACTGTTTCCCCGTAAAGAGATACGTGCATTGCAAATGGGATTGGAAGATAAACTGATTTCCAGTGTCGAACCCTGGGTCTGTTATTATTGCGGCGATTGTACGGAAACTTGTCCGCGTGACGCAAATCCAGGAGAATTGATGATGTCGGTAAGAAGATGGCTGACTACAAAATATGACTGGACCGGGTTAGCCGGCCTGTTCTATAAATCCCTTCCTGCACTGATCATTGGTTTTATACTGGTAGCTATCGGAGTGTTTGCCATTGGTTTTGTGAAAGATTTCAATCACGAAGCGGTCATGCATTTCGGACACAAGCTGGAATTTTGGCTGATCATTAGCGTATTTACGCTCATCCTGGTACCCAACATCCTCAGGATGTTCTATTTTACCGTGATAAAACCAAAAATCAACGCTTCTTTCGGTTCCTATATCGAAGCGGTTGGAACACTTTTCGTGCACATGTTCACACAGATCAAGACATTGAAATGTGATAAACAGACAGTCCGGTGGCTTGAACATCTCCTGGTTGTACTGGGTTACCTGGGGCTACTGGTTATAACCGTATTCCTCGATTGGTTTGGCACAGAAAATAAGATCATCATATACCTGGGATACCTCACAGGAGGACTTGTATTTATTTGCACCGCTCTTCTCTTGATTTCCAGGTTAAATAAAAGCAGGGAAGTGAATAAATATTCCCAGGCAACGGACTGGTTTTTCATCATCTGGCTGTTCTTAATGGGATTGTCAGCTTTTCTGGTCCGTCTCTTTATTGATACGGGTCTGTTAGCGAATCATTTCTGGCTATATATGGTCCATCTAATGGTACTCGCTCAATGGGGAATATTGATTGTTCCGTTCGGCAAATGGACACATTTTCTTTACCGTTCGTTTGCACTCTCTTTTGCAAACCTGAAAAAGGCAGCACTCAATGTAAAATTGGCAGCTGCAGCATAATTTTTTAAAATTGGCGAAAAATGGAAGACGAAAAAAGAATAGGAGTATATGTCTGTTGGTGCGGCACGAACATTGCCAAAATGGTTGATGTTGAACGCGTCTCAAAAGAAATTGAAAATCTCCCGGATGTAGTGATTGCAAAAAACTACAAGTACATGTGTTCCGATCCCGGACAGGAATTGATCATCAATGACATCAAGGAACACAACCTGAATCGTGTCGTTGTTTCAGCCTGCTCACCCAGGATCCATGAGCTGACATTCAGGAAAGCACTTGAGAATGCAGGATTGAATCCCTATATGTTTGAGATGGCAAATATCCGGGAACACGTTTCCTGGGTTCATGAAGACAGGGAACAAGCAACAAAAAAGGCGAGATCGCTGATTGCTGCTGCAATAAACAGGGTTAAATGGCATGAATCTCTCGATAGAAGAACAGTCGAAATTGATCCGGCAACCCTGGTCATCGGAGGTGGTATCGCAGGCCTCTCTGCAGCCCTGGAAATAGCAGATTCCGGGAAGAAGGTATTTCTGGTTGAAAAATCAGGGAAACTGGGTGGACAGGTAGCCAATATCGACCTGACATTCCCCTATATGGATAGCGCCCAGCAGTTGATCAATCCTAAGATTGATAAGGTTAACAACCATCCGAATATCGAGGTGTACCTGAATAGTTCAATAGATGAGGTGTTTGGATATGTTGGAAATTTTGAGACGAAATTTTCACAAAATGGCACAGAGGTTGAACTGAAATTCGGGAGTGTTATCGTGGCAACCGGATTGAAAACATTCGATCCGAGTGGTATTGAAGGCTATGGTTATGGTAAAATTCCGAGTGTGGTTACTTCACTTGAATTTGAAGAGATGCTGAAAAAGGGTGAGATCCTTACCCGGGAGGGAAAGGAGCCGAAGAATATTGCCATTATTCATTGCGTGGGCAGCCGGAACCTGGATTATCATGAATATTGTTCCAGAACATGTTGCATGGTAGCACTGAAGTTCGCCAATCAGATCAAATCGGCCATTCCGGATGCCAATATATATGACCTGTATGCCGATATGAGAGCATTCGGTAAGGGTTGTGAAGAGTTCTATACCGAAACATCCAGGAAGGAGGTGATGTTTCTCATGTTTGATCAGCAGGAAGACCTTCCGAAGATCAGGAAAGCTGATCCGAAGGATGGTTGTGATATACTGATCGAAGTGAATGAAAAGCTTTCCGGTGAGGCGGTTGAAGTTCCTGCCGACATGGTGGTATTGATGGTCGGTGTGGAAGCACAGGAGAATGCCAAAGAAATTGCTCATGCTGTAGGCGTTAGCATGTGTGGCAATGATTTTTATATTGAAAGGCATCCGAAGCTGGATCCCGTTGCTACTACAACGGACGGGGTATATGTCGTTGGGGGGTGCCAGTCTCCAAAAGATATCCCGGATTCAGTCTCCCAGGCTAAAGCCGCCTCTTCACGTATTCTTGCTACCATTAATATTGGCTCGGTTGAAGTGGAAGTGACAACAGCCGTTGTAAACGAGGATATCTGCTGCGGTTGTCAGACATGCATAAGCGTCTGTCCCTATAGTGCCATTAAGTATGATGAGGAGAAAAAAGTATCGGTCGTGAATGAGATATTGTGTAAGGGATGCGGCACATGCGGTTCAACCTGTCCTACCGGGGCTATCCGGAGCCGACACTTTACCGATCAGCAGATTCTCTCCCAGATTGAAGGATTATTGTCAATTTCAAATGAGTTACAGGAGGTGTAATATCATGAGTTATCAACCAACGATTGTATCATTTTTATGCAACTGGTGTTCATACACCGGTGCAGACCTCGCGGGAACATCACGGATGAAATATGCCCCGAATATCAGAATCATCCGGGTGATGTGTTCCGGGCGGGTTGACCCAACATTTGTACTTTCCGCTTTTAAGGAGGGTGCAGATGGCGTCCTGATCTGTGGTTGTCACCCCGGTGATTGTCACTATCATGAAGGGAATTATAAGTGCCTGAGGAGATATCATCTTCTTCAGAAATACCTGGACCAGATGGGATTGGAAAAGGGCAGGCTGAGACTGGAATGGATCAGTGCCAGTGAAGGAAAACAATTTGCCCAGCTTGCCGATGATTTCACCGAACAGATTAAGAACCTAGGTCCATGTAAAGTCAAGGAAACAATTGAAACCTTAACGTAATCAGGAGGCAAACAAATGGCAAAAAGTGAAGAAAAACCCAAAATAAAACTTGCCGTATATTGGGCTGCGTCATGCGGTGGATGTTGTGTGTCTGTACTGGATGTTCATGAAAAACTGTTTGACGTGGTTGCAGCTGCCGACCTTGTATTCTGGCCCATAGCGCTGGATACAAAATACAAGGATGTGGAAGCAATGGAAGATGGATTTATCGATGTTACCCTCTTTAACGGAGCGGTACGGAACAGTGAAAATGAACACATGGCAAAATTGTTGCGTCAGAAAAGTAAGGTACTTGTCGCCTATGGCTCCTGTTCCCATATGGGAGGGATCCCTGGATTGGCTAATTTTACGACAAAAGAGGCGTTGTTTGAAAGGGTTTATCATACCACAGAATCAACGGTCAATCCGGATAAAATTGTACCTCAACCGGAATATAAAGTGGATGAAGGGGTGCTTGAGCTACCTGTATTTTACAATGATGTCCGTACACTTGACCAGGTGGTTGATGTGGATTATTACCTGCCGGGATGCCCGCCCCAAAGCGAACGACTGTTAGAGGTGTTCATGGCAATAGTGACCGGTGCAGAACTGCCACCTCCGGGATCTGTTGTCGGGGCTCTGGAAAAAACCCAGTGCGACGAATGCAAACGGAAAAAAACAGAAAATAAAAAGATTAAGCGGTTTTACAGGCCATTTGAGATTGAGGATG
>Ga0315539_1002363_pt1 | contig 13628 bp, 21 predicted proteins | sample SalMarSW160150MG_FD_203097 | JGI IMG/M metagenome (GOLD analysis project Ga0315539, IMG submission 203097) | Salt marsh sediment microbial communities from the Plum Island Ecosystem LTER, Massachusetts, United States - Salt Marsh Sediment SW1601-150 ... | reverse complement strand
ATAGAAAACAATCAATGGCAAAGTAACATACAAGAAGCATTTTCTTCTGGAATTGGTGTTGGGGGAATTACAGATGGCGCTTTGAATTTTGGCGACTATGATAATGATGGAGATTTGGATTTATTTGCAACTGGTCATGATGGTGGAGATCCAAGGAATAAACTTTTTGAAAATAATGGAACAACATTTTATATAAAATACAACTGGCAAGATAATCTAATTGGGGGGGTAGTTGGAGGAGTTCATGATAGCTCTAACATATTTGGTGACATAGACAATGACGGGGATTTGGATTTGGCTTTAATAGGTTCATGGTTGGGTCTTCATGCTAAGATTTTTATTAATAATGGAACTCAATTAATATCTAATTATAGTTGGTTTAAAAATCTAGAAGAAATTAAAGATGGTTCTATTGCATTTGGAGATTATGATAATGATGGCGACTTAGATTTAGCATGGTCTGGTTATAATGGTTCAATGATCTCTAAAATCTATGAAAATAATGGCTCAACATTTTTATTAGATACAATAGCATCTACTAATTTAACAAATGTAGAATATTCTTCTTTAGTCTGGATTGATATAGACTCTGATAATGACTTAGATTTAGCTCTAAGTGGGTTGAGCACTATAAATCCAGAAACTTTTATATCCAAGATCTACATAAACAACGATACAGTTTCAAACACCCAACCAAATGCGCCAACAGGATTTAATTCTTCATCAACATCAGAACAAATAATTTTAAATTGGAGTCAAGGAAGTGATACTGAAACAAATGTTAATGGACTTTATTATAATTTAAGATTAGGAACTTCTTCTGGTGGCAATCAAATTGTTTCAGGAATTTATGGTGGTTCATCAAATCCAACAGCAGGTTATTTCGGCAACATGATGCAACGTCGAAGAATAACTCTAACAGGCTCATGGTTGCAGACAAATACAACTTATTATTGGAATGTGCAAACAATTGATACAGCTCTTAAGGCAAGTTCTTGGAGTACAGAACAAAATTTTACAACTGGAAGTGATGTTACAAATCCTAATATAACTTTAAACTCTCCAGATGATGGAAATTATACTGCTAGCATAGAAATAATATTCAATGCAAGTGTTTTTGATAATGAAAACCTAACAAATGTTTCTCTTTATGGAAATTGGTCAGGATGGCATTTAAATGAAACAAATAGCTCAGGAATTAATAATAGCAATTATATTTTCACAAAAAATATGTCAGGTGAGGGAATTTATCAATGGAAAATTAAAGCATGTGATAATTCAAGTAATTGTATTAATTCATCTTCTAGAACTTTTATAGTTGATTTATATTCTCCAAAAGTTTATTTAGAAAATCCAAGTAATGGTTCAACCTGGTCTAGTTCATCAACAGTCACTTTTTCATATAATGTTTCTGATATTGCTATTGCTAATTGTAGTTTGATAATTAACAATGTAATTGACCAGAATGACACTTCTATAACAGTCAATAGCACACAAGAATTTACAAAAAGTTTGAGCAATGCAAATTATAATTGGTCTGTTAATTGCACTGATAATTTAAATAGAAAAAATAATTCTGAAACATGGCAATTAACTGTTAGCTATTCTTCTGGAAATGGTGGAGGTCCTGGTGGCGGCGGAGGGGGCGGCAGTGGTTCTACTATAATTACAACAGAATATGTTTGTGGTAATGGAATATGTGAATCTGAGTCTGGTGAAACTTTCTTTAATTGTCCATCAGATTGTATTTATATTCCTAGTGAAGTTGAAGGAGAGGAAGTTGAAGAAGTTCCTGAGAAAAATGTTAGTGAAGAGCCAGAAATTGAGGAAGAAAGACCTGAAAAGAAATTTGATTGGTGGTTTTTATTATTAATTGCAGGTTTGATTGTTGTTAGTGTTGGTTTGATTGTTTTGGTGTTAAATTTGAAAAGGAAAGGGAAAGGAGGCAGAAAATAAAAATGGCAACAATAAAAATAGATGATGAACTATTGAAAAAAATAAAAAAATTAATTAAGCAAGGAGATAATAGATTTGATCATCCTAATGTTAAGGCTTTTGTTGACAAAGCTGTTTATCTTGCCTTAAAAAACATCTTAAAGAATAAAAATAAAAAGTAAATAAAAACTTAAAAAAATAATGAAAGGAGGTAAAAAATAAAATGGGTCTTTTTGGCATAGCTATTTCAGGATTAATCGGTGGAATAATTACTATTATTTTTGGCGTGCTTGTTCTTGCATTTCCAAAATTCTTGCGATATTTAGTAGGAGGTTATTTTATATTGGCAGGAATTTTAGCAATTTTAGCAACAATATAAATATCAAATAAATAATAGAAATAAAAAAAGAAAAAATTTAGAATTAGAATTTTTTGAATTTGCTTGTTAATTCAATTAAATCAACATGTCCTAAAAAGACAGCTCTGCAGCAATATCTTTCTAAACCAAGGTCATCAAGAACTTTTTTGGGATTTTCTCCTTTAGCTACTCTTTCTTTGAATTTCTCCCATAAATGCGCAATTGGCTTGCCACAACTAAAGCAACGTATTGGTATTATCATTTTTTTATTTTTACTCTATATTTATCTTATTAAAATATATTTAAATCTATCTCTTACTTTTTTGTCTTTTTGCTCTGGCTTTACTATCGCCAGGCTTACACATTTCTTTTCTTCTTGTATCTGCAACTAATAAGAACCTATCATATCTTAAAAATGCTGCTTTCAGGTCTTGGTTTTTTGTAAAAGCTATTAAGGCGCGGGCAATAGCAAGTCTGGAAGCCTCAATTTGACTTTCCATCCCTCCGCCGTGAACAACAATGAATATGTTAATTTTTTCCATCTGCTCTTTTAAAATTTGTTCTGCAATTATTAATGGCTCTTTTAATGTAAGTTGTTGAAATTTATTAAAAATTTCAATTGGTTTTTGGTTTATTCTTATAATTCCAGTTCCTTCTTTAATTGTTGCTCTAGCTATGCTTCTCTTTCTACTGCCTTTAATTACTAAATCCTTAAATTTTTTGTCTTTTTTTATCTTAGATTTTGTTTTTCTTGGCATTTTTTTATTTTTGTCTAATTAAATAAGATAATCTTTTTAATGTAATAAAATTTAATGGTTCTTTCTTGAACACAACTAATTTTTCAGCTTTTTCATATTTTTCAGGAACACCAATATAACATTTAACCCGTTTAAATGCTTCTCTTCCTCTTGACTTTTTAATCCCAACCATCCCCCTAATTGATCTTCTTAAAATATGTTCTGATTTTCTTGGATAATGAGGTCCTTTTTGTACTGAACGACCAAGAGCAAATCTTTCTGCGTGTTTTTTTAAAATTTCTCTGGGTTTTCCTATTATTATTGCTTCTTCACTATTAACTATTATAATATCATTTCCTTGTAAGGCTTTTTTAGCAGCAAAAGTAGCAAGTCTACCCATTACAGACCCTTTTGCATCAATAACAATTTCTCTTATAAATTTTTCTGACATTTTTTTATTTTTTAAGTGATTATTCTTATATTTATTCCCTTAAATTGAGATATTTTATCAGCTAGTTCTTTTATAGTCAAAATATCAGCTTTTTTTATTAATTTTTCTCTTGCTTTTTTAGAGATTTTAAATGTGGCTATGGTCAATTTATGATTAAGAAGCCCTTTACTAAGAATTTTTCCTGGAACAACTATAACTTCATCTGGTTTAGTTATTTTATTTATTTCGCTTATATTTATTTGAACTGACTTGCTAACAGGATAAGAAAGATGTTTGGCTATCTGATGCCATATTGGTTTTGGTTGTTTATTTAAAAAAATTATTAGTTTTCTTACTTCTGGATTTGATTTTTTTTCAATTCTCTTCTTAATTTTTGTCTTACTCAATGTTTTCATTTTTTATCTTGATTTTATTCTATTTTTATTTTATTCTATTTTTTATGCGGGAGACAGGGTTCGAACCTGCGCAGGCACTAAGCCACATGGGCCTTAGCCATGCCCGTTTGACCACTCCGGCACTCCCGCGCTTAAAATGATTTATCATTTATTCTGTTTTTATTCTGTTTTTATTTTGTATTTATTTTTATTTTTTATATTTTTTAATTGCTTTGTTAAATTCTTTATCAAAATCCTTAAGATTTTGATCTAAAACTTTTATTGAATCAATAAAAATTTCTTCTGGTTTAAGTTGGCCAAAAGTTTCTATGAAAAAAATAAAATCTTCTTTACTTGGTTCTATAGTTATTGAACATTTTTCTTTTTCTTTAGAAAATTCAACGCAAGCATCACAAATATCGCATTTAAGAGGATCTATTGATATTTTATTATTTTTCATAGTTATTGCTTTTCTTGGACATACATTAACACATTCATTACAACCTTCGCAATCTTTAATTTGAATAACCGGATAAGAATTAAACCAAATCAAACCTGGAGTGTGTTTTGCATGTTCTTTTCCTGTTCCTAGAATAGCTTCAGTAGTTAAAACAAGTTCTTGATCTTTATTAAGTAAAACAATAGGCATTTCAGGATAAACAACTTCTGCACCTTTTCCTTTAAGATCTTTAGCATAAACCATGCCAGGCCCTTTTACCTTTAATTTAAAAGAAGCTGTACATTTTAAACATCCTTTACCTTTACAAGAACATTCTTTGCGTGATTTGAAAGTTTTTGTTGCTTTTATTGGAACTAAACCAAGTCTATGAGCAATCATTTCATCATAAAGAGCTGAATCATTTTTATAAAATTCAACTGTATCAATAGCCAAAACAGGAATTTCTAAAACACTCCTCCGAATAGAATTGGCTATACTATTATTTATTTCTTTAACTAAAAAAACAATTTTTTCTTTTTCTTTTGAAATTTTTTCTATTTTTATTGCCATTTTATCTTATTTTGTGTTTTGTTTTATTTAATATTATTTTATTTTGTTTTATTTTTTATGTTAATTTGCGTTTTTATGTTCTCCTTCCACGTTTTCCGCCTTTTGGTTTTGGCCCCCCTCTTGGTATCGGTGTAACATCTGTAATGTTCAGGATTTTTAAACCTTGTCTCGCCAAACTCTTAATTGCTGCATTTGCTCCAGGACCAGGCGATGGCCCTAATATGCCTCCTTTACCTGAAATTCTAACATAAACAGCTCTAATTCCTTGATCTTTGGCTTTTTCAGCTGCTCTTTTAGCAATAAACATAGCCACTGTTGGATTTGCTTTTAATCTATCATGTTTTGTAACTTCTCCTCCAGATACTGATGCTATTGTGGTTCCAGCCATATCGGTCACATGAACAATCGTATTATTATAAGTTGCTTTAATATAAACAATTCCCGTCCCTAGTAAAATTTTTTCTGCCATTTTATTTTTTTTCTTGTTTTTCCTCCTGTATTTTTTGTGGTTCTGATTGTTTTAATTGTTCTGGCTGTTTTATTGATTGTTCTGGTTGTTTTGCTGATTGTTCTGTTGATTGTTCCATTATTTTTTCTGTTGCTTTTTTCTTTTTCTGTTTTTTCACAACTGAAATTTTATTTTCTTCTTCTATTCTTACAATATAAGATGGAACATTCATTATCCTATTTGCAATTTTAATTTTTTTATGGACAATCAACTGTCTTGATTCTCTTAAAGATTTTGCAAGCTTTTTTTTGAAAACAATTGTCTGAAGTCTTCTTTCAAATAATTTTTCTTTTGTTAAATCAAGAACATCATCTATGGTTGCTCCTGACTTAATTAAACCTAATTTTGCAAGACGATTAAAGAAAATCTCTTGCTCTTCTGGATGGATAATTAATTTTTTTGCCTGTGCTCTGATTTTATCAATATAACCTTCAGAATGCCATATTTCTTTTTTGTTTTTTAATCCGAATTTATTGACAAAAGATTTCTCTTCACTAATTCTATTTTTATCAAAAGGGGTTCTTGGTCTTTTGAATTGTTTATGATTTTTTCTTGGATCTCCCATTTTGTCTTTTTTGTCTTTTTTTGTTTATTTGTTTTTTATTTATTATTTATTTTTTTATTTAGATTTGCCAGGTTTAACTTTTGCACGACTTACACCAACTGCTCTGCCTTTTCTAAAATGTGCCCTAGTACGCTGCCCTCTTACAGGCAATCCAGCAGCATGTCTAACCCCTTTGTAACTTTTAGTTTTTTTCATTCTTCTTATATCAAATTCTTTTGTTAAATCTAAATCTATTGAAATAAAGTGTTTATCTGTTCCTGTTTCAATGTCTCTTCTTCGATTAAGAAGCCATTGAGGCAGATTGGGATTTTTAGCAAATTCTAATATTTTTTTTATTTCTTCCTCTTTAAGAGTATGAATTTTTCTATTCTTATCTATTCCTAAGGTCTTACATATTGCATTAGAAAAAGCCCATGAAATTCCTTTTATTCTAGTTAATCCTGAATAAATTGTAAGTCTTCCAGGAATATCTGTTGAAGCAATTCTTAATAAACTATCTTCTTCAACTTCTTTTTTATAATGTTTAGATTTTTGCTCTTTTTCTTGATTTTGTTGTTTTTCTTGTTTTTGTTGCTTTATTTCCTTCTGTTCTTTTGGTTCTTTTTCTTGTTTTTGTTGTTTTTCTTGTTTTTGTTCTTTTGGTTCTTTTTCTTGATTTTGTTGTTTTTCTTGTTTTTGTTCTTTTGGTTCTTTTTCTTGATTTTGTTGTTTTTCTTGTTTTTGTTCTTTTGGTTCTTTTTCTTGTTTTTGTTCTTTTGGTTCTTTTTCTTGATTTTGTTGTTTTTGTTCTTTTGGTTCTTTTTCTGTCATTTTTGTTTTTAAGCTACGAATAATTTATATCTTACTTCTTGTGTTAATTCCTCTATTAATTTTTTTTCCACCACTTTTTTGGGATCTGGCAGATTTTTTAATCTTTTTTTCATGTTTTCAAATGATGTAAAAAGTTTTTTCTCCCGTTCTTCTAAAATAAGTTTAGTATATTTTTTACCGAACCCAGGAAGTAATTCTAATTGATGAAGTCTTGTATTGACCTCTCTAGCAACATTAAAGAAATCAACAAATCTTTTTTCCTGTTCTTTTATAATTTTTTCAACAAAATCCTTAATTTGAAGCTTTGCAGTTTCTGTTATTTTTTCTTTATTTAATCTTCCACGAATAAAATAAATTTTATCTCTTTTAGATGGACCTATATAAACTTCTTCTTTTAATTGAAATTTAGCCCCTTTTCTAGGGACTAATTCTAGAAGTGTAAAATATGATATGCCTATGGCTTGAGCTATTGGAATCCTCTTCATTTCTAGAGGATAGCCATTTGGTAAAAAATCTATTATTATGGCTTTCTCTTCTCTCATTTCTCTTTGATGTATGTACATTTTCTTTTTCCTTATTTTCCACTTCTTTATTTTCTACTTTATTATTTCTTTTTAAGTATTTTGAGTATTTTTGTAATTTCATCTTGATCCAAGCTAAACTCTGAACTAGCAAAAAGTTTTCTTATGTCTTCTGCATCCTCTGGCTTAAAGTCAATCAACTTAACGACATCCTCTTCTCTTAATTTTGCAATATTTAAAGATTCTAGAGCTTTTTTTAATTTAAAAGCATCTTGAGCACTAAGTTTTGTAAATTTTTTAATAAAACCAACTACAGCTTTTGCCTTGTCAGTATCTGCTTTCTTTAATAATTCCCTTGCTTCTGCAAGAGTGATTGTTTTTGATTCTTTTATCATTTTCCTCTTAGCCCTTTATTTTCCTTAGGTGGACCGGTCTCAATATTAAATTCTTATAGAGTTTACCATTTTTAAATTTCACTATATAAGCTCTTCCTCTTTTTCCTTCTATAACCCCTGTAAGACCATGAAATTGCTTTGGAAACATACCTTTTTGACTCAAATCCCTAATTAAAGCCACTTTTTCCCCTTTTTTAAGCTCTTGAAAAGCTTTTCCAAGTCTTAACTTTCCTTTTTCCCTGGTAGTTTTTCTTTTTTTCATTTTATCTTTGATTTATCCTGGTTTATTCTAGTTTATCTTAATTTATCCTAATTTATCCCGATTTATCTTATTCTTTTAAATTTCTTAATATTTTTCTTTTTTTGATGACTTATTTCATTAATAAGTTTTATCATAACTTGGGCTATGGCTTTATAAGGGTTTTTATGCTCAAATTTTGCATTTAAACTTATTCCGGGAGTTATTATAAGATCTGCATTTATTTCATGTATAAATAATTTATTTCTTTGATGCTGTTTAAGCCGGATTTTAAGTTCATTATAATTTGTTCTTTCTTCAATTTTTTTTATATATGTAGACATAACCTTTTTGACTGCTTCTTGCTCTATTTTATCAAAAGCTCCAAAACCGATTAAACTAACATTCTTCCCATTAACAATTGAAATCTCTTTTTCCTTTTTTACCATGTTTTTAAAAAGAAAAAATGTTTTAAAAGTCTTTCTAATACAGAACAAAAAACTTAAATATTATTAAAGCCTTATATAATAAATCAAAATGACAAGAAAAGTTGATGCTATAATCCTTGCAGGGGGTTCTTTAGGTAAGGAACATTTTTATCCTAGGGCCTTAATTGAAATAGAGGGTAAAACATTATTAGAAAGACAAATAGAATGGCTAGAACCTTATATTAAAAACATCATAGTGGCCTGCACAGAGAATGAAGCTAAACAAATTAAATACTACCATCCAGATATAGATGTGATTTTTGCAACAACTTCAGAACTTCCAGGAACTGCTGGTTCTTTAAAACATGCTTTTGGTTTAGCAGAAACAGATGATGTTATTGTGGTTAATGTTGATGATTTAACAGATATAGATATTCCTGCATTAATTGATTTTGGTACTAATACAATATGTGTAGCCAATCCAAGATTAAGATTTGCAAATATAGGTATAGAAGGCCATGATATAATTAGTTTTAGAGAAAAACCACTTTTAGAAGGTGTCTGGGTAAGTTGTGGTGTTTATTTTCTAAATAAAATAATAACAGAAAAACTTCCAAATAAAGGAAATATAGCAAAAGATTTCTTTCCAAATATCAAACTTAAGGCATACAAACATTTTGGAGCCTGGCATACTGTAGAAAGATAGATAAAAAAAGACAAGAAAATATAAAGAATTAAGAGATTCTAACCATTAAATAATTTTTTTAAAGTGTCTAGAGTATAAAGAATTGAAGCTTTTGTCTGGGATTTTGATGGATTAAAAGGTCTTTTCTTTTTATGAACAGAGGCTACCCTAAGATGATTAATAAGATGGATTTGATTGCTTAAACCAGGATCAAAATCCATCCCTTTATTCTTAAACTTCAAAACCAAATTTCCTAAACCAATATCAGGAGACTTCTTAAGAAGATCTATTTTAGTTGATTCAAAATATTTTTTATGTAGAGCTATTTCAAGAATTCTTCCACATAAAATTAAGGCGCTTCTATAACAATTATGCTCATAACATTTAATAAGTTCATCAAAAGAAGCTTTGGTCTCAGAAAAAATATCGCGAGGGACATAAGGAAGATAAAATTCCCCTTTAGGAAGATCATCATCGGCAATTTTTATAGAAGGGACAACACTATAAATTTTTTCTATTTCCACTATAGCCCCTAAAAAGTTTCTAGAATTTATCATCTTTTTAAGTTCTTTAATCATAGTAGAAGATTCAGCCAGAATTCTTTTATCATTTGGCGCAACAACAAAACTTTCACTAAGAACAGCATCCAGATGTTTAATTGCTTTCCCAATTTCCTTGGAATAATAATCTTTCTCACGTCTCTTAAAATTAAATTCATCTCCAACAATACGGCTAGAAAAATCAATATTTCTAGAAAGAACATTATTAATCATGTCTTTTAACTCTAATAACACCCCTTTTAGACTGGCCATATTAAAAACATGAATCTAAATTTTTTAAGTATTTGTATTGTGTACTATCTAAAATTTCTAAATGCCTTGCTGATACTAGAATTCCAAAATTCAGGAAGATTATAACTCAAAAGGCCTCTAAATTCATCTGCCCAAACATAAAAGAATTTCTCCCTATTATCTTGCTTTCTAAAAAGGGGTTTAATATTCGTGTAAATTTTCTGCAAGGCTTTTCTCTCAAATTCAGTTTGTAATAATGAGGGCTCTTTTAACAATAGTATATCAGCTAAACGAAGAACATTTACATCCAGCATAGCAGAACTTTGGGCAATTAAGATAAGACTTAAATTTTTATGCCTGGCTACTGCCATAAATTTGCCCAACATCTTATTCATATTTTTCATTGAATCACGAGAAGAATAAATTATTGCGCCCTCATCAACAAGAACACAGCTATTATTAGGGACTTTATCAAGACTTTCAACTTTGCGAATCCATCTGGGAAGTTTTGATTTATCATAACCAATAGCATAACACTTTCTATTGACAGAATTAAAAACAGAAAGCAAAGTCATACCCAAACTGGTCTTGCCGCTTCCTCTCTTTCCTGTTATCAAAAAAATCAAACTATAATTAAGCATCTTGCCAAAAAAAGTCTTAAAAGATCCTTCCTCATTTTTAATAATAGAAAAAGGTTGCATTGGTTCAATTTTCTTTCTTTTTTGCTTTTTTCTAAATAAATTAAACAATTTCATAGAAGAACCTTGAGTCAGAAGTATAAAAGTTTTATTATAATAAGAGAATAAATCACTACGTAGTAGTATCAGAAGAAAGGTTTAAAAACCTCTCTTACTTCTTATTTTTACCATGTATAGTGATCCAAATTTAATAAAAGAAATAACCAATAAAAGAAAGTATATTTTAGATAAATCTACAAATGTTTATAGCGTAATAGAAGATCTTTTCAATGGTTCTTTAGATAGAGAAGCTCTTCAACATTCTTTAAGACTTGAAAACCCTTTAGTTGATGTTTTAGAAGAAGTAAATCCTGTTAAGCAAGAAGAATTAAAAGAAGAAATTAAGAAAAATGGCGATTATTTAAAGAAAGCATGGGAATATGGGATGAAAAATTTTAAGATGCCTTTAAAAAATAGTTTTTTATTATATTTAGCTAAAAAAATTGATCCAGAATTATTTCCTGGCGAAAAAGCCAATCATAGAACAATGAGTGTAAGACCAAAAGGGGCTTTTAATACCCCCCCTTATCCGGCAAAAATAGATTATGCAATGAATAAATTTTTTACCCAAATGAAAGAAATTTTAAGCCATTGTAACAAAAAGAAAAAGCCTGAAGAATATTTTGATATTGGTTCTTGGTTGCATCTGCATCTTGTTAGAATTCATCCTTTTGAAGATGCTAATGGCAGAGTTTCAAGAATGATTCATAATCTTTACTTGAAAAAAGCTAGTGCTTATCCTCCAATTATAATCAAAGAAGGTGAAAGACAAGATTATTATGGCCATTTAGATGATGCTATGACAGGATATAGACATAGGGGAGAAGGATTAGTATTTACAAGAGAGGAGCTTTCAAAAAAAGAAAGGGATTTTTATGATTATATGGCTGGTAAATTAAATGTAAGTCTTGATGCCATAATTGAGAAAAAATTAGCATAATAATCTTCATAATAATTTTTTAATTTTAAAAATGTCAGAAAAAAATATGGAAAAAATTGAAGGAATTGTTAAGGATGTTATAAGATCTGGTTATAATAGTTTAGATGAAAAATATCATGGTCTTCAAATCACTCTTAAAGAAGGAAAAAAAGAAATATTAGTAGAATATGTTCCTAAAAATAGCAAATCAATGGAAAAATTATATCAAAAAATATCAAAACTAAAAGGAAAATTATCTAAAAAGGAAAAAAATTTGAAAATTAGATTGTTTGGAATTAATAAAGGAAACAACCATCTTTATCAGGGTTTTGGAAGAATCAAATTCTTAAGATCTTAATAAAAAAATAACAAAATCTTAAAAACAACTCTTTCTTAACTAAAATATGGCAGACATAGATTTTGATGAATTGATAAATAACCATATTAAAAGAGAGCATAAACCAAAAGAGATAGGACGCTATTATCCTTCAGAGGTTGGAAGTTGTCTTAGAAAAGTTTGGTATTCCTACAAATTTCCTTCTGAAATAGATCCAAATCTTAGAAAGGTTTTTGAGATGGGAAATATTATTCATGATTTTATTGTCGAAGTCCTTAAATCAGAAAAGACGCCACAAGTAGAACTTCTAAAATCAGAATTTCCTTTCAGAGAAAAAGTTGAAGATTTTATGATTTCAGGAAGAATTGACAATCTTATTAAAATTAAAGTTAGTGGAAAACTTTATCTTGTTGAGGTTAAAAGTACTGGGGGAATTAAATTTGTGAAAAAACCATCACCACATAATATACAACAACTCCAATTATACATGCATTTTACAAACGTACATAATGGCCTTCTAGTTTATGTGGATAAAACAAATCTGAAAACAAAAGTTTTTCATATTAAATATGATAAAGAAGAATCTCAAAATATAATAAATAGATTTAAACTCCTACATAAATATCTGACATCCAACATACTTCCAAAACCAGAAGCAAAAACAAATAAAGAGATGGCTTGGATGTGTAAGTATTGTGAATATAAAGATAAATGTTCTAAAATAGCTTAATCAAAATCCTATGCCGATTAATGCACACCCAGAATTTAATAAAGCCCAAGCAGAATTTCTTGCAGCCAGTACTTTAGAAGAAAAAATTGAAAAGCTAAAAAATATGATTAGGCTGGCTCCAAAACATAAAAGTTCTGAAAAACTTAGGGCAAATCTTACATCAAGATTAGCAAAACTAAAACAAGAATTGCTCAGAAGAAAAAAAATAAAAAAGCACTCACAACAAGGAATAAGAAAAGAAGGGGATGCCCAAGTCACTTTATTAGGTTATACAAATTCAGGAAAATCCACTTTGCTTAGTAAAATAACAAATGCAAAGCCGAAAGTAAGTAAATTTCCTTATACAACAACAAAACCTAATCAAGGAATACTTAATATGGGTGCCCTTATTCAGATATTAGATCTCCCATCATTAAAAGACAATGAAAAAAATAAAGAGATTATTGGTTATGCAAATAACTGCAATCTTATTCTTATTATAGCAACAAAAACAGATGAAATTAAAAAAATCCTGACAAAATTAAAGAATAAAAACATAATTATAGTAATAAATAAATCGGATATTATAGGTGCTAATAAAATTAAAAAACAATTTTCAGCAGCCATAGAAATTAGCGCATTAAAAAATAAAAATCTGGGTGAATTAAAGAAAAAAATATTCTCATCTTTAAACATAATCAGGGTTTATACAAAACAGCCAGGACATAAACCAGAAAAAAAGCCAGTTATAGTGAAAAAGAATTCTGTTGTTAGAGATTTTGCAAAGAAAATCCATAAAGACTTTATAAATGATTTCAAATTTGCCAAAATATGGCGTAAAAAAACCATGAAAAAAGTGGGCCTTAAATATATCCTAAAAGACCAAGATATTGTAGAAGTCCATATCTAAAAATTTTTTAAAATATTTTTTTCCTTGTTTTTATTCAACCCATACAACATCTTTAAAATTATATCTTGATGCAATTAATATAATGTCAATAATCCACCAAATCCATCCTAATAATCCTAAAGTAAAAACAGTGATAAGAAGTTTGACAATTCCCGTCCCCACTTTATTCATCATAAACCTATCTACACCTAACATACCAAATAAAATAGAC
>Ga0315539_1002361_pt1 | contig 13632 bp, 8 predicted proteins | sample SalMarSW160150MG_FD_203097 | JGI IMG/M metagenome (GOLD analysis project Ga0315539, IMG submission 203097) | Salt marsh sediment microbial communities from the Plum Island Ecosystem LTER, Massachusetts, United States - Salt Marsh Sediment SW1601-150 ... | reverse complement strand
ACCACCAATTACGCAAGCCAGGGTTGATTATTGATGTCCGCTACAACGGCGGGGGCTGGGTATCGGGCCTTATTCTGGAGCGGTTACGGCGGAAAGTGGTCGCCATGCACGCCTCCCGCACCTTTGCCGAAGGCCCTGGGCCGGGAACAGGGATCAACGCCCATATGATTACCCTGCTGAATGAGTTCTCTTGCTCCGATGGGGACTATTTCCCATACTTCTTCCGCCAATATAAGCTCGGCCCACTCATGGGGAAACGTTCGTGGGGCGGGGTTATCGGGATTCGAGGTTACCGCCCACTCATTGACGGTGGCTACTACACGGCGCCTGAATTCAGCATCTACAACCTCGAGGGAAAATGGGTTATGGAGAATCATGGGGTCGAGCCGGATATCGAAGTGGAGAATTTACCAGGCCGGTTGGTTCGTGGCTATGATGACCAGCTTGACCAAGCCATCGACTACCTGCTCGCTAAGCTCAAAGAAGAACCGAAGACCTTACCCCCCCAACCGGATCCGCCAACTCCGCGGTAATTCTTAACTGTGCAGGGACAACCGGGGAAGGGTCGTGTTTTTCGCTGGGCAACGGTTTGAAGCCAAGTCCGTTTTGCTGCTGCGCAGTGGTGAGTAGCTTGTACTCACCGCTGCGTCGGTCGTTGCCTCAATGAGAGACTCTTAAAACGTATGGGAAGGGAATATCTTTCTACTAATTACACCACATCCGCAGACCGCATGGCGAATGCATTTACCCTGTCACAGTCACGGGCAGTCTGGGGGCGGTCCGCTCAGAAACAGGTAAGTAACAAGATAAGTGATATCGGCCACGTTTATTCCACCAAGGCCGTCAACATCAGCAACGCTTAGCGGATAGGGGGCCGGTCCACCGCAGAAAAGGTAACTGACTAGGGAAGTCAGATCATCCGTGAAAGGTCCAAGGCCATTGCCGTTAATATCGCCGCATTGGTAGAACGCCACCTGACCTGGAACAACGAAGGGCTGATACTCCGTATATCCGGCATCCAGAAAGAGCGACTTGCCGATGTGACTCGTAGTATCAAGACTCTCGGCGCCAAGCCCTGAAACATGACTGAAATACAAGTTGACTATCGGCCCATACCCCGGCTCAAGCGGTGGTGCGCCTGCGCCGTCGTCAGGAATGAAATCCAGGATGATCTTCTGGTTCGCCGGATCAAAAACGCTCAGCCACACCCTCTCAAAGTAGTCTGAGCGACAGGAGTCAGTGTTAAAGCTATCGTAGTCCAGTTCAACCGACCCATTCCAGGTTACGGGAAGAGTGAAATGATACATGGGGTGAGCGTTCCTGAGGTACACGGGAATCTTGATCGTCTCACCATAGATGATAGCGTAGTTTGTATCGGGAAATCGGAGAGTATCGGCCAGAAGTACGATCATATTTTTGTTTGTCCGATTGTGCCAACCATCGGGCTGAACGTTTTCCAAATAAATATCAAAAGCCCCTCCATCATAAAACGTGTGCTCCGGATTCTGCATGAAGGAGCTATCTCCGTCCCCAAAGCGCCAGAGCCATTGAGAGGCCCCTGCGGAGCTATCGGTGAACTGTACTGCCAGAGGAACCCAGCCAACTGTCGTGTCGGCATAAAAGTCAACGAACGGCAGATTCGTATTGCCATAAAGAAGATTTGATACATCCCAGTTGGCCACGGCAAGGTCATTCTTGAATGAGTACTGGTAGCAGATGATGATCTCAGCGGTGGGTGCCTGACCCAGAGAAACCCACCCGGAGACCAGATCGTAACAGTAGTCCCCATCGCTCAATGGAAAACCGTCGACAATTACTGAATCGACAGAATAGAGAGGGTGGTGCTTTACGTAGAAGAGCTTTCGCGAGGCGGGCGGATAGATAGTATCCGCTCTCATCTCTACTCCGTCACGGTCGATATCAACCCAGGCCAGTTCCTCAACAACCGTTGACAGAGCGGCCTGCCAAACGGGAGCAAAAGTAAAGCTGCCACCGACGTTTTCATAGACACGGGGTCTGTCCCACCACCTTCCAGCAGCCAAATCATCATCACCATCATTGTCGTAGTCGTAGAGGGAAAGGGCCGAGCCATAGCCGCCGTTAGAAGACTGCCAACCATAATCAGGGTCCAGGGTGCCGGCGCCGTTATTGTAATAGACGCGGTAATAACCCCCTCCCCCACCTTGATTGTTGTAGGCTATAATAAGATCAAGCCAAGCGTCGCCGTTAACATCACCGAATATCAGGGTGTTGGCTGGGGCCACATCGTTTGACTGCCAGGACGGAGACGTTTCCAATGTCCCCGAATTGTTGTAATAGATCGCCGCCGCAACATCATCGTAGCAGAAAGCTAAGTCAAGGTCACCATCGTTGTCAACATCACCCCACGTAACATCCATTCCTTCCGTGGCAGCCGCTGACTGCCATCCCGGTACTGCCTGTAAAGCGCCGTCCACATTGAAAAAAACCATGTCCCGCTCTTGAATAGCACCATACCCCTCGCCGGTTGCAAAGGCTAAATCAAGGTCGCCATCACTGTCGACATCACCTAAAGCACACGAAAAAGAATAAATGCTGTCCGTATACCAGACGGGAGCAGCGCTCGGCAAACCGCCAAGATTAAAGTAGAGATTGGATAGACCTGGAGTATCAAAGCCGTACACACCGAGATAGTTGGCGACGGCGAAATCAGGAAAACCGTCATCATCGATATCACCCACGGCGCAATGACCGGAGTATTCCGCGTTGGCCGAATACCAGGAGGCTCCAACGCTGGAAAGCGAACCATATCGAGAAATGTAGATTGTGTTTGTAGCAAGAGCCATATCATTGCCATTGGAAAAGAAGACATCAATATAGCCATCATTATTGCAGTCGCGCCAGATCATCCCAGTCGAGTACACACCGGATTCCAAAGACTGCCAAAAGGGATCATGGTCTATTGGTACTTGAGCAATGGCTTGACCGGCCGGCATCGCAAGCAATATAAAAAGCGCTGTGATCATAGATTTGTTTATCTGCATAAGCACTCTCCGCCGAGATTCTTCTGGTGTACTAAGAAGTATCCAATGGTAATATAACAGTAATGCCCAGATTTCCAAGCCCGATCTCACTCAGTGGCTCTTTTGGATATTCATACCGCCGATAGACGGTCATTGCCTTTCATCGACATACGTTGCCGACAAGTATTTGCCCACCTGGGCAAGGTTTTCCCTCAGTTGTGGCGGAGATAAGACCTCTGCATCTGCCCCAAATCCCAAAAGCCAGCGCTGGATTTCCTCAAGCCCCCGGGTAACAACTTTGTACATAACCTCATCTTGGCCAACTCGTTCGATCGACTCACCGGGATGATGCCTGCCCGACAACACCACACGAGCCGCGACTCCCCTAAACCTGACAGCCACCTCAACAGGCTCCCCGCTGAATAGCTGCCAGCTTCCTTCGAAATAGGTTTTCGGATTGATGTCGTCGCGCTTGTTGAACTTTTCATCGAGAATCCTCAGGTGCGCGACCCGGTCAATTCGAAAGGTCCTGAAATCCTGCCGCAGCCGGCAGAAAGCAACAAAGTAAAAGGCCCTGCCCCGAAAGATAATGAAGTATGGCTCTATGATTCTCTTGCTGGCACCTGACTGAATCGAGTCATACTCCAGCTCAAGACACCGCCAGGATGTAATGGCTTCTTCGATGATCCCGTAGAACTTTTCCCCTCTTTTCTGCTCCGCTGAAGTAGCGATCTCAATGCTCATTGTCTCGGGTGTGAATCTCTCCTTCTTTTTCACCGAGTCCGACAAGCCGGCTTCCACTTTGGCCTTCACCCTTCTCAGCGCAGCCTGATATTTGGCGGTTCTGGACAGAGGTGAGGAATCCAGGGCCAGCTTGAGAGAATGATACTCATCAAAATCAAAGTTAAGCGGCGGCAGGAAGTTTCCGGACGCCAGCTTGTACCCATTGTCATAATATATGGGAACATTGGCCTCCGAGAGAGCCACGATATCGCGATATATCGACCGTTCCGTAACCCCGCATTCTTCAGCGAGCTTGCGCGCATTCAAGTTCCTGCGTGCTCTCAGCAAATTCAGTATATAGAGCAACCTGTCATACTTGGACATTCTCACGGCCACTACCTCCAATGGGGATAACATCAATATAGCTAAAAAACACTCTCAATTCAATATGGGAAGTTCCCCACTGCGGTGGCTGCCCCGCAACGCAATAGTCTATGGAGCCGCCCCCATACTCGCTATCCAACGCCATGAGCTTCAGGCGGTTACAATGTCTTACCAGCTCCGGCATCCCCTTTGCACAATCCAGCAAAAGAAACACAGAAGTAACCCAAAAGTAGCAATTGAGCATCGGGGGAAACTATGGCAAGAAAACGAAAAAGGAAAACGGGCCTAACAGAGGTTTTTTGGGATTCCCTCCTCTTCAAGTTCGGCGCCAAGCTCTTTCTGGGTCTGGCCGTTATTATCACCTTCCTGACCCTGGCGCAGTGCACCATAAAAAAACCGGAATCCCCACAGTGGAATACCAAGCTGACCGTCCCTGTCGTAAACAGGACCTACCCCATGGAGGAACTGATCGGCAAGATAGATCAGGAAGGGCTCGATATCGACTCCTCCGGGGCGGTTACTTACTCCATCACCAAGGACCTCGATACAGTCCAACTCGATGAAGATCTGCTCTCGACCTCGGATATATCATATGTAGCATCGGAACAAGTGGGAACCGTCAGCCTTACCCCTCCAGACATCGACCCGGTTACAGTGAGCCTTTCTTCGATCGGCGGTCTGGCCAGCTCGCTGCCTGGCGACAGCGCCTTTGTGCCAAGCACAGGTTTTGACCTGTACAACGACATGCCTACAATCGCCAGTTTCCTTCAAGTCACTATATCAAACGGACAAGTAGACATAGTGGTGGACAACGGCCTGGGCATCAGTCTGGACACAGTGATCGTGGAAATCTACGATGTCGCCAACGGCGTCACAGTGGTAACCGACACCTTCTCAGCAGCAATCACAAGCGGCACAACCGGCTCACTACCCATATCGTTGGACGGGAAAACGGTCTCGGGCTCGCTGCGAGTCAATTCCCACTGCTACACGACCGGCGGCACTGTCGACTCAGCCTCGAGCCGGTATGTCAGCACCGACCTAGTCTTTAGCGACAGTCTCGAAGTCTCATCGGCTATTGCAGAGATACCCGCGCTGACACGCAACTTCTCCCAGCAGGCGACACTCAGCGAAAGCGATCGCATTGACACCGCCAGTCTCACTGACGGAAACCTGGACATTACAATCCTCAACAGCACGAATCTGAACGCCAATCTGACAGTCACTATTCCCGACATTGTCTCACCATCAGGTCAGCCGCTGATGATTGACCGTAGTGTCCTTCCCCAGCAAAACACGGTAGTGAATCTGAATCTCGACGGCTACCGCCTGATTCCCAGCGACCTCATAGTTCCACAGGACATTGACATCAATGTAACCGCTTCAGTGCCCGGAACAGGGCAGCAAGTGGAAATCGATCAATCGGATAGCTTCCTCGTGCAGGCCGATTTGTCTTCGATGACATTCGGTTCAGTCACCGGTGTTTTTGATAGCGCCACCGCCAGCTTTGAGGAACTTGAACAGGACATTGATGTACCTACGGGATTCGATTCGATACAGTTTGTCTCGGCCATTGTCACTCTTGAAATTGAAAATGGTATTAACCTGCCCGGCTACCTCGATATTCAACTACACGGTGACAATGGTAAAAACCTGAATTTTACCGGGCACATCACCGCTGGGGGACAGGATAGCACCACTCTCAGTACTATCAGCGACAGCACCGTCGCCGACTTTCTTTCACCTCTCCCTTCGCACGTTGATCTTTCCGGCTCGGCGATTCTCGGGGACGGCGCCTACCAAGGGACAATAGAGATCGGCGATTTCATTTTTGCCCGAGTGAAGATATTCGCTCCGGTGGAAGTGATTATCAATGACTCTCGCATTGAGACGGATATCGAGAGCGAAGAGATCGATCAGGATGATATTGATATTATCACCGATCACTTCATCGAGGGACGCTTCATATACAACATCATCAACCATCTGCCCCTTGGCGCCTATGTCAATATCTCTTTCAGCGGTGACTCAACCAGCCTCTATACGAACCCTATAAAGACGTTCGACTCTCTGTTTGTCACGTCCGCACCGGTATTACCCACAGGAATAGTCGGTGATACGGCATCCACCGGTTACCAGGAGATCTTTCTAGATAGCGCCGACGTGCGCCGCATCCTTGAGAATGACACCCTCTACATCGGGCAAGAGCTGTTCCTGGAAGGTTCTGGTGGCCAATCGATCAAACTAACGCAGGATGATTACATCACCGTAATCGGCCGCATCGAAGTCGAGTACCGCTTCGATGGAGAGTTCTAAGGAGGCGGCTATGAAAAAGCATACACATCACAGACAGTGCACCAGCCCCATGATCCCATCGGCTGCCGGGAACGAGATTTCAAGCGCTAAACGGCTGATACAAGCTATCATAATCCTGGCAGGAATCCTCGCTGTTCTTGTTCCGGCCAAAGTTGCTGCCGGCGGACGCGCCTCAGCCAAAGGCGTCGCGATGGGAGAGGCGTTTATCGGCTTAGCCACAGGCATCGATGCCGCGCGCTACAACCCGGCGAATCTCGGACTCTCTGGGTACCGTCAGACGGGACTGGAACTGGTCAGCCTTGGGGCCAACATCTCGAATAACTCTTTCACGCTTGGCGATTATAATAACTATTCGGGCGCTTTTCTAACAGATGGCGACAAGAACGATATCCTCAACGGTGTCCCTGATGAGGGACTCAGTATTGTAGCGGATATTGAGGCCTCGGCTCTGTCGTTGTCGGCAGGATCGTTCGTGTTTAGCGTCTCCGGCGTCGGTCTGGCTGACGCGAATGTGAATAGAGATATCATCGACCTGATCCTGAATGGCAATTCGTTCGCGGACACGATCCGCCTGACCGGTTCACATCTAGACGCAGTAGCGTACATCTCAGCCGGTCTCTCATACGGTACCTCTATTTACAAAATCGGTACCCGACAGTTGGCCGTTGGAGCCACGATCAAGTACCTCCGTGGTCTGGCTATTGAGCGCATCGTTGAGCTGGAAGGGATGACCGCCACTTATGAAACCGGCTTTGCCGGCAACGGTCGCCTTGTCTCCCGGACTGCCACGGGCGGTTCAGGGTACGCTCTCGATGTCGGTGCGGCGCTTCGGCTTAACGACAACTACACGGCAGGTGTACGCATCAAGAACTTCCTCAGCTCCCTTTCGTGGAGTAAAGAGACCGAGGAGCACGGCTACATCTTCAGTTTTGACACCATGACTGTGGACAATATGGAAGACGACTATGTAGTGTCAGACGACTACAGCAAGGATATACCCGGCTTCTCCACGAATCTTCCGTCGGTAATGACTTTAGGAATCGCCCGTACCTCTGGTTCCTTGTTGTGGGCGGTTGACTGGGAGCAGGGCTTCCGTCGGGCCGCTGGCGCATCGTCCAAGCCTCGCATATCGTTTGGCTTGGAATGGTGGCCGATTTCAGTCGCGCCGCTGCGAACCGGTTTTGCCACCGGCGGCAATAAGAACACCGCTCTCTCCTTCGGCTCCGGCATCAACCTGAAGCCGTTCTACCTCGATTTCGCAATGGTAACCGGCGCCTCGCTTTCTCCTTATTCGGCCAAAGGGTTAAACTTCGCACTCGCAACCGGACTACACTTCTAAGCAGGGATGGTCAGAATGCAAAGGGAAAATGCGTCGGGCATGAAATATCGGAGAATCCTCTTCAGTGGCATAACCGCTGCTCTTGTTCTAGCTGCCAGCGCAGCCGCGATGCCACCTCATCCTGGTCTGCTGGAGCGAGCCGCCGCCGGTGAAGCGCCTCTCCCCTACTACATCACACATCTGGATGGAATGCACAGTAAAGGAATCTGCACCGGCCGCAATATCTTTCTTCCGAAGGACACATGCAGCCTGGCTTCAGGTGCAAAGTCGCCAAATCTACCCGGTCAATTCAAAGCACTGGCAATTTTGGTTGACTTCACTGATCACCTGAGTTCGGTTCCCGCTTCATTCTTCGATTCCCTTATCTTCGGTTCAGTGGGCAACACGGTAGCCGACTACTATGATGAGGTCTCCTACGGACAGATAGATATGGTCACGGTAAACCTTCCCTCCTCCCTGGGCTGGCGTACAGCGCCGCAGACATATGATTATTATGTCAACGGTCGAAACGGAACAGGCGGGTACCCGCGCAATACCCAGAAACTCGTGGAAGAGTTGGTTGACCAGGTTGATCCTCTCGTTGATTTTGCCGATTATGACAATGACGGCGATGGCTACGTTGACATATTGATTGTTGTCCACAGCGGCACCGGGGCTGAGTACAGTGGCAGAAACGACGACATCTGGTCTCATGAGTGGGGTATTGTACCGCGCTATAAAGATGGGGTCTATATCTCCAGCTACACAGTGCAGCCTGAATTATGGTCCACCCCAGGCGATATGACGATTGGGGTCTACGCGCATGAGCTAGGGCATGGCTTCGGTCTGCCTGACCTGTACGATATCGACAACTCGTCAAACGGCATCGGCAAGTGGGGTATTATGTCCTACGGCAGTTGGTCGGGACCGACAGGCTTTGGTGAGTCTCCCGCTCATCCATGCGCCTGGAGCCGTATCCAGATGGGGTTAGCAACAGCAGTAAATGTCGCCGGCAATATCGATTCACAGGCAATCGGCAGCGTCGAGGACGGCGGGGCCATCTATCGCCTGTGGAACTCAGGCAATATCGGCGATGAGTATTTTCTTGTTGAGAACCGTCAGAAGACCGGTTACGATACTTATTTACCCGGGCCCGGACTGCTGGTCTGGCACATTGATGAGTCGAAATCGAACAACACCCAGGAATGGTGGCCGGGACAGCCAAACGACAACCATTACCTAGTCGCTTTGGAACAGGCTGACGGTCTTTACGAACTGGAACACAGATATGATCGCGGCGATGCCAGCGATCCCTTCCCCGGCACATTCGACATAACGACTTTTGATGCTTCAACTACGCCGAGTTCAAACTCGTATGCAGACAGCGTCTCCGGAGTCAAGATCGATAACATTTCTCCATCAGCACAGACAATGTACGCCGATCTGATCGTCGGACTCTCCGCCGGATCTGGCAATAATGACAATGAAACGCTCTTACCCGTGACAATAGAATTGTCACAGAACTACCCCAATCCCTTTAACCCGGCAACCACTATAAGCTTCACAACGTCACGGAGAACCAGGGCGACCGTTGAGATTTACAACCTTATCGGGCAAAATGTAAGAACATTGCTGAACGGAGAGGTGGACGCTGGAACAACAAGCGTCACGTGGGATGGGCATAACAACCACGGACACAAAGCGGCATCCGGCGTGTATTTCTACAAACTGACCGCGGGGAGCGCGCAACAGGTGAAAAAAATGATCCTGCTTCGATAAGCACTACGCCGTAGTCTCAATTGCGGGTAACTTCTTCCCTGGTTACCCCATTCAAAACCCCGGCCGGAAACGGTCGGGGTTTTTATCAGACGGATCGCTATTCACGGTAGTGTTCATCGGATGGGACTGCTTCAGAATGATAGCGGTGATTTCGCTGTGACTTCTTGTACTTTGTGTGGCAACTCTTGCACCGCTTAGGATCTTCCGTATATCCCCGCTCAACAAAATACTGCTGGGCAGCAGCGGTGAACACAAATTCCTGACCACATTCACAGCAGATCAGAATCTTCGGTTCAAAACCGTCATCCATAACTCCCCCTCTCTTTCACCTCAAACCTCTTCCGTGAAGTCTGAGACTAATCGAAAGATGTAAGGTACCTTGTCATTGGTACCAACAATATGAATGCCCTGTCAACAAAAAAAGCGCGAGATATATCTTATTAGTAAGCGTTACACGGAGGCGGGTTCCCACTCTTGAAGAGGTAAGCCACCAGACAAGTCAGGTCCGCAACATTGAGCTCAGCACTACAATCAAAATCCCCTGCTTCCACAACGGGTACCGGCGAAGACCCTCCCTTAAAGAGAAATGTAACTAAATAAGTAATGTCGGGAACCTCAATATGACCGGAAAAATCGACATCGCCATGCTGCAGCACAGTTTTCGCAACAACTGTCTGGGAGTCAGCGACTGCTGTATCTCCACGTGAACGAACCTTGAAAAACAGGTTCGACATCCTCCCCAGGAGCGTTTTCTGTGGGGGATGAACCGCAATAACAAAAATTGAGTCCCCACCGGGGGGTATGGCCTTGTCAATCGTGTCGGGGGTAACCCATCCCAGATCATCCCAGAAGCTGATGCCAAAGACATCATTCAAGGACGAGGTGTTAAACACCTGATATTCAAAGTCCCTCGTGTCGCCGGCATAGACAGCGGAATCCGTTGTCAGGACGACGGAGGAACACGCATATGGTTGAAGGATTTCAGCAGAGTAACTGAAAAAAACACCGCTGGAAAACTCGCTCAGATTCACAGCCATCAGAGTGACCCGGTAGTACGATTCAAAGTTAAACACGTCTGCCTCAGCGTAATTTGTTTCCGGAGCCAGTGCCAGCTTTTCAAACTCATGCACGTTGATATTAGTAGACTTATCCAGATATACCGCCCACTCCCGGGAATCATCACCGTTGAATGTTAGCCGCAAGATACCGGTATAGCTCTGTGGGAAGAACTGGATGTAACAGGAACCATAACCAGCCGGACTGGTTGGAGATGTCAGGAGGCTCACGGGATATGATATGTGCGACCTACCAACAGCAACGTATGGATAGTCCACAGCTTCTTCATGGTGTTGGCCGTCATCCCGGTAGTAAGTGCAGTAATTCCAGGTAGCAAAATCCGCAAAGGCTGAATCCTGTGTCCATCCGTACCTAACCAGCAGCGTGTCGGACAGAGTATTAAATACATCGTCGTAGCGGGCACCTTCCCAGATGGCAACCAGTAAGGAGGTATCGAATTTCTGCGCCAGGTAGAGGTCCCAGATGAAGCATGAGTACTTGTGGCTGGTGTTTTCCATCAAGGACTTCTCAGGGTAGTCAAAGAAGGAGTTCAGATAGTTATAATTATCATCAGAATGGTCAAAGATAATATCTTCCATGCAGACAGCGTCAAGCTCCATGAACCACGATCCCTCACTGATGTCGTAAGCGAACTGGACACAGTGGTGAAACTCGTGAGCCACGGTCACTTTGGCCGCACCATACTGATCTCCCTCGGGGTCGTTGTTGGGCGGGAAACCTAAAAAGTCGCTGTTCAGAACTATATAGCTATAATAATCGTTCCAAGGCTCGGGCCCGGGGCCCTCCGGTTGCGCATAGCCATAGTATCCCATATCCTCAAAATAGACATCAAAGGCGCTGTCGCCGCCAAGACCACCGTCTGAGGGCGGTTCCAGGTAACCGAGAGCCATGTGGACGTCGTAGGAAGTGTCGCAGTAAGCGGCACACTTCTCCACGAAGTCCGGCACTCCACTGAGATCATCGTCGGCCGATGGCACTTTGTCTGCACCGGTGGTATCATAGTGCAGCTTGAAAAAACCACCAGGGGAATCATAGGTGAAAGCAGTCTGATAACGGGCAAAAGCGTCACAAAAAGCCTGCTGCGTCTCTTCTGAGAGCTGCTCCCAGTTGACCCTTATATCCCTGAGCGCCATTGTGGCACTGCGCGACGCCGTTTTGCCAGTAGCCAAGTCGAATATCTGGTATTCCTGAGGAAGCTTGTCAGGACTCTTGATAGCTGCAATCACGAGCATAACCTTTTCATCAAGTGTCAAAGCACCTGCTCGATAGTCCTCTTCGATTGCCAATATCGGATCGTTGGACCTCGCAGCCGCACTGACCTCTGCAGCAACCACAGCAGTGAGAAGGCACAAGAGACCAATAGCTCCTGTTAAAACTCCCTTTCTTGACATTCGACTCCCTTAAAGCTTAGAGTTATTCTCTCCGCTCTTATCGGCGCCCTTGACAAGGTCTCCATCACCGGTCATAACCGCTCAAGACCATGCCCCTTAGGTGTCTCTTCCATTCACTGCTACACAAACTTAAGATCATAATCTTAAGGTTGGAAAGCAGTTAACGGGTTCCTTTCCAAAACTATCTCTGGCACTGTCTATCTATGATGCCATATGCGGCGTCAGTAATGTATGTCTTATAGGCTGGTACCACTACCTAACTGCAATTTATTGAATTTCAACGGGTTGTCAAGAGAAAACTGTCGTGCTGAGCCTTGAAGTACTGGTCAACGCCTATCGAAAGCTGCCAGCCGTTTTTGTCGGAATAAGCCGCGTCAATCCTCAGCAACCGGTTCTTTGAGGAGCGCTCGAAGGCAATGCGCAACCCGATCCCTCCACTCATATAGAAGTCCTTGAGCCCTACTTTCTCCCCCGTCTTCCAGGATCGCGCTACATCTGCAAAAAGAACCGGTGCAAAGAGAACCGAAAGAATCTTAACATTCGGGTAGAACCTTCCTTCGAGGTTGAATACGGCCTTCCTATCACCAGTCTTAAAGGTCTCATCAAATCCTCTAATCTCCCCTCTGCCCCCAACAACTACAGATTCGGCGCTACTGGCCTTTGAATCGGACATATACCTTCCCCGAGTAGCGATCGTCAGAAAATCGGTAGCCGCGTAATAGTAATTCAACCCCAGCCTTGCCATCCGTCTGATGTTCCGATCTTCCCTGAACCAAAGAGCCCTGTAGTACGTAAGAAAGGCCAGATTGGGACCATGATGGAATCCTTGAGAAAAACCGACATCGAAAAGGTCAAAAACATAATCGCGGAACTTGCCTGTCAGCGCTCTGGCAAAGCCGACTCGGAGAGCCTGCCCCAGGACGAAATCCTCAGTATAGCCAAAGCCGTCAACCTGTCTGAGCGTAATGAAATCCAGATTCGCCAGCCGGACGCTCAACCCCACCTGATGATACATTGAATCTGCGGGAAAACCAGCCTCAGCGAGAAGGGTATCGTTGGGACTTACCCTGAGTACTGTTCTATCGAAAGTTCGCTCGTAGCGGTAGATATATTGTGGGTTGATCTGGAGCTTGCGGTAGTAGGAGCCAATACGATAAGAACCGCGTATACCGAATTGGTCGCCCTCACTATTTGATCGGCCAATTAAAGAACTGTTACTGTGAATCTCCCTTCGACCGCTGGTGCCTGTTATCGTAATATCGAAAGAATAGGCCTGTGACAGATTGTAGAAAGGGTGACCGAAACTGACCCGGTGAAACTTGCCGAGGGGATCGTCGCCATATCCAACTTCCACAGCACACGGAGCACCGAAAAATCTGGCATCCATAAAGCGAGCGACGACATAATCCTCATCGGAAGGCTCCACGAAGTATTCCATAGACAAGAATTGGTTATTGCCAAGCAGATTCTTCTCCGTAGCAACAAGTCTGTACTGGGTTTCATTGCCTTCCCGGTTGAGGTCAAGGCCGCCGGAGAGACTCCACTCATCAATTGTCACCACTCTTACCAACAGATGGCCGTTGGCAAGCATCTGTGGCTCAACCCAGGCATCAAAAATAGACAACCGTTGGCGGAGATTACG
>Ga0315539_1002355_pt1 | contig 13650 bp, 24 predicted proteins | sample SalMarSW160150MG_FD_203097 | JGI IMG/M metagenome (GOLD analysis project Ga0315539, IMG submission 203097) | Salt marsh sediment microbial communities from the Plum Island Ecosystem LTER, Massachusetts, United States - Salt Marsh Sediment SW1601-150 ... | reverse complement strand
TAAAAACATCTCCTTCTTTTAATTGATAATCTGTCGGCTGTCCGTGAACGATAATTTCATTAACCGAGGTACAAATGGAAAAAGGATAGGGATTATTGGCGCCGCCGGGTCTGAACCCCAAAAAAGCCGGTTGAGCATTATATTTTTTAAAAGCATCCGAAGCAATCTGATCAAATGTTTTCAGCGCGACTCCGGGTTTAATGTTCAAAATTAATTCCTTAACAATTGAGGCGGCGATTCTACCAGACAGAGCAATTCCTTCAATGTCTTTAGACGTTTTTAATTGAATCATTTATCCGTTTATGAATTGTAAACGGTAACCCTCTGCCGTCGACACTGATAACTTTATATTTTTTCTTTAATCCCAAAATTACCGGCATCGTCAACTTCTGAAATTCTTTTAATCTTTCTTTAATGATTTCCGGCTTGTCTAAAATTCTTCTTATTAATTTACCGCCGCAGAAAGGACAATAAGATATTCCGATTTCTGAAACAGATGAAAGCAATGGCAATTCACAAATTGAACAAATCAAACGATGACTGTTTCTTTTGATTGATTCTTTTGGAGGAACTTTAAGGAAAAAAATATGAATATTTTTCTTGCCATAAAATTTTTCTAAAATCTTTATTAAGCCGGGAGTTTTCTTGTCTCCAAAAGCTTCGTAAATAGTCCGCGGCGAACCGGAAAGAACGATGCTGAGGCCGGCTCGAGCGATATCTTTAATTCTTTCGGCCATCTGACTTAAAATCCAAGAAGGCGTAAAAAGTTTTCCGGTTTCAAAAAAATGCCGTTGCTCTTTAATAATCGGATTTTTCTGCAATTTAGGATTAAAAATGATCTGTTCAAAATATTGGCCGGTGTCAAAATGGAAAAAATTTCTTTTTTTTGCCAATAATTCCGCTTGAGTGCCTTTGCCAGCGCCTGGCTGGCCCATAATGATAATCGCGATTTTTGAATTATATTTCTTCATATTCTCTCATTATTAATTGGGCGTTGATTTGGTCTTTAATTTCTAAAGCAACTGAGACAACAATTAAAAGAGCGGTACCGCCGATGCTCAAAAATTTAACGCCAGTGGCTAATTGAGTTAAGTGAGGTAAAACAGCGATTATGCCCAAAAAGAGAGCGCCGGAAAATGTAACCCTGGTAACAATTTTTGACAGGAAATCGCTGGTATTATCGCCCGGCCTGATGCCCGAAATAAATCCGCCCGACCGCTGAAGATTTTTGGAAATTTCTTTGGGGTCAAATGTAATAGCAGTATAAAAATAAGTAAAAGCAACCACTAAAATAAAATAAATTGCCGCATAAATAATCTGATTGTTGAAAATTTGGCTCACAATCGTGTTCAATCTGACTGAAAGGTCTTTAGAAACAACCGCCACCAACTGAGCGGCAAATTGAGGAAAAAGCAAAACCGAAACAGCAAAAATAATCGGGATTACGCCAGCCTGATTGACGCGAATCGGCAAATAGCTGGAAACGCCTCCGTACATTTTAGTTCCTCTGACCCGCTTGGCATAATTGACGGGTATCTTCCGTTCTCCTTCGTTAATAAAGACCACTCCGGCAATTACCAAAAGACTGACAACTATAAAAATAGCGTATGTCGGCAAACGAGTAGAATCATAAGTCAGGAGAGCTTCTCTAATGCCTGAAGGAACCCTGGCCACAATACCGGCAAAAATAAGCATTGAAATTCCGTTGCCGATTTTCTGCTCGGAAATCAATTCGCCTATCCACATTAAAATCATTGAACCTGCCACGACTAATACAACGTTTTTTAAAAGTCCAATCAAACCCATACTTGTTACTACTCCCTGGCTAATCAATAAATTCAAAAATCCGTAAGCCGAAAAAGCAGCTAAAGGTACAGTAACATAGCGACACCAACGATTGAATTTTGCCTGACCCGCTGCTCCTTCTTCATAATACATTTGTTTAAGTTTCGGGAAAATAAGGGTAAGAAGCTGGAAGATAATGGTAGCGGTGATATAAGGGCTAAGACCAAGCATGGCAATGGAAAGTTTTTCCATGGCGCCGCCGGTAAAAATATTTAAAAAGCCAAACAGTTGATTGGCGCCAAGAAAATCTTTTAGACGCGATGTATCAATATTAGGAATAGGAATTGCCGCCAAAATTCTAAAAACAAAAAGCAAGCAAGCAACAATTAAGATTTTCCTTCTTAAATCCTTGATTTTAAAAATTTGTAAAAATTTCTTGAGCATAAGCGAAAATTAAATTTGTAAAAATTTATTCATTTTTATTGACTGTTCCGCCGGCTTTTTCTATTTTATTTTTCGCTCCTTTACTAATTTCTATTTCTTCAAGTCTTAACGGCCTTTTTATTTCTCCCCCCGCCAAAATTTTTACTCTTTTATCGGTTTCATTGATTAAACTGCTTTCAAGTAAAGCCTTTCTATTAATGATATCTCCTTTAAGCTTTTTTTCTAAATCGCCAATATTGATCAGCTTGGCTTTTGATTTTGAAGATTTAAACTTTATACCCCTCAACTTTGGCATTCTAGAAAGCATTTCTCTGGTAGCAGGCTTTATTCTTCTACCTGCCCTGGACTTTTGACCTTTAATGCCTCTGCCGGAATAACTGCCGCGTTTGCCACCCCGGCCGATCCGCTTCCGGTCTTTATTTTTATGTCTTGGTTGTAATTCGTGAAGTTGCATAATTTTTATTAAATAAACTATCTTATTTTCTTTAATGCTTTAATGGTCGCCAGAGCATTGGTTAATTTATTTTTTGTCCCCCCTAAACATTTCGCCGAAGCGTCTTTTATCCCCGCCAATGAAAGAACGGCTCTGACGCTGCCGCCGGCTTTAAGACCATGTCCTAATTTAGCCGGTCTGATAAGCACTCTGGCCGCGCTGAATTTCGCTTCAACATCATAAGGAAGAGTATTTTTTTTCAGATGAACGGAAAATAAATTTTTAGTGGCCTGGTTTTTTGCTTTGGCCACCGCTTGACTGACATCAAGACCTTTGGCGATTCCAACACCTATCTGTCCCTTTTCATTACCCACTACGACAGTGGCTCTAAAACGAAAACGCTTACCGCCAGCTATTACTCTGGTTACCCGTCTTAAATCTAAAACTGTTTCTTTAAAATCCGATTTCTTTTGTTCCATAAATTAAAACTTTAATCCCTGGCTTCTTGCGCCGTCAGCCAAGGCTTTAATTCGACCGTGATATTTATAATTTCTTCTATCAAAGACAACCTCCATAATATTTTTTTCTTTCGCTTTTTTAGCTAATGACTCGCCCAATGATTTTGCTTCTTTGAGGGTTTTGCCTTCTACTGAAACGTTTATCAAAGTATTACCCTTAGAGTCATCAATCAGCTGAGCGTAAATGTAGCGATTGCTTAAAAAAACGCAGAATCGCGGCTTCTCAGCAGTGCCGAAAATTTTGCTTCTTACTCGCTTTATTCTTCTTTGCCTTTTATAATTTATCTTTTTATCTAATTTCATTTTTATTATATATAAAATTAGGTTGCGGCTCCGGGTGCGCCTCCAGCGGTTACTACCTTTTTGCCGGCTTTTCTTCTAATAACTTCTCCTTGATATCTTATACCGGTTCCTTTGTACGGCTCGGGTTTTTTGATAGCTCTTATTTTTGCCGCCATTTCTCCAACCTTTGCTTTATCAACGCCCGCTACCGTAATCTGATTTTTGTTAACGGAAATTTTGACATCTTTAATTGGCGGGACTTCTACGGAATGACTAAAGCCAACATTTAAAATTAAATTATCGCCTTTCATTTCGGCTTTAAAGCCAATCCCTTCTATTTCCAAAACTCTTGAGAAGCCGCTGCTGACGCCGGTCACGGCATTGAACACCAATGAACGCATGGTCCCATGATTAATATTGGTTTGTCTCTCATTATTTAAAAGTTTTATATATAAATTATTGTCTTGAATTTCAATTTTTGTACCCGGCAAAAAATTCAAGGTTAAATTCCCCTTTGGCCCCTTTATCTCAAGAGATTGATTTTCTATTTTTATTTCAACTCCTTGAGGAATTTTTATTGGTTTTTTACCGATTCGTGATGGCATGATTTACCAAATTTTAAATAAAGCTTCTCCGCCGACGTTTTCTTTTTTTGCCTTTTTCCCGTCCATAATTCCTTTGGGCGTTGAAATCACCAACAAACCATAACCTCTTTTCACTAGTCTTATATCTTTAACCCGATAATAAAAGCGGCGCGATGATTTACTGATAAATTTTACGCCATGGATAGCTCCTTCATTATTTAAATATTTCAGCTTAATCTCCAAAAATTTCTTTGGCCCTCGTCCTTTTTTCTCAAAACCCTCTAAATATCCTTTTTTTATCAAAATATTAATAATCGCCTCGTTTTCCTTTGAATGGATAACCTTCAAAGTTTCTTTTTTTGCCTGCTGGGCGTTTTTAATTTTAGTTATTAAATTAATAAACATATTACCACGATGATTTTTTAACGCCAGGAATTTCACCCCGGCTGACCATTTCTCTGAAACAAATACGGCAAAGATTGAAATCTCTAAGATATCCTCTTTTCCGGCCGCATCTAAAACAACGCCTCACAATCCGCGTTGAATATTTTGGTTTCTTTTTTGCTCTGGCAATTACTGATTTTTTAGCCATAATTTTTATTTCTTTAATGGTATCCCCAATAATCTATATAATTCGACTGCTTCTTCTCTATTTCGGCTGTTGACGACAATACTAATTTCCATGCCGAAATCAACTTTTGAGTCTTCAGGATTAATTTCCGGAAAGATTAAATGGTCTTTCAAACCGATATTTAGATTGCCTTGTTTATCAATCAACCTCAAATCCAATCCTCTAAAATCTCTTAAACGGGGAAGGGCGATTTTTATTAATTTTTCCAAAAAATCGTACATTCTCTGAGCTCTCAAAGTTATCGCTAATCCGATCGTTTGGCCTTTTCTTAATTTAAAAGCCGCGATAGAAATCCTTGCTTTGGTATTTTTCGGTTTCTGGCCGATTATCAAAGAAAGTTCCTTTGCTATTTCCGGCAAAAAATTCTGTTCAAAATTCGCTTGCTGGCTTAATCTGCCTATCCCAACATTAATCGCTACTTTAACAATTTTAGGAACGGCTAAATCATTTTTGTAGCCGAAAATCTCCTTCATTTTGGGAATTACTTCGTTAAAATATTTTGTTTTTAGATTCGGCTGTTGCATTTTTTACAAATTCTAATTTTCTTTTTGGAAAATCCCTGACCTTTTTCATTATCTTCAAATTGATAACCAACTCTTGTCATTTTTTGGCAAGAAGAACAAATAATCATGGCTTTTGAAGAATTAAAAGGCCTTGGCGATAAGATTATTTCGCCCTTTTGATTCTGCTTTTTCGGTTTCACATGTTTTTTAAAAAGATTCAACCCTTCGACTAAAATTTTATTATCTTCTGGAAAAACTTTTAAAACCTTTCCGGTTTTGCCTTTGTCTTTGCCCGAAATTATTTTAATGTTGTCGTTTTTCTTTAATTTCATACAACTTTTTCCGCAATAGTTATTATTTTTTCAAATCCTTTTTCTTTTAATTCTTTTGGAATGGGGCCGAAAATTCTGGTTCCCTTCGGTTCCTTTTTATCCACAATAACAGCGGCGTTATCGTCAAAACGAATATAACTGCCGTCTTTTCTTCGGAGCGCCTGCCTTTGTCTGACAATTACGGCTCTAACAATCTCTTTCTTTTTTATGGCTTTTCTCGGTTCGGCTACCTGGACCGAAGCCACAATAACATCTCCAATTCTAGCATAACGCCGACGGCTGCCTCCTAAAATTCTAAAACAGCGGATTATCTTTGCTCCGGTATTATCAGCGACTTTTAAAATTGATCGTTCTTGTATCATAAACTTTACATTCTTAATTAATTTTGGATAAAATTTTCCATCTTTTCTCTTTGCTTAAGGGACGTATTTCTCCAATAATAACTTTATCGCCAATTTTATATTCATTATTTTCGTCATGGGCTTTAAATCTTTTAGTAACATTAAAGTATTTCTTGTATAAAGAGTGTTTTTTAGAACGATTAACCTCAACCACTCTGGTCTTTTGCATTTTATCGGAAACTACCACGCCTTCTAATTTTCTTTGTATTTTTTTTCTTTCCATCATAATATTTTTATTTATTAGCTTGTTTGATAAAAGTTAAAATTCTCGCAATAGTTTTTTTCGTATTTTGAATTTCCTTAACATTTTTCAGTTTATTTCCCGCTAAATCAAACCTGAGTTTTCTTATTTTCTCATGATTTTCCTTCAATAATTTCTGAAGTTCTTCGGCTGATTTATTTTTTAACTCTTGGATTTCTCTTTGTTTCATAATGATTTTATTTTAAATTTATTTTAAAACAATTCTGGTTTTTACCGGCAATTTATAACCCGACTGAAGAAGAGCTTTTTTCGCTTCGTCTAAGCTGATGCCGTCAATTTCAAAAATAATTCTTCCTTTTTTTACCGGAAAAACATAATGGTCAACCGCTCCTTTGCCGCCTCCCAAAGTAACTTCAGGCGGTTTTTTGGTAACCGGTTTATCAGGAAAAATTCTTATCCAAAGCTTTCCTCCTTTTTTGAAAAAATGGCTGGCTGCTTTTCTGGCCGCTTCAATTTGTTTTGAATCAACCCAAGAATTTTCTAAAGCTTGCAACCCTGCTAAACCAAAAGCTAATTTGGTTCCTCTTGTCTCCACCTCTCGTTTCCTTGATCTGCCTTTCTGCCATTTTCTATGTTTTACTTTTTTGGGCATCAACATATTTTATTTTTCATAGAAAATCAAAATGGTTTTTATTCTTCATAGAAGATCAAAATTTTTTATTCTTCATCAAATATTTCTCCTTTATAAATCCAAACCTTTATCCCGATGGTCCCATAAGTGCAAAATGCCGTCGTTTCCCCATAATCGATATTGGCTCTTAGTGTCTGAAGCGGTAATTTCCCTCGGGCTAATTGTTCCCGACGAGAAATTTCAGCGCCATTCAATCTGCCGGAAAGTTTTATTTTAACTCCTTTTACTTCTCTGTTCTGCATAACCTGGTCTACATATTTTTTAAGAACCCTCCTATAGCGTAATCTTTTTTCTATGTCCCAAGCGATATTTTGAGCGACAATGGCAGACGAAATTTCAGACCGCTTCAATTCTTCAATATTAATATTAATATTTGGCATTTCTTTAATTTTATTTTTCTGCCGTAAATCTTTTATTTTTTTCTTGATTGAATTTGTCAAATCTTCAATGCCCTTTCCTCCTCTACCGATAATTAAACCCGGTCTGGCTACTTTGATAGAAATCCGGCAATTATTTCCTGTTCTTTCAATTAAAATTTTATCAACGCCGGCATTTTTGACTTTAGCACTAATTGTTTTTCTGATTAAAGAATCTTCTTCCAGAGAAGCTCCGAATTTATGTTTTTTAGGCATCCAAGACGCCCGCCATCCCTGATTTATTCCTAACCTTAATAAATTTGGTCTAATTTTTTGTCCCATAGCAAAATTTTATTTTGATATATCCGTTAACATATTATTTATAGTGAGTGAAACACTCAATATATCAGGCATTCTGCCCGCTATACGCTTTTTCTTCTGAACATTTTTTGTTTAAACCCGCGATCCTCCGCAGTCTTGTTTTCTTTTTTGACGCGTTCTGTTTTTTCTTTTTCATCTTTTGTTTTGGCTTTTTTGGCTGTCGGTTTTTTAATTTTTTCTTGTTTTTGTATTTTAAATCTGGAAATTTTCGGTTTTTCTGACTCGGCTAAAACCAAAATAAGATGACTGCTTTTTTTGTGGATTGGAGTAGCTCGTCCCATCGCCCTAGGTAACCATCTTTTAAGCGTTGGGCCTTGATCAACTCTTATTTCTTTGATAAATAAATTTTCTAAAGCCATCTTTTTATTATTGGTGGCGTTGTTAACAGCTGATTGAAGCAATTTTAAAATCGGTTCACTGGCTCTCCTCGGATTTAATAAAAGCTGGGCTTGGGCGTCGTTAACCGACAAACCTTTAATTAAATTGGCAATTAGCCGGACTTTTCGCGGCGTCATTTTTAAATATTTCAATTGGACTTTTTGGGTTTTCATAAAAATTTATTTTAAAAATTTATTTTTAAAAACTCATTTCTTATTTGCTTCCTGGACTGCCTTTGGAGCTTCTACGCCCGCAACTTGTTGTTCTACTTCCCGTTGGAGACGACCTCCATGTTTTACAAATTTACGAGTCGGAGAAAACTCTCCCAATCGGTGCCCAATCATTTCCTCGCTGACTTTCACTTCAATAAAATCTTTGCCGTTATGAACGCCGAAAGTGAAACCGACCATTTCCGGAGAAATTTCCGAATCTCTTGCCCAAGTTTTAATAACGGTTTTATCGCCCGCTTTCAAATTAGCTATCTTTTTTAACAGCTTTGGATAAACGTATGGTCCTTTTTTACTGCTTCGGCTCATAAAATTATCTTCTTCTTTTAATTAATAGGATAATTAAGCTTATTTTCTTCGCTTAATTATCATTTTATTTGACCATTTTTTCTTGTTCCTAGTTTTTCTGCCTCCAGTAACCTTGCCCCATTTTGTTTTTGGCCGTTTCGTGCCTCGTTGAGTTCGCCCTTCACCGCCGCCATAAGGATGGTCGCAAGGGTTCATTACCTTGCCTCTGACCGTCGGCCTAACACCCATGCCTCGAACCCGTCCCGCTTTCCCAACCACAATCAAATTACTTTCAGGGTTAGAAACCTGCCCTAAAGAAGCAAAATTATCCCATCTAGCTTTTCTAATCTCGCCGGAAGAAAGTTTCAAATGAGTAAAGCCATTATCATGAGCTAAAATTTGGACCGATGAGCCAGCGGAACGGGCTAACTGGCCTCCCTTGCCCTTAGTCATTTCTACGTTGTAAACGAAAGAACCAACCGGAATATTTTTAAGAAACGAACGATTTCCCTCTTGAAGCGACGCATTTTCTGAAGTAACAATTCTATCGCCGGCTTTCATATTGGAAGAAGCTAAAATATAAGAACGTTCTCCATCTTTATATAAAATTCTCGCAATAAAAGCGGTTCTATAAGGATCGTATTCAATTGTCTCGATTATTGCCGGTACATCAATTTTCATTTGTTTAAAATCAAGCTGGCGATAAAGTTTTTTATTGCCGCCGCCCTGATGCCTCATGGTAATTTTCCCGGCACTGCCTCTACCGCTGTGATTTTTCAATCTTTTAAGTAATGCCTTAAAAGGCCTTTCTCCTGTTAAGGTCTTATAATCAACGCTGGTCATATGTCTCCTTGACGGAGTTGTTGGCGAATATTGCTTCATAATTATGTCGGGATCACATCAATAGTTTGCCCTTTTCTAACGGTAATGATGGCTTTTTTAAATTGTTTGCTCTTGCCCATATTTCTGCCTAATCTTTTTGGTTTTGATTTGACATTAATAATATTAACATCCATAACCTCAACTTTGTAAAGATTTTCTATAGCTTTTTTTACTTCTTTTTTATTACTTTCCTTTTTAACTATAAAAATATATTTATTGTTTTTAATCGCTAAATTTCTGGTTTTTTCCGTGACCAAAGGTTTTATTATTAAAACAGTTGAGGCGCGATATGATTTAATCTCGCTTTTGGGTTCAGCTTTCTTCAATTCTGTTTCTATAGCGAGGCTTCGCTTCGATATATCCTTAGATATGTTTTTTTTATTTTTAAAAATTGACATATTAAAATTAAGAAATTAACTTGTATGTTTTTTCAATTTCTTCAACGGCTTTTTTCTCTAAAATGATATTTTTATATTTTAACAAATCATAAACATTCAAAGAAAGCGGACTAAGAGCATCAACTTTTTTAATATTGGTAACAGCCTTTTTTATTTTTACCTGCTCGCTGGACGGAATAATTAAAATACTGGAATTATCTTGGATGATTTTTTTCAAAATTTCAGCGGCTTTTTTGGTTTTTAATATTTCTGCTCCGAAAGAATCAATAATTTTCAATTCATGACTTTCCAACTTATTGGAAAGAATGGAAAAAATCGCTTTTTGATTCATTTTCTTATTGATTTTTTTAAAATAATTTCTTTCCTTTCTGGGCCCGAACGTTACTCCTCCGCCTTTCCAAAGAGGCGAACGAATTGAACCATGTCTTGCCCGGCCAGTTCCTTTTTGCCGCCAAGGTTTTCTGCCGCCACCGCTCACTTCTGACCTGTCTTTGGTGTGCGCCCACGGCTGGCGCCTATTGGACAACAAAGCGGCCAAAGCCCGATGGACTAAATCCGGATTCCATTCAACCTTGAAAATTCTGTCCGGTAATTCCATTGTCCCTGATTTTTCATTTTTTTGATTATAAATATTAACCTTCATAGAATCTGCTGATTATATATAAAATTTATAAAATAAATTTTCTATAATTAGAAATTAGTAATTTCAACTAACGTCCCTTTCATCCCGGGAACCGCTCCTTTTATCATTAAAATATTTTTCTCGGCATCAATGTCGGCTATCTCCAAATTTTTTAAAATTATTTTGTCTTGACCCATTCTGCCCGCCATTCTTCTGCCGAGACGGACTCTTTGTAATGCCGTACTGCCGATTGAACCCGGTGCTCTTAATCGGTTTTTTTGTCCGTGAGTTTGCGGGCCGCCGTGAAATCCGTGGCGTTTTACCACGCCCTGAAATCCTCTGCCTTTTGACAATCCCGACACTTTCACTATATCGCCTTCTTTAAATTGGGAAACAGTCAAAACATCTCCAAATTTTAAATTTTCAATATCCGTTCTGAATTCTTTCAAATGCCGAAAATTAACTTTGGTTTGCGGGTCTTTCTCTTTTAATTTTTTAAATTGCCCCTGAAGCGATTTATTTATTTTTTTCTTGGTTGGGTCAAATCCGACCTGAACCGCTTCATAACCGTCTTTTTCTTTTGTTCTGATTTGGGTAACAACAATCGGGCCGGCCTGAATAACGGTTACCGGAATTGCCGCGTCTCCTTTAAAAATTTGGCTCATTTTTAATTTTTTACCGAGAATGAAACCCATATTTTATTAACAATCCCCCACCCTTTATTGGAAAAATTCTATATTATTTCACTGTTTTTCCAATAAAGGGTGGGGGATAAATAAAAAAGTGGATTTAACCACTCTTTTTTATCAAATTATGTCAGCTAAATCCTGTTTTATATTACATCATTTTGATTTCTATTTCAACCCCAGCTGGCAAATTAAGATTGCTGAGGGATTCTATGATTTTTTGATTAGGATTCAAAATATCAACGATTCGTTTATGCGTCCTTATCTCAAATTGCTCTCTTGAGTCTTTATGGACAAAGGTTGAACGATTAACGGTGTATTTTCTTATTTCAGTCGGCAAAGGGATGGGCCCGATTATTTCTGCGCCGTTTCTTTTAGCAATATCAATAATTTGCCGAGTAGAACGATCTATCAGTTTATGATCATAGGATTTTATTCGGAGCCGCAATTTTACTGGCTGCTCAGTTGTTTCTTTCTTCGCCATAAATTTTAACGAGACGGTTCGGCGTCTTTATTAATGCTTCGAATTTTAAATTCCAAATTATTCTTTTATTTTAAAATTTTTGTCACGACTCCGGCGCCAACTGTGTGACCGCCTTCTCTGATAGCAAATCTTTGCTTGACTTCAAGAGCAACTGGAGCAATCAATTTAATGGTAGGGGTAACGGTATCGCCAGGCATTACCATTTCCATTCCTTCCGGCAGAGTTACGTCGCCAGTGACATCAGTAGTCCTAATATAGAATTGCGGTTTATAGCCGTTAAAGAATGGAGTGTGTCGGCCTCCTTCTTCTTTGGTTAAAATAATAATTTCCGCTTCAAATTCCGTATGAGGAGTAATAGAACCCGGTTTGGCAATTACCTGACCTCTTTCAACATCTTCTTTTTTTAAACTTCTCAAAAGAAGTCCGACATTATCGCCGCCTCTTGCTTCGTCAAGAATTTTTCTGAACATTTCAATGCCGGTAATTACGGTTTTTTGAGTGGGTTTTAAACCAACTACTTCAATTTCTTCATTTGTTTTTAAAACTCCTCTCTCAACTCTTCCAGTAACCACTGTCCCACGGCCTTCAATTGAGAAAACGTCTTCAATCGGCATCAAAAACGGTTTATCAATTTCTCTTTTTGGTTCCGCAAAATAAGTGTCAATGGCGTTAAGCAACTCTATAATCGGCTTAGCCGCTTCATCGTCAACTGATTTGACATTAAGGGCTTTTAGGGCTGATCCTTTAATAATCGGAATTTGGTCCCCAGGGAATTCATATTTCTTCAATAGTTCCCTCACTTCAACTTCTACTAAATTAATTAATTCCGGGTCGTCAACTTGGTCAACTTTGTTTAAAAATACAATAATGGAAGGCACACCGACTTGGCGGGCTAAAAGAATGTGTTCTCGAGTTTGAGGCATCGGACCGTCTGCCGCTGAAACAACCAAAATGGCTCCGTCCATCTGGGCGGCGCCCGTAATCATATTTTTAATATAATCGCTGTGGCCCGGCGCGTCTATGTGGGCGTAGTGCCTCTTTTCGGTCTCATATTCCGAATGATGTAAAGCGATAGTAATGCCTCGAGTTTTTTCTTCTGGAGCATTATCAATTTCATCAACTGATTCTTCTCTTTCAATAAGACCTTTTAATTTTAAAACATGCATAATAGCCGCGGTTAAAGTTGTTTTGCCGTGGTCAACATGGCCAATTGTCCCGATATTTAAATGGGTTTTACCCCTTTCAAATTTTGCTTTTTCTGCCATACTATTTAATTATTTTTGTAATTTAGAACTTCGACTTTTAATTTTATTAACAATAAAAAGAGTTTACACAAAGATTATAAACGTGTCAACTCGCGGGCTGTGGAAAACTTTAGGTCTTTTTAATGGTTTTAGTTTTATAAAATCCACAATTAGAACAATAACGATGCGGCCTTACCGGGCCGCCGCAATTCGGACAAACCAAAAGATTACCAAGCTTCAATGCTAAATGCGCTCGTCTCCTCCCAACCTTTGAATGTGTATGATGTTTTACTGGTACGCCACCCATATTTCTAAATCTTAATTTCTAAACAATATACATAATGCTATTAAAAAATTAGCTCTTTGTCAATAAAAAAGAGCTATGCCTCAGCAATCTCAACTAATTTTTTTACCTTTTCTTCTCTATATTATTTATTCCTCTTTTTCTTTTTTGCCTTGTTCCAAGAGTGTCGGTTCAACTCCAGCTGCTTCACCGGAAATTTTCAGGATATCTTTATCCACTTTGGCAAATTCTTTATAAGTTTTATTGTAAATATTCCTGGTTGTGTCCAAATGGATTCCAATTTTTTTCATATATTCATCGGTTGCTAAAATATGTCTGGTTAAATCGCCCACTTGTTTAATAATTTCTTTTGCGGATTCTTCAATCTTTAACGCTTTCAAACCCTGTAAAACCGTCTGGAGATAAGCCAAAAAGGAAGTCGGCGAAACCACTATCACTTTCTTGGACGAAGCGTATTCAATTAAATCGCGGGTATTGGCTTTAATGGCGCCGATTTTATTAACTAATAAATCGTAGTAAATCGCTTCTGAAGGAATAAACATAAAAGCAAAATCCATCGTCCCTTCACTGGGTTTGATATATTTTGAGGTTTCG
>Ga0315539_1002353_pt1 | contig 13655 bp, 15 predicted proteins | sample SalMarSW160150MG_FD_203097 | JGI IMG/M metagenome (GOLD analysis project Ga0315539, IMG submission 203097) | Salt marsh sediment microbial communities from the Plum Island Ecosystem LTER, Massachusetts, United States - Salt Marsh Sediment SW1601-150 ... | reverse complement strand
CCTATTCCGGCATCGGCGGGGAGTGCGGAGAAGCCTGCCGAGCCGGACGGCGAGCCTGTTGGAACCACCCCGGAGCAGACGGAACAGTAACCGCGAAGGGGCAGGGAATGCTTCCAGTCGTCATGCAGTCGCGCGACGATTGGCATCTCGTGGTTGAGGCCGTTGAAAAGCGGGCTGGAAAGCAGCCGCCATGGAAATGCCTCACTGGATATTATAATGTATGCGTAGCGTCGATCGTCGCGCCCGAGTCGATGGTGTTGTGGCAGATGTACATGCGGAGCGGCCGCGGACGCAACGAGACTTGGCAGTCTTATCTTGACATGCCTGCCATTGTCGCCGAGGCATTTGAACTGTTCGATGTTGAAGTTAACATGTTAGAGCGGATGAGGGAGAAAAAGAATCGGCGCAACTTGGCCGCTGAGATAGAGAGGGCAAAGAGATATGGCCGCAGATAGCGAACGAATGCGCCTTGTAATAGAGACGCAGGTAGTTGCAGAAGCGAAGATACGGCAATTGCAGACTGAGCTAAACAAGCTCGGCGGCGCACCGATGGTGAAGGCGCAGAGGGAGATCAAAAAGCTCACCCGCGACATAGGGCAGCTCTCCGGCGAGGCTGGAAAGGCGCGCCCGGTATGGACGCGCTTCACTCAAGGAATAGCTATCGGGAACCTCGCGGCGCGCGCCGCAGAAGAGGCCGTAGTCTTACTCAAAAGAAGCATCACCGAGCTCGGCAAGACTGCAATGGTGGCTGCGCAGGTGCGGGAGCTCGGCAACGTTATGATGTTTATCGGGCAGCGAGCTGGATACAGCAAAATTGAATTGGAGGGATACCGCGAAGAACTCTTGAAATCCGGCATCGCGCAAAAACAGACAAATCAGGCGATGCTCCGTGCCTTGCAGGCAAACATAGACCTCACTGACGCCGTGAAGTTTGGTAGGGTTGCGCGAGATGCGGCAACCATTGGACTCACTGACTCGTCCGACGCGTACATGCGCATAGTGGACTCGGTCGCCAAACTAATGCCACGCCAACTCAAGGAGCTTGGCATTATCATCAACCTTGACGATGCATACGCCAAGTACGCCGAAGAACATGGACGTGTAGCCGCGCACCTGACCGAGACGGAGAAGAAGCAAGCATTCATAAATGAGATATTTGATAAAGGGGAAATTGTCGCAGGTGCGTATGAGGAAGCTATGTTCAACGTCTCGAAACGCGTACGGTCACTTCCGCGGCTATATCAAGACTTACAGGTTGCAATAGGCGAACAGTTTAATCCGGTACTTGAAGTAAGCGTAGCAATGGTCGAGGAACTGTTGCTGGACTTAACAAGCCTCGCTGACACGGGTGTCGATCTTGACACAAACGAGGCCAAAGAAGGCATCGTAGAACTCCGTGAGAAAGCTCGTCTGTTCATGGCGACAATGGTCTCGATGGGCGAAACCGTGTACGCTGTCGGTGGTGCCATCAAGAATACCATTGCGCTACTGATAGTTGATCCACTAATCGGCATGGCGTTGACGGCAAACGCCGTGTTTGAAGCGCTATCTCATCCATTCGATATTACGGGATGGAAAATTGCGGGAGAAAAGATACGAAGCACTAAGGATGCGTTTGTCGATGACTTCGGCGAAATAAAAGAAGCACTTGGAAGAGCCTTTGGAGACGCGGCCACCGAAAACTTGATGGCGAACGCCGAAAAGATAGGTGACAGCATGGCGAAGATGCGCGGACAAATCGGCAAGGAAGACGCGCCGACAATAACTACTAAGATGGCGGTGGAGATTCCCTCCATGTTGCCAAATATCGACGAATGGGAGGGAGAAGTGGATGCCTTTGGGCAGACCTTCGACAATTTGGGAAAAATCGCCGTGGAGACCATGGGTGCAGCCACGTTTGAAATAAGTGCCATGCAAAAACAAATGGTGTCATCCATATTCGCCATGGGTGACGCGATGGTGGACGGGCTCATGCAGGGGCGGATACAGTCCAAGCAAATATTCAAGGGAATGGCCACCGACTTCATAAAGTTCTTCGTGCGCAAAGCGCTGGCCTCGATAATGTCATCGTTCATACCCGGCCTTGGAAGTTTGCTCGGTGCCATGTTCGACACACCGAGGTACGACAAAATGGCAGCGCAACAGGGTGAGGATTTCGCGGAATACTTTATGGAGGGCACAATGCGCAAGATGTCGAGCCTTGCGCCGGCTATGGCGTACGCCGGCGGATCGATGGCATCTCGCAACGGACAAGCGACACCGGCTACGATCAACATGTACGTTAGTGGCAACGTCATGGCGGACGACTTCGTCGAGCGTAAAATAGGCCCAACTTTGGAGCGGCTATCCATATACAACCGCTCGAACATGGTGACGAAAAAGCGTAATGTCACGGGGGACGCAGATGTCCATTTCAACTAAAATAATCACGTTCGCACACATAGTCAATGCAACAGTGTGCAGCACGTCGTCGGAAGCATCCGGCTTCCCGGCCGGCAACCTCGTGGTACCGACACCGAACTGCTACTGGAAATCCAACCAAGCGGATCACCACCATCAAATTGTACTTGACATCAAGGTGGCGAACCCATCGAACGTAATGGCGCTCATCACTGCGGAAGAGGAAAACTCCAGCACGCTTGCCGGCATCGACGCCGATGTTGAGTTCGCGAACACTGCGGACGGCATATGGACTTCCGTTGAAAATCTTATAGAGCCCGGCATTGTCGACGGCTCGCAGATAAAGCTGTTTCGGTATGACGCGCAGCTTCCAAGTCGATATTGGAGAGTGACGCTCAATGGCTACGATTCGCCAGACTACTACCCGCCCGACCAAACAAAGCTGTATGGTGCATGGATAGGTCGGGAATGGACATTCAATAGGCCATATGCATGGCCCACAGACGACACAAAGAAGTACGAGCTTGTTGAAGCGGACCTTCCATATGGAATGAAGCATCTAACGCCGCTCATGTACGCTCCGTCAATGGAGTTTGACAGGCGGTACCTCCTAACTGGAGACGACATTACAGCGTTCAATTGCGTCATGATATATTTTAACGGGATGCCTGTAATAGTGCAGGAGGGCGACGATCTCCCGTTTTTGGCGTCGATAGTTAGCGATTTCACAGTGACAGAAGTGACGCCAGATGTCAAGATAGCGGAGTTCAAGCTCAAAACAATCCCAGTGCTCGACTGGAGCAAGGCATATTGACATGTCATATATAGGAAACAAGACAACGGGCACGCTCGTTGTGATGGGTGAGCATACGGTCTACGTATTGTGGACGTATACCGCATCGATTGCCAAGCCTGCAGTCACAACAAGGGCTTGGTTTTACGGGAGAAAGAACACGTCTGGAAGCGGCACGGTGAAAGTCGGCCTGTACAAGAAGGGTGCGAGCGAAGTGCTGAGCACGCTGGTTGATACCGCTACGATAACTATGACGCAAGGGGAAGATCCGTGGCCCGGGCAGTGGTGGAGCGCGGATTTCAGCGCCGCCTTGGAGTGTGGAAACGAATATATTATAGCCGCGATGGGTGAAGGCATTACTGGGTGGATGCTGATGTCCGCTTCTTCAGACACAGGGAATAGGAACATTGCGGACACAGGTTCGTATGAGATGCCCGCTACGCTGTCCGGCGCCGCCTTGTGGAACAGCAAGTTTGCTGCATATGTAGAATATACCGAGTTTGACGAGGCAGACTTCAGTGCTGATTCATCGGGGTCGTTTCCGATAATGGCACAAGTGAACCCGCACCCAATGCTCACCAGCGACAGGGCACCCACCTATTCCGCTGGGCACGAGCCAAAGAATGTTCTTGACGGAAATCTTGACACGTACTGGGAGCCGGAGGACCGCAATGACGACTCGCTGTGGTTCGACCTCGGCGAGGATACTTCAGTGTACGCAATCGTCATTTGGCTGCGGAATTACAACGAGTCATGGGGGCCGCCAAAGTCGTGGCAGGTGGCGTGCTCGCTCGACGACGGAGGGTACTACACGTTTGCCGAGAAGGAGTTTGGCGACTACAAGGACAACTACGCACCGATTGTAGTTGACGTGCTTGCCAACACGCTGTCTGCACGGTACTGGCGCGTCACGTTCAAGGGCTTCAACAGCTATCCGCGAACAGTAGCCGCGCAGGTGTCGGCGGTGTGGTTCGTCAAGCCATATTACATGCCGCAGCGCCGCACACTTCCGGCAACTGACACGATAAAGTATTTAGTCGACGTTGCAGAAGACGCACTCGGCAGAAGCCTTACACAACAGGTCAATTACGGCCAATTAACTACAGCGCAAATATCGCTTACGCTGCTGACGCAGACAGATGCTGACCGCGCCGCGGCGATGTACGAAGCGGCGAGGCACGGCGCGCGCCCGGTCATCTGCAAGCCGCGATACGCCGATGAGGCATGGAGGCTAATGCGCATAAGCGGCTTTTCGTTGGCGCGCTCGAAGCACGATTTGTGGGTCGCCGCGATGTCGCTCGAGGACGTCGGGCACAGGCTCGTCGAGCGATACAACGTACCGAACATCAGGCATCCCGAGACGGTCGGGTCGTGGAGTTTCAACGAGTCGCTGCACGACTGGTCGGCGAAGGAGAATCACTTGACCGGCGTCGACGTGTCGTCCGATGACTACGTGTGTGCCCCGGGTTGGTATGGCAAGACCGCGCTGACGTTCTACGACGGGGACATGCATTGGGCCTATATCGCCGAGGGGGCGCCTTCGAGCGACTTCGACATGGGGACGAGTGACTTCACGATCGAGCTTTCGATGCTGATGACTTCCGGCGGCGCCAACATGGACATCATCTCTAAGTGGGACAATTCGCCGTACAGCGGATGGAGGCTTACGGCCCGCGTCTCAGGCTCGGATATGCTCCTGTACGTCACGCTCGCCGACGGGACGGAGATAGTGAACTTGCAGGAGGCGACCGGCGCGCCGCTGGACGACAACGAATGGCACCACATCGCTGCCGTAGTGGATAGGGCAGCGGATACGTTGAAGATGTACGTTGACGGCACGCAGCACGGCGGTGACAAGGACATCTCGTCCCTGACGGGGAACATATCCGCGCCCGCTTATCCGCTTTATGTATGGCCGTCCGGAAACACGTATACCGCCATCGACTTCATTGAAGTGACCAGACGCGCGTTCACGCAAGCTGAAATAGTTGAGCGCATGGCTGGGCATAAAGACTACTGGGAATGGAGGGCATGAATTATGCCGTTGACGAGACCCGACAACTTCAAGGCGCACGCGCCCGCCGGCGGCGAGCGCATAGATTCCATAGTGACGATGTCGGATGGGATAGATACGTGGTGTTTCTCGAGAAGGCCGATACCGGGCGGACTTGGCGGCGCGCAAGTGTACCCGCTGCTGCTGGGCCACGCTGACGTAGTCGACGCCGTGGATTGGGTCGGGAAGTCGCTGATGGCCGGAAGCGTCTCGGTGACGCTGATGAACACGCTGCACTACCCGACAGACGGCGGCGCGCCGGCGCGCATATCCACGCTGCTCGAGAACGTGTCCGGCGGAGAGTTGAAGATATACCTCATCGCGGGCGACGCGGCGTCGACTCTCGCCGACTGCCTTCTCATATTTTCAGGGTACGCTATCAACGCGCCAGAGTACGACTCGGAAAAGTTGACGGTTACCGCGCTGAGCAAGGGCAAGCTGCTCAACACGAAACTGCCGCTGCTGAAAGTGCACGACAAATGGCCGAGCGCTCCGGTAAAGTCGCTACAGCAGGTGGTACCGATAGTGTACGGCGAATGGAACGCACCGGACCTGTACGGCGACGACGTAAACGGCACGGGCATGTTCCGCAGCGTGTTGATCGACCCTACTCCAACCAACTTGGCGCTGTATTTGACGGCATCGCATGAGATGAACGCAGTGAACGACAGCTACTTCGTAATCGGCGGTGAGCCTGCAGCAGTCTACTTTGTAGCCGACGCGTACAGCGAAGCCCAAGGCAACTACCTCAGCGTGAACGCTACAATCTCGTACCTCGACTTTCCGCTGACGTCGACGCTGCCGGGCATATACGACGGCGAAGTATACCTCGCAGACGATCCAACGTATGCGCATGACGACGACACTGGGACGTTCGCGGTGACGCGGGATAACGTAAGCGACGCCGGAGAGGGGATGAGTACGTGCGGGAAAGCGGCGTGGGCGCTGGCCGATGACGCGGCTTTCAGGAAGTACATATCTGCAGGCGAGTCGTTTATCAGGGCTGGGTACAAGAACCTGCAGACTGCGATTGGAATCGAGCATGAAGATATCAAAAACGTTGAAATGCAATTGCTGTTTTACTACGACGAACACGACTGGCCCGCGACTGTCGGAAAGGCCTACAGCGACGAGAACTTGGTATTTGACGACACGAACATAAAGTATCTTCCTCCAATAGGAAGCTATCTGACAGGGAGCGACCTTGGCGACAACTGGAGCGACAAGTTCGCCGTGCTGCTCACCGTGACGACGGACCCGGACCTCGGGAGCGGCGAGGGAATCGGCGACGGGGTAGTCGACAACCAGCAGATACTCAAGGTCGGCGAACTGTTTCTCCGCCTCGTGTTCAACATCAACACTTTGGATGAATATTGCTGGTCGTCGGGCAGCGGCAAGATGTTCGGGCCATGGATCGATGACGAGGGACGGTCGAACGACTTCGACGAGGGGGACGTAATAATCGACCCCGCGATGATAGTCGAGGACATCTTCAGGTCGTACTTCGCGCTGACCAACTCCGACATCGATGTTGAAAGCTTCGACACGGTGGTCAATCCGTCGGTAGAGATGCGGGTCAACATCAACGAGCTTGTTGATGGGATGTCACTCGTGCGCTCGCTGTGCGAGCAGTCGACGTTCGCGGTATTCTATTCGGCGGCTGGAAAGCTCACGGCCGTGCCGCTGAATGATAACGACCCCAGCGTGGACGAAACGATACGAAAAGACCAAATAATCAATGGCGAGATTTCCGTATCAAAGACCATCGACGTCATAAACAAGCTGACAGTACGCAGCAGATACAAGGAGCACTACAATCAATACTTCAATTCGGACGTGTACGAAGACGCATATTCAATAGCTGGAAGCAGGTCGGCGACGTACGACTGGAAGAACATCGTCGGCGACTCCATTGACGAGGTTGCCGGCGTCTATGTCGCAGACTCCACCGGAATATGGTCCCAGCAGCACGTGCAGGTGTCGCTGTCTGTGCCGGGATGCGCGATGTCACACCTGCAGTCGGGCGACTACATAGCGCTTGATATTGAAGTCGACGAGATATGCAAGCCGTATGGCGGAACATGGGATGGCAGGAAGTTACTCGTAATTGAAGTGAGAAAGAACATAGGTTACACCAAAGTGACAGCGGTAGAGTTGTACGAGTAGGAGGATTCATGAGCATAATCAAGGACGCCTTAGGGATGGTCGGCGACATAGTCGGCATCGGATCGGTCAAAGACGCCGTCGACCTCGTCGTAGGCGCGATCAAGGGCAACCCCGAGCTCGAGCAGAAGCTGCGCGACTTCGAGCTTGAGCGGATGCGCATCGAGGCCAGCGAGAGCGCGTCAGTACGCAAGCTGCTTGGAATTGAAGTCGCGTCGGAGGATAAGTTCGTCAGGCGCGTGCGGCCCGCCGTGATATGGTGCGTGGTCGCCGTAATAGCGACGAACTTTATCGTATTGCCGGTGCTCAACGCAGCGCTGTCGGCAGCCGGCGTGGACGTAGTGACGCTGCAGTATCCAGACCTGCCGGAGAACGTTTACTGGCTGTTCGGTTCGCTGTTCGGCCTGTATACCGGTGCGCGGTCGTGGGACAAGAAGACGAAGAATGGAGGGAAGAAGTGATGGACGGCGAGAACGAGATCGTCAACTTCACGCGTGGAGATGCGGATCGCATGACCCGCCTCGAAAAAGACGTGGATCAAATAAAGAGAATGGTAGCGAGAGTCACATACATCGTGATCGCTATCGGCATAGGCCTATCAGTGGCCGCGGGTAACGTGCTTATGAGCGGAAAGTTTTGACATGCCGTCGTTTTCAAACAGCTCCAAATACAGGCTCGCTACGTGTGATGTGCGCCTGCAGAGAATCATGCTGCGCGCGATACAAATCGTGGACTTCACCGTGACTTGTGGGCACAGGAGTAAGCAGGAGCAGGACAAGGCGTATGCCGGAGAGAAGTCCCAGACTCCGTGGCCAAAGTCGCAGCACAACGCGATGCCCTCCCGCGCAGTCGACGTTGTCCCATACCCGGTAGAGTGGCCCGACATAAAAAGGGATAGCGCGGTTGAGTACGCGCGCAAGCTCGGCAGGTTCTACCAGCTCGCCGGCGTGGTAAAGGCGTGCGCCTATGACTTCAAAATACCTGTTCGATGGGGCGGCGATTGGCCGAACTTCAAGGATTACCCGCACTTTGAACTAATACTTTAAGGAGATGTAGACATGGCGATAACAGTATCATGGTATGAGTGGAATGGCGCTGACGACCCCGAGATTGACGACGGCAGCGTCATAACGGAGATAGTGGTCGGCAGCGTCGACGACTACGACTTTGAGCCGGCCGATCACAAGATACAGGCTGGCGACAACTCGTACTCGAAGCACATCAAGGTGAGATGGACTGGGGTGGGGGAAAACACCGTGGACAATGCGAAGCTCTACAAGTCCGCAGGCGACTACAAGACAGACGAAGTGCTTAAATACAACGAGGACTTCGACAAGGGTAGCACGCCGCCGGGCACCGACGACATAGGCGGCGCCCCAATACCGGTGGCGCTGCCCGACGCGCAGAACCTGCACCTGCCCGACTCGGGCGACGTGCTCGAGGGGGACGGGTATAGCGAGCAATTCGCCCTGCAGGCGCAGACGTCGGCGGCCACCGAGCCGGGCGCGCTCAACACCAAGACGCTCACTCTCGTCTATGACGTCTACTGAGCCGGCTTGGATCGCCACGTTCGCAGGCGGAGACCGCGTGGAATACTCGTCGCCGCCAGTTGCCAAGATGGCAGATGCGGATAAGTCGCGTCTGGAGTGGCTGTCGGTCAAGTGGCGCGACAGGCAGTACAACTTGAACTTGCGGCGCGCCGTGCTGGCAATTGACGACGGACGGTTTGTTGCGCTCGATGTGGCTGTGCCGCGAGGCGCGAGACCATCGGCTTCGGCGACCATGTCGGCCGAGCTGAGGCTGTCGCTGCACGCTCAACACGCGCCTGCGCCTGAATTGGCCACGACAAGGTCGGTTACATTCGGCGTTATATGGGATGGCGGACGCGCGCTGGTGACGGTGCGCGCAGATGGAACCGTAGAGACGTCGACGGGGATAGGTTGAGCTCTTCGCTACGACACGCAAAGACGGACCCGATAGAGGACCCGAGGGTCGTGTGGTGGAAGGTGCGCTATGCGGACGGCACCAAGTGGACGCCCGCTGACGGGACGTGGGCGAACGCCCCGGCGGCCGGCGTGCTGTGGGTAGTAATCTGGCGCAAGGACAGGATGCGCCGCATAATGTGCGGCAGGAGCTGGTACTGGCAAGACGCGTCTAACTTTCCGAACATCTTCGGACAGACCAGCAACGCAGACAAGATACGCGGGACAGCGAAGACCGGCGCGCGCGTCACGCTCACCGAGTGGCTGAAGGCCATGTGGGAGGCGTACGCCGAGATAGCGTTCGTCGACCCGCCGGAAAGTAACTGGTGCCCGCAATAGACCTGTACCCGAACGGCGCCGGCGTCCTGACGGAGTGGAACTTTCCGCTGTTTGACGCCCATTGGTCGCAGGTGGACGAGGGCGACCCGCATGACGGTGACGCGACCTGCGTAATGGACAGCGGCGTATTCATCCCGAACGGCATCGGCAGGAAGGACTTCTATTCGCTCGAGCCGTGGCCGCTCGGGTCGGAGGCCATAATCAAAGTCGAGGTGCTGTTCGTCGGTAGGATAACAGCGTACACCGGCGACATAAGGCCCGGACTCTACAATCCGTCGCTGGGGTTTTCATACGGCTTGCCACAGGAGCTGACTACTTCTTGGACGGAGTACGCGCAGGAGGTTGCCAGACCGGGTGGCGGGGCGTGGTCGGCAGCCGACATCGCCGATCTGCAGTGCGGGATCGTCGCCGGAGGAGGCAGCGAGCTCTGCAGGATGGGCAACTGCGTGCGGTGCACGCGCGTCAGGGTGAGGGTGACGTACACCGAGGACTCCGCGAACATAGGCGTAGACGGGCACGTATGCTGGCCATACAGCACGACGGTCTACCTGACGCAAACCAAGTCGGACCTCGGTCCGGACACCGCGCCATACAGGTTCGACAAGAAGCTGCTCGAGGACCCGGGCGACGACAGCATCTGGGGTGTGATTACGCCGGCCGAGGGCGGCGTCACGTGCCACGGATTCACCGAGCTTGGGACGCCCAACAACGCCGACTGGGAGAGCGGCGCCGCCGGCGTGGCGTTCACGATGCGCAACGCGACCGAAGGCTCCGACCTGTATTTGAAGGTGTCCGTGTCGAGGGTGTCGGAGTCGGGCGGCGTGCTGGAGACCTCGCCAGAGAGCGACGAGCGGCCGGTGCCGCACAACCAATACGTGACGTACGGCTTCACGGTGCCAAGCGTGGATTGGTCCACCGGGGACGCCTCCGACAGGCTGAGGGTGAACTACATATTCAGGAATGCCGGCTCGACGAGCTGCATCGCGTACGTCAAGTTCGACGCCTGCAACAAGGTCGGCGTCCAAGTCGTACGGCACAGGGCGGCGGATGTCTATCTCGACGGCCACATCGTGTCGACGAAGACAGCGGCGATGGCGCTCGACGGCTGGATGGAAGCAGCGTACGAGAGCTTTGTCGATCTTGCGGGCCACGTGATGTCCGTTGGCCAAGTGACTGTAGACGTAGGCGGCTACATCTTTTACGCCGGAACCGCCGCGATCAAAGTCGACGGCCACATTACGTTGACGGACACAGACGGCGCGACGATGCGCGGCCATGTCGTGCTGACGTCCGCAGGGGGGACAAGCTTAGTCGGGCATGTCATGTTGACGTCAATGGATGGCGCGACTATAAACGGTCACATAGCAGTTGCCGCGACGGAAAGCGTGTCGATGCTTGGTCACATAGTCGCAGCTGGCCTCGTCGACATCGACACGCGGGGACACGTAATCGTAACTGGCTTTGCCGACGCTGACGTACGCGGATACATCATGTCCGTCGAAAGCGCGCATGTCGGCATCGAGGGCTTCGTTGGGATGATCGAGCTTGCCGCGATTGGGCTGGCTGGCTGCGTCACCGACAGGGGAATGGGTACGCTGTCCGGCCCGGGATGGTTCAAGACCAAAATGAAAGGAAAAACAGGATTTTGGACAAAGTGATAGCTTATGCGCCATCCAAGCGGCCTCCACCGACGCCCACAGTCGAGTGCGTCATGGTGACGTACGGCCGGCTCGGCCTCCTGCGGCGCACGATCGACACGTTCGCCGCTACGCGGGACAGTCGCGCGCGTTTGACGGTGGTGGACAACGGCTCGCTTGAGGACGTCAGGTCGTTCCTCGTCGACTCGGTCAAGCCGCCCGACTCGCTCATGCTGCTCGGTGACAACCTCGGCAAACCCCATGGGTGGAACCTCGGGGCGCACGTCGTTACGCACAGACCGCTTGGGCGCGCAGAGCCAAAGTACCTGCTGTTCCTCGACTCGGACGTCGAGTTCAAGGATGGCTGGCTCGACGCTCTGATCGAGACGTGGGAAGACCACGCCAATAGTGGCCTCGGCTGCCTGTCCGGCTTCGCGACCCACAGGGATCTCAAGGCAGTGGCCGCGGGCGGCAGGCGCGCGTACAAGCCGCTGCGCTTCCCCGCCGGATGCTGCATGTTCACCACGCCGGAGGTCTGGCGCGCTGTCGGACCGTTCGATCAGAGCCGCCTGATACGCGCGATAGACACCGACTACTACCGGCGGCTGCGAAAAAAAAGCTATGTCGTCGGCTGCGTGCACCCAAACTCCTGCATCGTGCACATCGGCCGGGAGCAGCGCAGCTGGAGCATACTGAACTCCACGCCGAGGTACTTGCCGTAGGCGATATTACTTGTTTCGCATCGAAACACAGTGGAGGCGCCTCTATCTCATCCAATCTTGTCTGTCAGTGCCGTCTATGACACAATCTGAGGCCGGCCAAGCTGGCAGCGCGTATCAAATGGTACAGTATAGGCAAGATGCCTATATATGTAGGCGTTCTGCCTACACTTTCCCATATTTTTGCGCTCCCTTTAACGATCATTTTAGGCCAATCTACTTGTGGGCAAGAGTTTGTGGATTCTGGCATGAAATCTGCTTGCTACATAGACGGACATTTCAAAGAAGGAGAGCGACATGAATGCGACAAAAACGATCAAAATGCTTGAGGACACTATTGACAAGCAGGCCTGTGACGTCTATAGGCTGGAGGCGCACATTAAAACTGCTGTGGACGACCTCAAGACGTTACGCAAAGCGGCCACTAAAAACAAAATTGACCGATTTGGGATTTGCACATTAGTGGATATTATCGTCGGTAGGCTCATGAAGCAGATAGACTGAAACTTAAATAGAGAAGACACAAGAAAGAAGTGCAAAAGTGTAGGCATGACACCTACATGTATAGGCATTTTGCCTACACTTTTCGACAAAAAATGTGGCCTTTCAATGTTGCACAAACAAGTATCCTATTGCATGGCAACAAGTTACATAAATCTTGCTCACTTGGCACAGAATGTGCAGCATATATATGTAGAAACCAGCAAAAAGAGAGGCACAAGATGAAAGACTGGAACGCAGAAAGACAAGACGAGTCGCTGATGCTCAGATGCGCAGTTTTGCGAGCTCTTCGAGAGAGGATTACTGCTGGCGATGAGTCGTTCATGAGGGACTGGAACGCAGAGAAGCAGAAAGTCATACAGCGTGTCAATGAAGTAAGGGATACAATAATAAAGCTGTGCCTGAGTAATTCAAGCACTTATATGCTATGTGCATGGTGCAAAACGTGGAAGGTGCGCCAGACAGATGAGAAGATCATAACGCTGACAGATGAGGAGTTTGAGCATACGCGCATCAGTGGCATAAGTCACGGCTGCTGCCCTTCCTGTGCAAGGAGCATGCTGGAAGAGTTTCACTATCCTCATGGAGAAGAGCAACGTGACATTGGGCACAACTATCTCATAAATCCAGAGCTTGCATAAGGAGGTATATTATGAAGAAGATCACATTCTACATCGGCGCCAACAATGTTGACAAGATGGTCGATAAGAAAAAGGTCATTGAGGTGCTGTCGGACGTCGAAGATGGTTGGCCGTCCTTCACGCTCATACCAACCATAGGCGTCTTCGAGGGCGTTCGTGAAGAAAGTATCATGGCGGTTATCTGGACCGAGACACATAACACTTGGAGAAGCTTGCGCCACGTCGCCTCAAGACTGTGCCGCGTTCTTGAACAGCAGTGCGTGGGCGTCGAGTTTGACGGCGACTTTCTTCTGGTCAACACGATGTGGCCGTCGAAGCCTATAAAACAAAAAGCAGTTGAAACTTTGAAACCACATACAAGCCATGTCGCCGTGATTGAATGCGTCGAGAACAGAATTATCGATGGTAAGTTGCGCTGGTGGCTTCA
>Ga0315539_1002350_pt1 | contig 13669 bp, 9 predicted proteins | sample SalMarSW160150MG_FD_203097 | JGI IMG/M metagenome (GOLD analysis project Ga0315539, IMG submission 203097) | Salt marsh sediment microbial communities from the Plum Island Ecosystem LTER, Massachusetts, United States - Salt Marsh Sediment SW1601-150 ... | reverse complement strand
TGAGGTTCGGGAGGCAAAGACTCAATCTTTCTGCACGAAAAAGCCAGTATAGTGAGTAGTAATAATATGAGCGAATACTTAATTGATTTCATGAATCTCAGTTAATATTGTCTTTTGAACAAAAATCACACCAAATATTATCATTTTTTTCTGAAATACAACTTTAACGGCACTCCTGTAAACTCAAATTGTTCCCTGATCCTGTTTTCGAGAAATCTTTTATAAGGATCTTTCACATATTGTGGCAGGTTACAGAAAAAAGCAAAGGACGGAGAATAAGTCGGCAATTGGGTAACATATTTTATCCTTACATATTTTCCCTTTACTGACGGTGGAGGATTTTTCCTGATCACTTCAAGCATAAAATCATTGAGCTGAGAGGTTGCTATTTTTCTTTTCCTGTTTTCTTTTACCCTGTCAATAGTCTCAAGAATCTTATGAATTCTTTGTTTGTTGTTTGCGGATATAAATAAAACCGGGTAATCAATGAAAGGGGCAGTCTTTTTTTTGATCTCCTTTTCAAAACGTTTTGCCGTATTATTATCTTTTTCAATAAGGTCCCACTTATTTACCAGTAAAATTAAACCCTTGTTGTTTTTTTGGATGAGTGAGACAATATTAAGATCCTGGGCTTCAAATCCTCTTGTAGCATCAGCAAGGAGGAGGCAAATATCTGAATTTTCGATGGCTCTTATGGCTCTCATAACTGAATAAAACTCAATATCCTCACTTATTTTCCCTTTTTTTCTGAGGCCGGCAGTATCAACAAGAAGAAAATCATGGTGATATTTATTATAGCGTGTATAGATCGAATCGCGGGTTGTTCCTGCAAGGGGTGTGACGATAATCCTCTCTTCATCTACCAGAGAGTTAACGAGGGTTGATTTTCCCACATTTGGTCGTCCGACAATAGCAACCCTTGGTATCTCAGGTAACATTTCTGCATCCTTATGAGGGAGGTTTTCCACAATAGCATCAAGGAGTTCTCCTGTACCTGAACCACTAACGGAACTTAATGCAAAATAGTTATCCAGTCCCATACTGTAAAATTCGTTTGCATCCAGTAATCGTTTGGAATTATCAACTTTATTAACCACAAGCATCACTTTCTTTTCAGTTTTCCGGAGTAGTGAGGCAATCGACTTATCAAGTTCATGAACTCCGCAGGTTACATCGACCATAAAAAGGATAATGTCAGCCTCGTCGATGGCCAGCATCACCTGTTTATTGATCTCTCCTTCAAAAATATTTTCGGAATTTTGAACGTATCCGCCTGTGTCAATTACAGAAAAATCAACTCCATTCCAGTTGGCAAGACCGTAATTGCGATCGCGGGTTACACCACTAACCTCATCAACAATTGCCTCACGGCTACCGGTCAGTCTGTTAAACAGGGTTGATTTACCGACATTTGGTCTGCCTACGATTGCTACTATTCTGCCCATTAACTACAATCCTTTATATCTATCTGTAACCGAATCTTTTCAGCATCTGGGATTTATCTCTCCAGTCTTTAGTCACCTTTACGAATAGTTGGAGAAATACCTTTTTGCCGAAAAAATTTTCTATGTCAAGCCTTGCTTCTTTGCCGATTTTTTTAAGTTTAGTTCCTTTATGTCCGATAATTATGCCTTTCTGACTCTCCCGGGTAACGTGGATAAGTGCCCTGATTCTGAGCAGGTTGTCCGTTTCCTCGAAGCTTTCTATTTCTGTTTCAACGGAATAAGGTATCTCTTTCTGATAATTGATAAGTATTTTTTCCCGGATTATTTCCGAAACAAAGAATTTTTCGTATTTATCAGTCAGCTGATCTTTGGGGAAAAATGGTGCACCTGCAGGAAGTTTACTAAGAATGGCATTCAGTAACGTATCAAGATTGAAATTGTTAAGTGCCGATACCGGTATTACAGGAGAACCAGGGAAAGAATCCTGCCAGAATTCCACAATTTTATCAAGCTTCTCCTGGTCGCTCAGATCAATTTTATTGATAGCAACTATTACGGGGATTTTTGCACTCTTAATCTTTTCAATATATGCGTTGTCAGATCCTGCTGTTTCTGTAACATCTGTCACATAAAGAATAATATCTGCATCTGTCAGAGCAATATTAACTGTATTCAACATTGTTTCCTGAAGTTTGTATTTCGGTTTCAGGATTCCCGGAGTATCGGAATAAACGATCTGGAAATCATCGCCATTAACGATTCCCATTATACGGTGACGTGTTGTCTGAACTTTTGAAGTTATAATTGACAGTTTTTCACCGACAAGAGTATTCATTATTGTCGATTTGCCTACATTGGGATTTCCAAGTATATTAACAAAACCTGACCTGTGACTCATCGCTAAGTGTTTAAGAAAATCCCCTTTTAAGCATATTAACTTCTTTTTCTGTCAGGAATCTCCATTTACCCCTTGGAAGATTTTTCTTGGTTAATCCGGCGAAGTATACTCTGTCGAGTTTTTTGACCTTATAGCCCAGCGATTCAAATAAACGTCTTAAGACTCTGTTCTGACCGGAATGAAGTTCAATGCCAACCTGGGTTTTATCGTCAGGATCAGCATATGATACTGCGTCTGCAATTACTAACTCCCCATCGAGATATATACCTTCAGCCAGCCTGGCAAGATCATTTCTTGTTACGTGTTTGTTGAGGAAAACATGATAGATCTTTTTCCTGTTGAATCTGGGGTGGATTAGTTTCCCTGTCAGATCCCCATCGTTAGTGAGAAGAAGAACTCCTGTTGTCTCTTTGTCGAGCCGGCCTACAGGATAGATCCTTTCAGGGCAGGCATTCCCAATAAGTTCCAGAACTGTATGATCAGCGTGAGGATCTTCAGAAGTAGTGATATATCCTTTGGGTTTATTCAGAAGAATGTACACCTTTTTCTCTGCTGAAAGCGGTTTGTTCCGGTAGCGTACATCATCCTTATAATCAACTCTTGTGGTAAGGTCTGTGATCTTTTTTCCATTCACTGTTATAAGACCATTCCGGATTAGGTCATCGGCTTCCCTGCGAGAGCAGAGTCCGCTGTTTGCAATAAACCTGTTCAGTCTTATCAGTTCTGTTCTTTTTTCCCTGCCAATATTCATTATACCACCTAATTATCAGGCTGCAAAGGTACAATTATTTGATGATATTATGGTTTAATGATTTTTTTGCAACTTTGTGTATTTGAAATTAAAGCAACCATGACATTAATAAAATCGATATCGGGTATAAGGGGGACTATTGGAGGGAGGCCAGGCGAAGGACTGACTGCGGGAGATATAGTAAAATTTTCTGCCGCTTTTGGTACATGGATCCTGAGAAAGCACTATAAGCAAAAAATATCAATCATAACAGGACGTGACGGAAGGAGATCCGGGAGGATGGTAAATGATATTGTTAACGCTACTCTTTGCGGGCTTGGGATTGATGTTACTGACCTCGGTATGGCAACAACACCAACTGTTGAACTTGCAGTTACAGGTTCAGGAGCTCAGGGTGGAATTATCATCACAGCAAGCCATAATCCGGCTGAGTGGAATGCCCTGAAACTGCTTAATGAGCAGGGGGAATTCCTTTCTTCAGAAGATGGCAGGAAGGTTCTTGAAATAGCAGATTGTGAAGATTTTGATTTCGCACCTACTGGTTCAATCGGCACATTAAAACATGATGATTCGTGGAACAGGAAGCACATTGATAAAATCATGAATCTGGATCTTATTGATTCAGATTCAATCAGGTCTCTGGGATTATCGGTAGCTGTTGATTATATTAATTCTGTAGGAGCACTTATAATACCCGATCTGCTCACTTCACTGGGAGTCAGGAAAATCTATGAGATGAATTCAATACCTGATGGTAATTTTGCTCATAATCCCGAACCACTTCCTCAGCATCTCCATGGTATTTGTGACCTTGTGGTCAAAGAAAAAGCTGATGTAGGTTTTGTAGTTGATCCGGATGTGGACCGTCTGGCAATAGTATGTGAGGATGGAACCATGTTTGGTGAGGAATATACTCTTGTTTCAGTATCGGATTATGTTTTAAAGCATACACCCGGGAATACAGTATCAAATATGTCATCAACAAGGGCCTTGAAAGATATAACGGAGAAATATGGTTACCAGTATTATTCATCTCCGGTTGGCGAAGTAAATGTTGTTGAGGAGATGAAGGCAAGGCAGGCCGTTATTGGAGGCGAGGGAAACGGCGGCGTAATCTATCCCGAACTTCATTATGGTCGTGATGCACTTGCCGGAATAGCACTTTTCCTCTCCCATCTGGCAACGAGCAGGATGAAATGCTCCTCATTACGGCAATCATATCCCGAATATATCATAGCAAAGAAAAAGCTTAGTCTTTCTCCCTCTGTTGAGTTTAGTAATATACTTGATGCAGTAAGAAGTCATTTTCATGATCAAAAGATTGATGAAAGGGATGGTATGAAAATCGAATATGAGAACGGTTGGGTTCAGATCCGTAAATCAAATACTGAGCCTGTAATGCGAATCTATGCGGAAGGGCGAACAGGTCAGGACGCAGAAGATCTTGCAAACAGGGTAATTGAGATTGTTAAAAAAGTCTAATTTTTCCGGATTTTTTCATAACACTGGAATAAAACCACTTTGTTAAGTGTCTTTAAAACAGTAAAAGCTGAAAAAGTATTATTGTTAAATAACGTTAATAATATCAAAAGAATGATACTAATTAATACTTTTATGGCTCGTTTTTTTGAATGTATTATATTAAAGTATTATAAATAGTAATATACATAAAAAAGGATAATTCCAAATGAAAAGAACAGTTATTATTACGGCTATTGTAGCAGTTTTGGCAATCACAATACTGATTGTTATCGGCAAGGTGACCTCGAAAAAAGACGTAGAAAATCTTTACGTGGAAACCAAGAGAGGACAATTTGATATAATAGTTACCACAACAGGTGAGCTTGAGGCTGAAAACTCAACTGATATTACAGGACCTCAGTTTACGCAGAACAGAAGAATGAGGGCAATGGATATTCAAATCACTGATCTGGTACCGGAAGGCACTGAAGTCAAGGAAGGGGATTATATTGCAACACTTGACAGAACTAATTTTGACAACAATCTTAAGGATGAACTTGAACAATTGGAAACACAGGTAGAAAATCTGGAGGTAAAAACTCTGGATACTGCTGTGACTCTCAGTAATTTAAGAGATAACATAAAAAATCTCCAGTTTAATGTAGAAGAGGCTGAGATTACACTTGATCAATCACAATATGAGCCACCTACCACAATACGTCAGGCTGAAATTTCGCTTGATAAGGCAAAACGGTCACTGGAGCAGACAAAAAAAAGTTATGCTCTTAGAATTGAACAGGAAAAATCAGATATTAGAAGGCAAGAAATAAGGATAAGGGAACAGCGTGAGACTGTTGCAGATATACAGAAAGTACTTTCACAATTTGTTATTACAGCTCCTTCAGACGGTATGGTTATTTACAAAAGAGACAGGACAGGTACAAAAAGGAAAGTTGGTTCTTCAATCAGTCCGTGGGATAATGTTGTTGCAACACTTCCTGATATGTCAACAATGATTTCAAAAACTTATGTCAATGAGATTGATGTCAGCAAGATAAAATCTGGGCAGAAGGTTGAAATTGCAGTTGATGCCTTTCCTGACAGAGCTTATGCAGGTTCGGTTATAAGTGTGGCAAATATCGGAGAACAACTGCCAAATACTGATGCAAAGGTGTTTGAAGTAATGATTAAAGTTGACAGATCTGATCCTATTTTAAGACCATCTATGACAACAGGCAATAAAATTATTACCAAGTCTATTGACGATGTTACCTATATTCCTCTAGAGTGTGTACATGCAACAGCTGACAGTGTTCCTTTTGTATATACGAAAAACGGGTACAAACAGATTGTCTTGCTTGGAGAATCGAACGAAGATAATATAGTTATTGAAGACGGATTGGAGATTGGTGAAACGGTTTATCTTAACACACCTGAAGATCCAGATGACTTTAAGTTATCCGGAGAGGATCTGATCGCAATTAATAAGGAAAGAGCCAAAGCTAAAAGAGATGAAGAGCAAAGAACTCGTGATGAAGCTGAAAGAGCTCTTAGTAAAAGACCCGGAATGGAGGGGATGACTCCTGAAATGATGGAGCGATTTCAGAATATGAGACAGGGCGGAGCAAGAGATACCAGCGCAAGAAGAATGATGAATCTTCAGAGAAACCAGCAGGGAACTCCGCAGGGAACAACAAGAGATACTACAGTCAGACGAAGACCTAATACGCAAACAGGAGGGCAAACCAGCAACCAGGATCCTGGGTCTTCTGCTTAATCTTCGATTTATAAGAAATTAAAAGCAATTAGCTATGTTTAAGTTTATCTACAGATATTTCCACGATATTGAGATTGCAGTTGAATCAATCGTTGCAAACAAATTGAAATCCATGCTTACAGCTCTTGGCATCATATTCGGTGTAGCGGCTGTTATTGCTATGCTGGCAATAGGGAAAGGTGCCAAGCAGGAAATTCTGGAACAGATGAAGATGGTTGGAGTTAACAATATCCTCATCAATCCGATCATCTCCGACAAATCATCCTCGTCAGAAAATGAAGGTGAGAAGCAACAGAAAAAATTCTCAAGGGGTTTAAATATGCTTGATGTGCAAGCAATAAGAGCGACAATTCCTTCCGTAAAGAGAATAAGTCCCGAGATCTCATTTAACTCCACAGCAATGCTTAGTGGTGTAAAATATACTGCCAAGCTTGTTGGTGTATCAAATGACTATTTTTATCTCTATAATCTACCACTTATTTCAGGAACCTTTTTTAACGAATTCCAGGAAGAAAACGGCATCCAGGTATGCATTATAGGGGCAAACATCAGGGCAAAATTCTTCAGTAAGGTTGATCCTCTTGGCCAGTATATAAAGTTTAATGGTATATGGCTGAAAGTTATTGGTGTACTTCAGAAAACCAATGTTACTCTGACCGGATTTGAAGAAAAAGGAGTAAATGTCTATAATGATAACATTTATATTCCCATACAGACAATGCTCATGAGATACCAGAACAGAGCCCTAGTAAATACAAAACTGGCCTCTGAGGCCACATCGCTGTCGTTTTTTGGAGGAGGCGGACCGGGAGGCGGGCCAATGGCAAGAGTCATAGTCAGCAGTTCGGATGCTTCATCAGATACTGAAACTAATTATAATCAGCTCGACAGGATTGTTGTGCAGGTACAGCAAACCGAACAGCTAAATCCAACCACGGAAACCCTCAGTCGTATGCTGACACGTCGCCACACAGAAGTAAAGGATTTTGAAATAACAGTTCCGGAACTATTACTTAAACAGCAACAGAGAACTAAGGATATTTTTAATATTGTTCTTGGTGCAATTGCCAGCATATCCCTTGTTGTTGGAGGAATAGGTATTATGAATATCATGTTTGCATCAGTTATGGAGAGAATAAAGGAGATAGGTACAAGGATGGCAATTGGCGCTAAAAAGATGGACATAGTCGTTCAGTTTCTGTCAGAGGCAGTTCTGATAAGTGTTACAGGCGGTTTTATCGGCATCTTTTTTGGAGTGATCATGGCAAAACTGATTCAACAGATTGCCGGCATAATGACTATTGTCTCACTGTTTTCAATAGCAATCGCATTTGGAGTATCTGCAGCTGTTGGAGTTGTATTTGGCTATTCTCCGGCAAAGCGGGCATCAGAGAAAGATCCTATTGAATCATTAAGGTACGAATAAACATTAAAAATAAAGATGAAGAAATTACTATTATTATCAATGATAGGTGTGCTTCTTTTTTCCCTGAAAATAGCAGAGGCACAGGAGTATAGAAAATTAACCCTTCAGGATGTAATAAGAATCGCCGAGGAACAATCTCCTAATGCATTTATGGCTAAACACAGGTTCAGGGCCAGTTACTGGCGATACCGTACTTTTGTGGCAGAATACAGGCCTTCACTGACACTTACCGGTACGACACCATTCTATAGTACTGCTTTTGAAAGGGTTTGGAACTCAATAACCGAGACCTGGGATTATAAAGCTACAAATATACTTCGTAACCTGGGATCCCTTTCACTTACGCAAAATATCGGTTTAACAGGAGGATCAATATCTTTAAATTCTGATCTGACCCTGGAAAATGACTTTGAAAATGATACACGTAAATATATTTCGGCTCCACTAAGCATTGGACTAACTCAACCCTTATTCAGATACAATTCCCTTAAATGGCAGAAGAAGACTGAACCGCTGCAATATGAATCTGCAAAAAAGACATTTATTTCGAACATGGAAAATGTACATCAGCAGGCTGTAATGTATTTCTTTTCGCTTGCACTGGCCCAGATCAATGTGCAGATTGCTGATATGAACTATTCTAATGCTGATACACTCTGGCAAATAGCACGTGGTCGTTATGATCTGGGTACTATTGCAGAAGATGAGCTGCTTCAGATGCAGTTGTCATGGCTTAATGCCGAAACAGCACGAAAAGCGGCCGAGATGAATTTAAGAGACAGGGAGATACGGTTAAGATCATTTCTCGGATTTAATGAAACTGTAAGGATTGAACTGATAATCCCATCTGAGATCCCTGATTTGCAGGTTAGTGTTCAGGAGGTTCTTGATCTTGCCCTGGCAAACAATCCGGAGGTACTTGAACAACAGCTAACACTCCTTGAAGCACAGAGTAGTGTAGCACAGGCCAAAGCTGAAAAAGGGCTTAATGCCAACCTTATTGCGTCGTTCGGTTTACGGGATCAGGATTCGGATTTTTCACTCGCTTACTCGAAATCGAACCAGCAGCAGAATATAAGGATAGGAATTACTTTGCCCATCCTCGACTGGGGTCTTGGCCGGGGAAGATACAAAATGGCTCAGTCGAGCCTTGAACTGGCACAGGTTCAGTCGCAACAGGCGTTAACCGACTTCGAACAGAACCTGTTTCTCGATGTGGAACAATTCAACCTTCAGTCTGAACAGGTAGCCATTGCAGCCAAGTCGGATACTGTCGCGCAAAAAATGTTCGAGGTCACAAAACAAAGGTTCCTTATCGGTAAAATCGCTGTTCTTGAACTCAATAATGCCGATACAAAAAAAGACCAGAACCGGAGGGCTTATATACAGGCTTTACAGAATTACTGGAACTATTTTTATAATCTCAGGGAACTTGCTCTTTATGACTTTATTGAAAGGAAACCACTGGAAACAGATTTTGAAAAGCTGATTCAGTAAACATCATACAAAAATATAATTACAGAAAGGGGCTGGGTAAATTTAATTCAGCCTTTTTTTTGCAAATATTTTTTATCTTTGCGCCTCAATAAGAAGACTCAGAAAAATTATCCTAAAAAATCCAAAAAACTGACAAATGCAAAATAAAGCGGCTATTATCGTTCTTGCAGTTGCATTAGCAGTGGTTTCAATCTATCAGTTATCTTTTACTGCTGCAACCTACAAGGTTAAAAAAGATGCCAGGGAGTATGCACAGGGGGACCTGGTTAAACAACGTGCATATATCGATTCAATTGCAACCCTTACAAAAGAAGAATGGAGTTTTCTGGGTAACACTTTTAAGGAGTGCCAGAAGAAAGAGATCAACCTTGGACTTGACCTTAAGGGAGGGATGAATGTTACCCTGGAAGTATCTGTTGAAGATATATTAAAAGCCCTTTCAAATTACAGTACAGATAAAATCTTTAATGAAGCTCTGGCCCGTGCCCGTCAGGAACAAAAACAAAGTCAGCTGGATTATCTAACACTTTTTTACAGAGCCTTCCAGGAGATTGATCCAAATGCCAAGCTTGCCGCCATTTTCGGAACAGTTGAACTAAGAGACAGGATCAACTTCAATTCATCAAATGAGGATGTGATGGAAGTTCTGGACGATGAAGTAACAGCTGCTATTGATAACGCTTTTAATATCCTTCGCACCAGAATCGATCGCTTCGGTGTTGTACAACCCAATATTACCCAGCTTGCCACAAAAGGCCGTATACTTATTGAGCTTCCCGGTCAGGACGATCCCAAAAGAGTTCGTGAACTGTTGCAGGGAACCGCAAACCTCGAATTCTGGGAAACCTACGAAAATGCAGAGGTCATTGGTTATCTTGCACAGGCAAATGAGCTCCTGAGAGAGATAGAGTTAACCAGCAAAGGTGTTAGTGATACAACTGTTGCAGAACAAGTAGAAACACCCCAAGTGGAGTCTGCTGCCGATACAACAACAACAGAGCAATCACTTCTTGAACTGATTGAGCAGGATACTACAACCACTGCTGAAGCTACAACCAGAGAGGAATTCAATATTCAGAATCCGTTGTTTGGTATACTTAGTCCGCGGGTAACCGCCCAGGGAGAACCGTTGCCATCAAGTATGGTTGGTCTTGCCAGTGGACTCGATACTGCCAGAATCAATGACTATTTAAAAATAAACCAGATAAGATCTCTTTTTCCCAGGGATCTGAAATTGTTATGGAGCCAGAATCCTTTTAAGTATGATCCGTCAGGCACTCTTTACGAATTTCATGCAATAAAAGTGACGACCAGAGACGGACAGCCCCCTTTAAGCGGAGATGTAATCACTTCAGCCCGCCCCTCTTCAGGTATAACCGGATCGGAGGTTAAGGTCGATTTCAATATGAATGCTGAAGGAGCTAAGACATGGGCAAGAATGACACGTGAGAATGTCGGCAGATGTATAGCAGTTGTTCTTGATGGTTACGTCCGTTCCTACCCGAGAGTTGAAAATGAAATAACCGGGGGAAGTACTGAAATAACCGGCGATTTTACTATTGAGGAAGCCGATGACCTTGCCAATATTCTTAAATCAGGTAAGATGCCTGCCCCTGCCAGAATAGTCTCTGATACAGTTGTAGGTCCAACTCTTGGAAAAGAAGCAATACATTCCGGATTTATTTCCTTCATGATTGCGTTCATAATGGTTCTCATATATATGATCTTTTATTACAGCAGAGTAGCCGGAACAATTTCCGATATTGCATTATTTGCAAATATTTTCCTTATTTTCGGAGTACTGGCTTCACTGAGTGCGGTACTTACTTTACCGGGTATCGCAGGTATTGTCCTTACTATGGGTATGGCAGTCGATGCCAACGTGCTCATCTATGAAAGGATCAGAGAGGAAATCCGCGCAGGAAAAGGGATAAAACTTGCTATTTCAGATGGTTATAAACGAGCATACTCAGCCATTGTCGACTCAAACCTTACAACACTACTTACCGGTATCGTACTTTATGTTTTTGGAACCGGACCTATAAAAGGATTTGCCACAACCCTGGTTATAGGTATTCTGACTTCCCTCTTTACTGCAATATTCATAACCAGACTTATTTATGAATATTTCCTGAAAAGAAATGCAAAACTCACATTCTCTATCAAAATTACAGCTAACATTCTGAAGAATACTAAAATAGACTTCATAGGCATGAAGAATTACTTCTATGCCGCTTCGATTATTATAGTTGTCATCGGGATAGGTTCCCTTTTTGTTAGAGGTTTAAACCAGGGAATTGATTTTACAGGTGGACGAACTTTTGTTATCAGATTTGACGAACCAGTCTCAACACAGGATGTGGCAAGCACCCTGACGAATGTTTTTGGCGAGATGCCTCAGGTAGTAACATTTGGGAGCGACAGACAGGTTAAGATCACTACTAAATATAAAATTGATGAGACAGGTGTAGATAACGAAGTTGATTCATTGCTTTATGTTGGTCTTAAAGGAATGATAGGGGAGAATGTATCTCAGGAAGAATTTCTTTCTGACTACAGAAGAAGTTCAGAAACGATAGGACCGACAATAGCTACGGATATAAAGATAAAAGCTGTTTATTCTGTTGCAATTGCCCTTATAATCATCTTTCTTTACATCTTTATCAGGTTCCGGAACTGGCAGTACGGTTTTGGAGCTGTAGCCTCGCTCGTTCACGATACATTGTTCGTGATAAGTATTTACTCACTTTTTTGGGGCATCCTGCCATTCTCCCTCGAGATTGATCAGGCGTTTATTGCAGCAATACTAACTGTTATAGGTTATTCTGTGAATGATACAGTAATCGTTTTTGACAGAGTGAGGGAATATTTGCCAATTTACCGGAAACGTCCCCTGAGAGAGGTCCTTAATATGGCAATGAATGCAACTTTGAGCCGTACTATTAACACGTCATTTACAACACTTCTTACTGTTACAGCAATATTCATCTTCGGAGGAGCAGTTATCCGGGGATTTGTATTTGCGCTTATGCTTGGAGTCTTTGTCGGAACATATTCTTCAATATTCATTGCTTCGATGCTTATGTACGATACTTCGCGGAAGAGAGGCATTGTAATTGACTCAAAAACAAAGATCCAGGAATAACTGTAATGCGCCAGTAATTAATTCAAGTTGCTTATTGCATGTTGCAGGGTAATTAGCTAATAATATAGGTGGCAGATAAAAATCAAACTGTGGAATTTAGAGTTTTTTATCGACCCTCTTTTATTTCCTTTCAGCCAAAATAAAAAATTCATTAAACTTTTCTAACTTTGTAAAGATTGTAATTATTAACTGGCTGTATAATAATCACAGGTATCTGAATGAGCGGACAGGAAATATTTGTTATTATTGTTGTGGTCCTTCTGTTATTTGGTGCAGATAAACTGCCCGAACTGGCCAGGGGGTTTGCTAAAGGTATACGTGACTTCAGGAAGGCAACTGACGACATTAAAAAGGAATTTGAGGAGAGTACAAGCGAGTTAAGAAAAGATCTTAATGATGTTACAAATACAATAAAGAATGAGGTAACCGAAATGTCAGAAAATATTCAGAGGGATGTTGATGAGGTTTCAGAAAATATCCGGAAGGATGTTAATGAGGTTTCAGAAAATATCCGGAAGGATGTTAATGAGGTTTCAGAGAACATTGAAAATGATGTAAATGAAGTGAAGGATAATATTCAAAAGGATATCAACGATGTTTCTGACGATTACCGGAACGAACCGAATGACTGATACACTTTTCCCCCGGTTGCTGACTAATAATTTTCTGAACAGCGGGTACATCCTGTTATATTCAAATCCTTTTTAGAAGCACTATGATCAGAACCAGCGGTATTACAAAATCATTTGGAGAGCTAAGGGTTCTTAAAGGGATTGATATAGAAGTCAGGGATAAGGAGGTAATATCTATAGTTGGTGCCAGTGGAGCAGGGAAAACAACTCTTCTACAGATAATTGGCACACTCGACAAACCCGATAACGGCACAATACTTTATAATGGAACAGACACAAGCCGTTTAAAGGGAAAATCACTTGCTTCTTTCCGTAATAAGAATATTGGATTTGTTTTCCAGTTTCATCAGCTCCTGCCTGAGTTTACAGCTCTTGAGAATGTGTGCATACCTGCATATATAACGGGTAAAAGCAAGACTGAAGCTGAAGCGGAAGCATCTGAACTTCTCGGTTTTCTTAATCTTTCTGACAGGCTGGAACATAAGCCATCCGAGCTCAGTGGTGGGGAACAACAACGTGTCGCCGTAGCCCGGGCCCTGATAAATAACCCATCTGTAATTCTTGCTGATGAACCTTCTGGAAACCTCGACTCTGAAAACAAAAATGAACTTCATAAGCTCTTCTTTAAACTCAGAGA
>Ga0315539_1002347_pt1 | contig 13674 bp, 10 predicted proteins | sample SalMarSW160150MG_FD_203097 | JGI IMG/M metagenome (GOLD analysis project Ga0315539, IMG submission 203097) | Salt marsh sediment microbial communities from the Plum Island Ecosystem LTER, Massachusetts, United States - Salt Marsh Sediment SW1601-150 ... | reverse complement strand
CGGCTTCCTCACGCATGTCATCCCGCAGCGGTCAGACCGTAACCTTCAACCTGTTACCATATGGTCGTTTGACGATAAGACACCGTCAGGTCAGAAAGACCCTGACGGGTCTATTGACTTCAATCGGATCATGTTTCCTTCTATTGCCCCGGCATTTCCCGGAGGTGGTATAGCCATGTTCCGGAAAATCCCAATGGGGTCTTTGTCAAATCACCATGTGACATGCCGGGGGATAATTGCCGGTTTTACTGCTTATCCGAATGTTCCCGTCTGCCGGGTCGCCATGTTAACAGGAGTACAATGCTTAATCCCCAGATGAAGTTTGATGAAGCCGTTTCAATGAAATGAATTTTTTGTACGGCAGGAGGCATTAACGGATTCGGGATCAAGTGAGAATCGTTCATGATTAAGGCAAAGAGAAATGCAGTAAACAGACCCGTTTCCCAGATACCTCCTTTCATGGAACGGATAACCAGAATAGCCAGAAATACCCAGATCAAACCACGGCCAACCTGGAAGAAATAAAGCCATGGATTTTCTTTAAGGGTATGGGAAAAATGGGTAACAAAGCCACCATAATCTTCGCCATTATAATAGGTGCGTACTGCCTCATTTTGCCACGCAACGTAGTATCCGAAAATAAAATAGATCAACGGATACACGATAAGAATCAGAACCAGGATCTTCCAGATCCAATCCTTTCTGTCTTTATCGAACAGGATGAATGAAACGGATCCAGGCCCCTCTTCCGGTTTCAATTTTCCCAGAAGAGGTACAGCGACTGCCGGGAAAACCAGGATAATGGGTACTGTATAGAGAAACAGGTTGGAGATGCTTTCACCAGAATCCACGAAAAACCAGTATTCAATGATACTTAAGAAGGTCTTGATACCATAAAAAAGAATGGCTGTAATGACCATTAACCTGATCCCATGTAAACGGGACCTCACGATAAACCAGGTGAGGATGATTGTATCGATTAAACAGACCAGTGAGATCCGGAGCATTGAGGATGCAGAAGGACCGGAAGCTACCTCAGAAGCATCCGGTTGAGAAGTCACCAGCAAACCACCGATGGAAAGAAGAATGAACATCAGCAGGGTCAGGATGATGACCTTCAGGATCAAAACAAGAATTGTTTTCATGACAGCAGGTATTAGGGATTAATTTTTGATGTAAATCTCAGGTTATTTAATTCGATCCTGTTTGAATTACCAGCATTCTGACAGGATCATTTTTTCGTAATTTCTTGTAACGCTTTTCTGCCCCAGCGCAGGTTGGTCCTGTAAATTGCTATTCCATTCTCCAGTGCAAGTTTCCCGTGCAACGACATCCTGTGGCTCTCGTTTTCAAAATTTGATAACAGGATTTTGATGTATTCCCGGGTTTCCGAGATGAACGATTTCAGGAAACCGATTTTCTGTTCTTCAGGCAATAAATCTTCCATTAGGGCAAAACGCAGCATGGTTTCGTCCATTCGATTGCTGATGTCCTCGCTTTCAAGAGGTTTTCCAAGCCACCTGGCCAGGATTTCAATGCCTTCCGGTGTGATCGCAAACGGATTGGGAGTGTTCACCGGATCGCCCGATTTTTTGCCCTGGATGATCAATCCAAGCTTCTTCAGTCTTTTAAGTGCAGGATAAATTGTACCGGGACTGCTGCTGTAGTTACCCAGCGCTGTTGTTTCGAAGATCTTACGGATTCGATAACCGGATAAGGATTGTCTTTGCAGCAATCCCAGGATTGCATAATCGAGAAAGGTCGGATTGCTAACGGATTTTTTGTTTTTCATTTTTATAGTACGATTCGTATCAACAAATATAATACGAATCGTACTATTATGCAACTATTTTATTACATTTTTTTTGATTATAGCAGATGAATATTGTTTTCGGTGCATTTTTTCATCATTGTTTCCGGCCAGATGCTTGCCTGTACTTCCCCGATATGTGCTTTTCGCAGGTAGAACATACAGAGTCTGGACTGGCCGATACCTCCGCCGATTGACAGGGGTAGTTCATCATTGATCAGCTTTTGATGAAAGAAGAGTTTTTTCCTTTCCTTCAGGTTTCTGATTTTAAGTTGTTCGAGCAATGATTCCCGATTAACCCGGATGCCCATGGAGGAGATCTCAAGGGCACTTGCCAGAACGGGATTCCAGACGATGATATCACCATTAAGTCCCCGGTACCCTTCTTCATTCGGTGTTATCCAGTCGTCGTAGTCGGGAGCCCTTCCGTCGTGTGGTTCACCACCGGACAAATCATGACCGATTCCAATGATAAAAACTGCACCATACTCCCGGGTAATGTTATCCTCTCTCTCTTTTGGTGTTAACCCGGGGTATTTCTGCAACAATTCTTCGGCATGAATGAAGGTGATATGTTCCGGAAGGATCTCCCTGATTTCCGAATAATTTTCAAAGATGATAAATTCAAGGCCCCGCATAACGGTGTAGATCTCCTCGACGGTTTTTTTAAGATAGCCAAGATTTCTCTCTTCGGGTGTGATGGTTTTCTCCCAGTCCCACTGGTCGACATAGACTGAGTGCAGGTTTGATAGTTCCTCGTCGGGACGGAGTGCATTCATATCGGTATAGATCCCGCGTCCCGTTTCAATATTCAATTCTGCCAGCATCAACCGTTTCCATTTTGCCAGTGACTGGACCACTTCCACCTCTGCATCGTTCATATCCCGGATGGGAAACGAAACGGGACGTTCCACACCATTCAGGTCATCGTTAATGCCGGTTCCTTTCAGCACGAAGAGGGGTGCTGTCACCCTGCGGAGTTTCAGTTCGGCTGACAGGTTGACCTGAAAATGATCCTTGATCAGCTTGATCGCGTTTTCTGTTCTCTTAACATCCAGAACACTTTTATAGTTTTCGGGAATTTGCAGGCTGCTCATGTTGTCAGTTTTTTGGTTAAAAAAAGCCTTCCGGTATGGGAAGGCTTTCATGTTATTACATCACATTATATCCTCCCTATGCTCGAATAACCGGGTTATTATAAGTAAGGATATGATTATTTATTCTCACCAGGTAAATGTAATTATTTTTCAGTTAACATAAAAATCCGGAACCTTTCCTTAATCCATCTTGGTGGAGCGTTCCAGTTTCTTCAAGATTGAAAATACAAACGTTGCAGCCAGGAGACAGGCGATAACCAGGAAAGCCCAGAAGAACCAGAGCTGTACTTTATTCCACAGGATACCAACAAGGGCAACACCATAGTTACCTATTGCCGTGGCTGCCAGCCACCCACCCTGCATTAATCCTTTGTATTTAGGTGGTGATACTTTTGAGACAAACGAGATGCCCATGGGGCTTAGGAACAGTTCAGCAATGGTCAGTGAAAAATAGGTCATGATCAACCAGTAGGGGCCAACCACGACATCCCCGGGTGCCCGGATTTCGTTGATGTCACCGGGGGCATATCCCATGAGTGAAAGGGAACCGATAACCATGATAATGAATGATGCTCCTGCCAGCACCATACCGATACCGATCTTTTTTGGTGCTGAAGGTTCTTTCCCTTTTATTCTGAGGTAGTTGAATATACCCACCACGATTGGGGTAAGGGCAACAATAAAGAAGGGGTTGAAATGCTGAAATTTTTGCGGTGTGAACTCATTGGTCTCTTCATACCCTGATATTCTCAGGTATGCAAGGATACCGAAACCAATGAAGGCCGCAGCACCGAGGATCTTGTCGCGAGTCGATGATTTTTTCCTGAAGACAAATATGAGTCCAACAACAGAAAGGAAAATGGAGAGAAGCCCGAAGAAATCAAACCAGATGTTTGTATATTTCCCAACCTTATCGACCACATAATCGCGGGCGAAAGCCGTCATGGCAGCTCCATTCTGGTGGAATGCCATCCAGAAGAAAATTACCACAAAGAATACCAGGAAGAGAGCGACCATTCTGTCTCGTATCTGTTTTGGGGTCAATACGATCATCTTGTCTTTTAGCTCTTCGCTTTTTGACTTCTGTATTTCTGTAAGGTCAGCACTTTTGTAGTATTTTCTGAATCCCCAGAAGATAAGCATGGAAGCCACCAGGGAGATACAGGCAACACCAAAAGCCCAGTGGTATGATTCACTCAGGTTATTGATATAATAGGTAGAGAATTCCGTAAGGTTTCCATTCATGTTGGCAAATACGGGTTGCTGTTGCGCGAAACCGGTCAGGCTCTCTGCAATTGATGTGTCACCTTCGAGAAATCTGTGAGCGAGTGCAGGGATATCGGCTTTGTAGAAAAGATCAAACCGTTTGAGCATCATGTTACTGACTGCTTCAGCAGCAGTGGGAGCGAACATGGCTCCAATATTTATTCCCATGTAGAACAGGTTAAAGGCAACATCCCGAAACTTGCTGTATTTCGGATCATCATAAAGATTTCCCACCAGAGCCTGCAGGTTCCCTTTGAAGAGCCCTGTACCCATCGAAATAACAGCTAAGCCACTGATAATCAGAACTAAACCGCCGTCTTTAGTGGTTGGGATAGCGATCATGAAATAGCCCAGGAACATGACAATCATGCCGATACTGATGGTTTTACCGTAACCGAGCCAACGGTCAGCAATGATCCCTCCAAACAGGGGAAGGAAGTAAACCAGCGCAAGGAAAATGCCAAAGTATTGGGAGGCAATGGAGTATTCGTATCCATATTTTGCCTGCAGGAAAAGTACAAAAATAGCCAGCATGGTATAGTAACCAAACCGTTCGCCCATGTTGGCGAAAAGAGCTACAAAAAGACCTCTGGGATGATTTTTGAACATAATATCTGTTTTTTAGTGAGTTCGCTTAAGCAGAATTAAGCAAATATACTTATCTTTTTCATTTGTAAAATGAAAAATTCCGGTGTGTCAGTTTTTAGAATCTTTCTAAAGTGTTTTAAATTCAGAATGAAGCTGTTAAATTTGTATCTGAGGTTTGTGGTACCCGGTGAATTACCGGTGCAGTTTTAACAACCTGACAACATGTAATGTAATTATTAAAAATTCGGTGAGTTATGAAAATATTCCGGGCAGACCAGGTAAGAGAAATTGATGCTTATACCATTGAGAATGAGCCAATACGTCCCATTGACCTGATGGAGAGAGCTGCCCGTCAACTGCATCATTGGATCACAAAACGATATTTTCAGGACAGAAAAGTCAAGGTTATTACAGGGCCGGGCAATAACGGTGGGGATTCCTTGGCCCTGGCGCGAATGCTGGCAGATGATTTTTATGACACAGAAATCTATTATGTTGAATTTACAGATAAGGTTTCGGACAGCTGGAAGATGAATCATAAACGGATTATTGAACAGGGAAGAGTTGCCTTTCATACCCTGGCTCAAGGAGATGAATTTCCTCACTTTGACCCCTGTGATCTGTTGATTGACGGGTTGTTTGGATCGGGACTCTCCAGACCCCTTAACGGATTCCCGGCTGAGATTGTCAGGTGGATGAACCATATGGGAAACGAGATCATCGCTATCGATGTTCCTTCCGGTCTGATGGGAGAAGATAATTCCGGGAACGATCGGGAAACCATCGTGCATGCCACCATTACACTTACGTTTCAATTTCCCAGCCTCTCTTACTTTTTTGCAGAAAATGAATCCTGTTTAGGCAACTGGCATATCCTGTCAATCGGTCTCCATCAGGAGATCATTCATAAAATGGAAACAGACTACTTCTTTTTAACAAAGGAGTTTGTCTCATCACACCTTATCAGGAGAGAAAAATTTTCTCATAAAGGTACATTCGGACATGTTTTACTGGTAGCTGGTTGCTATGGTAAAATGGGGGCAGCCGTACTGGCTTCCCGTGCCTGCCTGAGGACAGGTACAGGATTGCTGACTGCACATATCCCAAAATTCGGATACGAGATCATTCAAACCGCACTGCCGGAAGCGATGATCAGTATTGACCAGTCGGATACCATCTTTACCCAGATTCCCGATCTCGATCCATATCAGGCAATTGGTATTGGACCTGCTATCGGTTGCCGGAATAATTCACAGAAAGGGTTGCATGAGTTACTTGAAAAAGCGGAAGTACCCCTGGTCATTGATGCTGATGCCATAAACATTCTGGGAGAAAACAGGGAGTGGCTTGAACAGGTTCCCGAAAACACAATCTTCACTCCCCATCCGAAAGAGTTTGAACGGCTGGCAGGGAAAACCAGCAATCATTATGAGAGGAACAGGAAACAAATTGAATTCTCAAAACAGTATCGTGCAATTGTGGTTTTGAAAGGTGCCCATACATCCATTTCATGTCCGGACGGAACATGTTATTTTAACACTTCAGGAAACCCGGGGATGGCAACTGCAGGAAGCGGGGATGTACTGACCGGTATCATCCTTTCACTCCTTGGGCAGGGGTATCAGCCGAAACTGGCGGCACTCATCGGAGTTTACCTGCACGGCCTTGCCGGTGACCTGGCTAAAAAACAGTTCGGTGAAGAGGCACTCATTGCTACCGATATAATAGAAAATCTGGGAAATGCGTTCAACGAAATTAGAAACCATGAATAATCGTACTATGAAAAGAAAGATAGGGTTATTGTTGCTCTTATTCAGCATGCTTTTGGCAGGATGCAGTACAATAGAATATTACCAGCGTGGACGGGCTCTTGCCGAATCGGACCAGATCCCGGCAAATAGCCTGATATATGCCTTACCCAGGACAACTCTCACTTTTGATGTGACTGTAAAAAAGACCATGTTTACGCACGGTACCTATTACAAGTATGCTGAAAAATACCTTGGCATTACGGGTGTTTCTGATGAAGATTGGGTTGAATGGACCATATCGGATATTAAAATCAGGGGAGAAGAAGAGATCGATCCTGAACAATATTATATGCTGGAATCCAATGGTCCCCTGGAAGTGAATGCTCTTGCCCTGTCGAAGGCGGGACTGATTTTGACACCAAATCCAGGAATATATGCAGATAAACCCGTGATTCAATCCAATGTTTCGGAAAATCCCGAACCGATATTTCACACCGATCTATCGGTTAAACGGAATATTGCCATGGTCTACGATACCAATTACCGGTTCATTGAAACGGATACCGGCTTTGTACAGGTTCCCTATTTGTACGAACGGGAAGTTCATTTGACCCTTGAAGAACAGGCAGAAGAAGCAGCAAATTTCATCATCAAGATACGCAAGAGAAGATTCAAGCTGATGTCAGGACAATATGATGTCTTTCCCGAAGGGATAGCCCTGCAGTATGCTGTCGAAAACCTGACCGTGCTCGAGAAGGAATATGTTGCCCTTTTTATCGGTAAATACATGGATGAGTGCTACCGCCTGTCCTACCGGTATATTCCGGGTGAAAATCCGTTGGACCACCCTCATCTCCTGTTCAGGTTTTCACCACAGTACGGTGTGGTGCCGGTAACCGACCTCACCGGAAAACCGGTCATGCTGGAAATTACAAAACAGGGCACTTCAAAGATCATTGATAACCTGACGTATACCCCTGCTGAAGAAGGCGAAGAGGATAACAAAGCACTATTCTACCGGATCCCGGAGGTTGCAACCATTAGAGTAATCGATGAGCAACATGTTCTGGCTGAGAAAGATATCCTGATCTACCAGTTTGGCCCGACCGTGAGGTTGCCGGTGAATTTTATGCTTAAATAGAAAAACGGCCTACGGTTGACGGTTACGAAACCCGCCCTGTGAAATAGCAGCTTTGTCCTTGACAGAGTACTAATGCAAGGCATTATTTCACAGGGCCCGTGTCGTCATTCGGGAATCGGTAACGTTTTGGGATCGGAACAATTTACGCTAAAGTCTTTAAGCCCCGTAAGGGGCGGCATGTTTTTAGAAAGAATTGGAAACACTGAAAACTGATCCCTCATACACCTATTCCTTAATCTCGCTCACAAACGCTGCCTGGAAATCAGTCCAGCCCATTGATTTATAGTGGTCGTTAGCAAAATAGTTTAAAATGGGTTCCAGTTGATCGGGAGTAAAGTATCCAGGAACGGATGTAAGAAGCTGAAGATCCTCATTCATGTAAGCGACGGAAGGATAGCTCATTTTCCCTTGAAGCAAAGCAATCGCCAGTTGATGAGGATTGTGTGGACCTCCACCCTCATTTACAAATGTATTTCCTGCAAATTCAATCGGCTCGTTGGATTCAGCATTGAACTTCACCGCATAATAGTGTTCGTTCAGGTACCTGGCAACGACCGGTTGTGTGAACGTTTCCCTGTCCATCTTCTTACACCATCCACACCAGTCTGTATAGACATCAATGAACAGTTTTTTTGGATTCTTTTTGCATAGTTCAACCGCCTCCTCAAAAGAATACCATGTTACTTTTACCGGTTTCTCCTGGCCGAATAGGACCAGTTGAATCGCAATGAAGAATATAGTTGTGAAAATTCCTTTTTTCATGATCAGATAAAAAAATTGTTTTGTTTAATCTGCAAAAATAATACCAAAATATGAATATACGTAAATATTTCAAAATGGTTTTTACTTTGTCAATAATCGCTTTGCAGCCGGTTTATTTTTCTTATTTTTAGTGTTTCAAACGCTACCAATCATTTACACTATAACTTATGGAAACGATAAACAAAACGTTACGTGATTCTGCCCCAATGCGGTGGTTTATGTTAGTATTGGTCAGTATGTTGATGCTTTCAACCTACTGGTTCCAGGATTTTTTCTCAGGACTTAAAGGACTGATGGAATCAGAGCTTGGATTTTCGAGTGAGGAATTCGGCAGGATCATCGGATTAACCACATTGGCAAACCTGTTTGGAATGATCATCGTAGGGGGTATCATTCTGGATAAATGGGGTATCCGGTTAACCGGAATTGTTTTTGGGGGTCTGGCTACCCTTGGAGCTACTATAACTGCCCTGGCATCTTACGGATTTTTCGGAGAGAGCCACACCACCATGCTGGTGATGATGATTATCGGTCGCATCCTTTTCGGGTCCGGCCTTGAAATAGTCTGCGTAGTATGTACCCGGACTATTGTAAAATGGTTCAAGGGATATGAACTGGCGCTGGCTATGGCGATCAATATGGGATTTGGCCGGTTAGGTTCTGCCATGGGTATTGCTCTGTCGATTGATATTGGAGGGAACAGCGTACCGCCTGCAGTGGCTTTTGCCGCAACCCTTATCGGGGCATCGCTCATCATTTTCCTGATTTATACAATATTTGATATAAAGATTGACCGCCAGGTTACCGAGAGAGTGGAGGGAGAGGAAGAAGAATTCAAATTTGCAGATTTGGTGAAGCTCGCCACCGATCGTTCTTTTATTTTTATCGCACTGTTATGTGTTACTTTCTATTCGGCTGTGTTCCCGTTTATCCAGTATGCTCCTGATCTGTTGGTCAATAAATTTGGATTTACCTACGACCTGCCGGAAAGTGGCCGTTATTTTCAGATTTTTAACAGTGTATCTCTGGGGAATGCCACCATATTTCTCGGGTTGTTTGTTTTTGGCGTTGCCTTCTCCATGGTCCCGGCAAGGATGAAAACCCTCGGGATGAAGATCCTCTCTTTCGTGATCATTTTGCTTTTGTTCTTTCTTTTTGTCCGGATTTTATGGGGGACCCTGTCCGTATGGTTTACGAACGGACCCAAGACCGCAAGCCTGATCCCGATGGGAACCATTCTGTTCACACCCATTTTCGGGAGTTACGTTGACCGGAAGGGGAAAGCAGCTTCGTTAATGATCCTGGGATCCCTGCTGCTCATTTTCGCCCATTTATCCCTGTCCATATTTAATCATGTGATTCTAGGGTATTTGGGTTTGCTCAGCCTTGGGATTGCTTTTTCACTGGTACCGGCTGCCATGTGGCCTTCGGTAGCAAAAATTGTTGCGGAAAACCGGCTCGGGACAGCGTATGCTTCAATGTTCACTGTGCAGAATTGGGGATTGGCGCTCTTTTTCTGGGGAATTGGAGCAGTACTTGACCTGGTGAATCCAACCGTTGTTCAGACCCTGGATAGCTACAGGGAGCAATTTGAAATGCAAGGGCTTTCATCGGTAGAGATCAGTGAGCAAATCAATCATCTGAAAGAGATTGGGGAGATCCCGTTGTACAATTACACCATCCCGATCGGGATGCTAGTTGTTCTGGGGATCGTGGCCATCTATTTTGCCTTCCAGTTGAAGAAAGCCGATGCGAAGCAAAAATACGGTCTGGAATTGCCGTCCGGAGAAAAACCGGAATAACACAAACAGAATCAATCATACATGGTTAAATAAAATACTTATTCTATGAGCAAAGAGATATCAGATCTTGAACCAAAGGAATTGTGGAAGCACTTTTACAGTTTAACTCAAATTCCGCGGCCTTCGAAAAAGGAGGGTGCAGCAGTTCAGTTCGTCAAGGAATTTGGCGAGCATCTTGATTTGGAGACCCTGGTTGATGACGTTCAGAATGTAATCATAAGAAAACATGCAACACCGGGAATGGAAAACCGGAAGGTTGTTGTTCTCCAGGGGCACCTTGATATGGTTCCCCAGAAAAACAGCAACAAGGAACACGATTTTGAAAAGGATCCGATTAAAGCCTATGTGGATGGGGAATGGGTCACAGCTGACGGGACTACTCTCGGATCGGATAATGGTATGGGTGTTGCAGCTGCCATGGCTGTACTGGAGTCGACGGATCTGAAACATGGACCCATTGAAGCCCTGTTTACCGTTGATGAAGAGACCGGAATGACCGGAGCATTCGGACTGAAGCCGGGATTATTGAAGGGAGATGTCCTGATAAACATGGATTCGGAAGACGAGGGAGAGCTTTACGTGGGATGTGCCGGTGGAACCAATGCCAACATGAAGTTCAATTATACCGAAGAGGCAGTTCCTGATGATCATATTGCATTCAAACTATCCGTTACCGGTCTGAAGGGTGGCCATTCGGGAATTGATATTCCACTGGAGAAGGGGAATGCCAACAAGATATTGAACCGTTACCTCTGGCATGCATCGAGGGAGCATGGGATGAGGGTGTCAGGCATCTCCGGGGGAGACTTACGAAATGCCATTCCAAGGGAAGCGTTTGCAATTGTAACCCTGCCGGGGCAACAAAAAGGAAAATTCCTGGAGTGTGTGAAAAAAATGGAAGGGATCTTCAAGCGTGAGCTTGCCACGATTGATCCGGATCTTTCTTTTAGAGCCGATGATGCTGAAAAGCCGGAATCGGTAATGGACAGGGATACCCAGGATCGTGTCCTGAATGCAGTCTATGCCTGTCCGAATGGTGTGATACGAATGAGCAATGATATGGAAGGATTGGTTGAAACCTCTACCAACCTGGCTGTGGTTAAATCTGAAAAGGGACAGGTTGACGTGCTCTGTTTGTTAAGAAGCTCGGTGGATTCGGCCAGGGAGGATCTTAAGAACATGTTTCGCGCCGTATTCGAACCTGCTGGAGCAGAAACAACATTTGATGGGGAGTACCCCGGATGGAAGCCAAACATGGAATCACCCATCCTGAAAACAATGCAGGATGTGTACCAGAAGAAATTTGGAAAGGTCCCTGAAATCAAAGCCATTCATGCCGGACTGGAATGCGGATTACTTGGCGGTGTTTATCCAAACCTGGATATGATCTCATTCGGACCCACCATTCGGTTTCCACACTCACCGGATGAAAAGGTGAATATCGAAACGGTAAAAAAATTCTGGGAATTCCTGGTCGCTACACTGGAAGAGATACCGGAGAAATAGATCTCATTTCAGGGCATCTGCCGGAATTGCCATATCGGCTGAAAGATGTCTGATATCCCGTTCCCCTTTCTTCTCCTCATAATTTGCCAGCTGATCTGCTATGAACTTTTCCAGCTTCTTGTTACTTTTCTCAATATCGGCCTCCTTAAAGGTTTCCGGTCCCTGCTTATCAACCAGTTCTTTTGCCCTCTCAAAGAGATCCTTATCATCAATGCTTATGGGACTCAATCCAACATGTGGCTTCCAGAATCCCGTGATGACATCAACAATGACCACATAGGTTTCGTTAGCGGCAAGCTCAGCCGTCATAAACTCCTTGTTTTCGGTCGATGCCCAAAAAATATGTTCCCCCGGCTCACATTCATACCGCAGATACTGTTTCCCTTTCAGTTCTGCAAAATAGGTGTCGTTATGAAAGAACTCAAACGTCATGGGTTTGCCATAGATGCTTACCCGTACAAAATAGACTACGGCTTTTCCTTCTGCAGGGGGTGTAAATCCCTGGGATAGAAGTGAAGAAAAACCGGATACCAAAGCCAGCAACAGTGTAAAGAATAAACGTGTTTTCATTTTTCCTGATTTTTGGTTATTGATTGGATTCATTGTACCTTCTATCAAAAGTACAAAAATACCCCGTCTTTTCTGGCTTTAATTCCTTATTTTTATCGTAACGAATCATTCATTCAATATTAAATGAAAATTCAGTTTCTTATGGTTAGAATAATCGGTGCCTTTTTTTGCCTGTTGGTATATACTTCAAGCTATTCTCAAACCCCGGTAACTTTCCGGGTTGACATGACTGATCCCTATAATAAAAAGCTATTGGATACGGTTGTCGGTGATCAGGTCATTCTGCGTGGCAGTTTCTGCGATTGGTCAGGGATTGATTACGTTTTAGAGGATAAAGACAGGGATCTTATCTATTCCGGTGATTTTATCATTGAGGGGGATACCGGGGAGGTGATTGAGTATAAATATGCTGTTCTTAAGGAGGATGGGAACGTTTTTCATGAAACCAAAGCGAATCCGGATAACCTTCCGTATGGAAACCGAACCTTAACGATTGGTAGTGAAACCGGAGACCCTCATGTGGGAAAATACATCACCAATCCCTATCGGCTGGGTAGCATCGGATTGGAAGTGAAATTCCCGGTACAAGAATTACAGGAAGATTTTTTAAAAGTCAGACAGACCCTGGAAGAGAATCATGGCTGTTTGTATGAGTTCACCTCCAAAGAAGAATTTGATGCTCTGTTTGATCATCAATATCAGATGATCAACAGGCCGATGTCCCCGAATGAATTCTTTAAAATCCTCACTCCCATAACAGAGAAAGTGGGCTGCGGTCATACCAATCTCTGGATGCCGGGTGATTTCTGGGATATGGATCCGGATAACCTGTTCCCCCTTCAAATCAGGATACTTGAAGGACATATGGTGATATCCGGCAGCTATACCGATTCGGTTCAGGTCCCTGCAGGCAGCATTATTCATGAGATAAACAAACGGTCTGCAATGGATATTTACCATGAAATGAAAGCCAATTATTCGGCTGATGGTTATAACCAGAACTTTAAGCGCACTTCAGTTGAGCAGCGATTTCCAATGATCTATGCAAGAAGATTTGGTTTTCCTGACGAGTACCTTGTAGAGTATACTTTACCAGGGCAAAAAACCCATAAAGAGACCACACTTAACCCGGCTACTCTTCAGTCTGTCAGAAAGGTCGTGTTCGGCACCCATGACAAGCCCGAGTTAAGCCTTAAGCTCCTCGAAGAAAAAAGCACAGCCATCATAACCATTAATACATTTATCTATTATGACCGTGTGGATTACTTTAAAGGATTCCTGGACAGTTGTTTTACGTTGATGAAAGAAAAGAACATTAAGAACCTGATCCTCGATTTGCGCAAGAATGATGGGGGGGATCCTTTTTGTGCTGTCCCTCTCT
>Ga0315539_1002344_pt1 | contig 13691 bp, 10 predicted proteins | sample SalMarSW160150MG_FD_203097 | JGI IMG/M metagenome (GOLD analysis project Ga0315539, IMG submission 203097) | Salt marsh sediment microbial communities from the Plum Island Ecosystem LTER, Massachusetts, United States - Salt Marsh Sediment SW1601-150 ... | reverse complement strand
AGATTTTTAACTTTTTGCTGTTTTTCGGTGTGTGCTGGTATTGAGGCAATGCCACCGTTGATTATCTCCAAGTTCCGTAACACGGTTGGCCTGAATTGGGAGGTAGACTTGAGAAACGAGGGAGCCGTACGCGTTTTGTCTTTGGGGATTTCCTTGTAAGTCTTAAACAGATAGCTTGGGGATACGTTCCAAGAGTTAAGCTTTGTGTCAGCGATAAAATGGAGGAGAGGATTGAGTTCAGTTCCTATCGATTTGAAACCGTTAAGTTTGGCTTGAACCAAAACTGTTCCGCAGCCAGCGAAGGGGTCAAGAATAACTGGGTTGCGATAGAATTTCCTATATTGGTCCAGTATGGTTTGTACGAATAAAGCTGAAAACCCTTGCACGTATGGAGCCCAACGATGTATATGCTCATTTATATTTGGCGTAAATTGAATAGGTTGAGCGTTTTTAATTATTTTAACATTCAGTTCCTTCAGGTAGGGTAGGGAGTCAAGAGTTGAAGACCCTCCTTTTTTGGGTGAGTTCAAAATATTCAGTTTTCTAGCATCGAGCTTTGAATGATCGAACTGTGAATCCTGCGCCGTCATATTTTCATCCAGCAAGAATCGTTGTTGATTAGTCAGTGTATTCCCCGGACGTCCTGTAGTTGTGGGGGAAAGTAAATTCGTATCGGACGATGTTTTAGAGATGTTTGCTTGGCAAGAAATTCTTTGGTTATTATTTGGTCTGATTTCATATATTCTTTTGGCGAGGCGCTCAATTATCACTGTATTGCCAGCGCGCAGTTTGTAGCAATGGACAAATTCTTTTACCCACTTTCTTTTTCTGAAAATCCATCGGGGCTTGCCCGTTTTATTATCGATGGGAATGTCTGTTTTGACCGGTTCAGGTAAACCCTCGACTTTTAAGGTAATCTGGACGCCGAGACCGGCTTTTTTGGATGGGCCACCAAAGATGTCTGTCGGGAAAAAATCTTTTCCACACGGGCGTATATTTAGATTGCCATGCTTATGGGCTGCTGATGTTAGCTGGATTACGCGTGATTCCATTCTATATTTCCATTCGGAATTTGATATAAATAAATGATAAACAAAGCAGCAGCTTTGTCAATCTTTCGGTTTTGAATTCCATCTTTAAGCAATTATAACTGATGCGTCCCTTCGACTTGGTTCGACTCTTTCGACTACGCTCAAGACAGGTTCGCTCACTACAGGTCGCTCAGGACAGGCTTGAGGCTGCCACCCGTCAAATGATTATTGATAAATGACTATTGATTATTTTTGAGTTTGCTACGCTGAGCTCGCAATGACAGGGGAGAGAGTATTACTTTTTTACAATGGTTTGCCATCCCCAAGAGAAACCCCCCAGGGCAGGCCTGGGGGCTAAGTTAAACCCGCCGAGGAATAAAACCCCGCCATAAAATGGCGGGGCTAAACATTTTGATTCCGTATCGCCCGATTACGACCTGCCTTCGTCAAAACAGACTATGGCGGGTAAACGTTCGGGGACAGGCAAGTGCAGAATGACACCGCACTAAATTACCCCGCACTAATTAGACGTGAGTTCGCACTCAATTCGTGCGGGACACGGCGGAAGGAGCCTTTTCAATTTATTATTTACCCGCCGTAGATGTTCATCCTTCGTAGTGCCTACTCCGCCGTAGTAGCCACGGCTACAAAGGCCGGAAGTTCTACTACGGAGAATGGAGAGGTGCCACGGGCTATGCTACTCTGCAAAGTAGCTTGCTACGTAGCACGAGTGCCCGTGGGGCTCCAAAATAAAGTGGTTAAGCCATAACCGAATGAATCATTGAACACGTTGCGATGCTGGGACAAAACGCAGGATAAGTTTGCCTTGTTTAACCGTTATGCCGTCCAGCCTTACTTTTTTGTGGTCAACGTTGAAAATGGGATCAAATGGTTCGCCGTTCAGTAACGAAGCCGCAATTTGCGACCGCAGGTCCTGCGTGTCAATAGGCACAGTCGCAATACGCTCTTGATACATTTTCTTAGCTATCATCTTAGCAAGAGGAGTAATGTTCATTGCGCCTATTTTTACTTTCGCCACTTGCAGGTTCAACATCCCCTTTTCGTCAGTATTCGGCTCTATCGCAATAGTTACAACAAATTGTGCACTTTTTACATCGGCCATTCCCATAAATACTATGCTACCGGGTAAGAAAAGTAACTCTGGTGCTGTAAATAGAATACCTTCGGATTCGGCTGACCAACGTGTGATCGTCTGGTTAATGCCTTGCTCGATGACCTCAAGCTCGAATGGTTCCCCCAATTGTGCGCCGTTATATAGTTCGCTGGATAGATGTGTCATGTACGGCTCAACTCGCCCTTGCTGGCTGCCGATGGAACTGGCTGTTCGCCGATCATAGCGAGATGGCCTGTATAACAACAGAGCAAAGATAAAAGCCGCCACAGCTAAATCCACAAGAAGCCAGCGAATCAGTTTTTTGTATCTTTCTTTTTTGTCCACTTCAAGCTCGGACCTCGATTTTGAGCCTACTACCTAAAAACTATCATTGAATTTATTTCTATCTTGCCCAAAATTACATGTGTGATTATAGTGGATTGGATTTGTGACGAAAGCTTTTTTCTAATTATGCTTTTATATGAACAGGCTCATACGAAAACAGATCCTGTTGTGTGGATATTCGACCTGTCAGAGGATCGATAGTAATTCTACGTGGATTGTATCAACAGAAAGGAAGATTCGGTAAAAACATGGCAAGTCACTTCGCTGATCGACTTTACGAGGCTATAATAGCAAAAAAGTCCTCTTTGATTGTTGGATTGGATCCTGTATACAATCGTCTGCCCACAGCTATAACAAGCCATCGTAAGATGAACGATGAGTTTGACGCTGCCGCTGCAGTGGACGCGATTTTTGATTATTGCACGCAGGTGCTTCGAATCATCGCTCCGATGGTGCCTGCTGTTAAGATGAACATCGCTTTTTTTGAGAAATACCTATGGGAAGGCTTAGAGACGTACCACGCGCTTATATCTGAAGCTGATGATTTGGGTCTTGAAATGATTGGTGATGTGAAACGCGGCGATATAGGTCACACCGCTGAAGCGTACGCAGTTGCGCATCTGGAGAACACCGAACTTGTTGGTTTTGAGGACATACTTGTTCCTGATGCTATAACCATCAATGGTTACACCGGAACCGACGGCATCATGCCCTTTGCGGATGTGGCCAATGAGCAGGGAAAAGGCGTCTTCGTATTGGTTCGGACAAGTAATCCATCAGCCGCTGCTATCCAGGACTTCGCGGATAGCGCCGGACAGAGAATGTATGAAAAGGTGGCTGAGATTGTAGGACAGATTGCCAATCAGGCGGAGCGGATCGGTAAGTGTGGTTATAGCAACGTTGGTATGGTGGTTGGAGGCACGGCACCTGAAGTGACAAATGCTTTACGTCGTAATTATGATAAGGTATGGTTTCTTGTGCCCGGTTATGGCGCACAGGGCGCATCCTCTGCCGATTGTGTTCGGTTTTGCAAGCCGGACGGCACGGGAGCCTTAATAAATGCGTCACGTTCCATAATCTACGCATACGAAAAGCCGCAGTACAAGAGCCAGTTCGGCGACGACTGGAAAAGGTGCATCGAACAGGCAATAATCGATGCAAAGGTTGACCTGGCAAACGCCATGCAGACTTTGATATAAACACGGGATTCATTACCTATTGCTTTAGCTACGGGTATCATTTGTGCTGTTTACCTGTAGGATTACCACATTCTCGAGGCCTAGCCTTGTTAAGGGAACGTTTGGCGCAGCGTTGTTTAACTTGAAACACTATGAACAAAATCATTAAGGATAATTACGGAGCACTTAAAGAGCTATGTGTGAAGTATCGGGTTCGACGGCTTGAACTGTTCGGTTCAGCCCTGACCGATGAAAATTTTGATACCGAACAAAGCGATCTGGATTTTCTTGTTGAGTTTCTGTCGTTAAGACAGGGCGAATATGCTGATATGTATTTTGGCTTTCTTGAGGCTGCTGAGAACCTATTCAACCGGCACGTTGATCTGATAATGCCACGGGCTATAAAGAATCCCTATTTTCTGGAATCCCTAAATAAAAACCGCAGAGTATTATATGCAGCTTAAGAGCAAAAAATTGCTGGAAGACATCCGACAGGCTGTTGGTCATATCCGGGCGTTTACAGAAAATAAGACACTGAGCGATTACACTGGTGACCCGTTTCTGCGCAGCGCTGTCGAAAGACAATTTGAGATCATCGGTGAGGCTATGAAGCGCTTGGCCAGAGCCGAAACTGACATAACAGACCAAATCACCCATCATAAACGCATTATCTCTTTCCGAAACATTTTGATTCACGGATATGACATCGTTGAAGACCCCGTCGTCTGGGATATTGTAACAGAAGATTTGCCTTTGTTATACGAGCAGGTTCAGAGCCTGCTTGGCAGAGGCGATTAGCCTTGGATATCAGTAGTGAAGATTTCACTGAATCACAAAATCCAGCAACAGAAACCAGAGAGAAATTGGCGGGACCAAAATGCATCTGTACGAGACACAGCAAGGAAAGCCTTTGCCGGCAAGGAAGTTTTAGTGATGGGTTTGGGGCGGTTCGGCGGCGGAGTAGACGTCGCCAAATTTGCAGCAAGCGCTGGTGCAACGGTAACAGTTACAGATCTAGCCCCAGCGGACAAGCTGTATGATTCGATAGGTCAGCTCGAAGGAGTGACCAATGTGCAATTCCACCTTGGCTCGCATGACCCGGCTGATTTTATCCAAGCTGACATTATTGTAGCCAATCCGGCAGTTGCCTTTGATAACGAGTATCTTACACTTGCCCATCGGCATAATAAGATTATAACATCCCAGATAGGTATATTTTTTCAGTTATGCCCTGCGACTATAATTGGCATCACCGGCGCCAACGGCAAAAGCACAACCGCTGCCCTGACAGCGCATCTACTGGAGCACGCCAGACATGAGACACGGAATACGAGATACGGGTCGGTTTGGCTCAGCGGCAATATCGGCAACAAACCGCTGCTGATGACGCTGGAACAAATACAGCCTGATGGTTTGGTTGTGCTTGAGCTTTCGAGTTTCCAGCTTGAGCAGTTGGCACAAATTCGAAAGGCGCCGAAGGTAGCGCTTCTGACTAATCTTACTCCGAATCATCTCGATCGCTATGGCACGTTCGACGAGTACTGTGCTGCCAAAGAAAATGTCTTTAAATATCAGAATTTGAGTGATAGAACCCCTGCTGTTTCGATCTTCAACGCTGAGGACGAAATTGGCGACGAATGGTTCAAGAAATATAAATCGGACGCTAACAGGAAATGTACTCTATTTTCGACAAGGGACATAAGTCCTAAGATACGCGAGAGCTTTCAACTGCCGGGACAGGCCAACCTTGAAAACCTTGCTGCAGCTATGGCTGTTACCAGATATTTTAGTATCGACGAAGATGCAATTAGAACTGTTTTGCCGGCTTTTAGGGCGCTGCCACACAGACTCGAACTTGTCGCCCAAAAAAACAAAATGGCATGGTACAATGATTCCAAAGCTACCACGCCGCAAGGCGCTATTGTCGCGCTTGAGGCTTTCGAGCAGCCTAAGATTATTATTGCTGGAGGCTACGATAAAAAAATCTCTTTTGATGAGCTTGGCAAAAAGATCGCGAACGAAGCCAAGGCCGTCATTCTGCTCGGCCAGACTGCCGAGAAAATAGCAGCTGCGATACGCAATATTTCACCAATGGAATCACGCGTGCGAATTCACATTGTCGGTTCGCTGCGTCAGGCAGTCGAAAAAGCTAATCGCTTAGCGATGCCTGGCGATGTAGTTTTACTAAGCCCAGCTTGTGCAAGTTATGACATGTTTGATAATTATGAGCAGCGAGGACGAACGTTTGCAAGGCTCGTACGAGAGATCATCAGCTAATTATAGGAATATCTTCGTAAAAATCGGAAAACTTTTAAGAAAATATTAATCAGTCCTTCGCCAATTAAACATAAAAAACAACACTCACGCCTTTTTCCATTCGGCAAACCAGCTCAGTCTCAGCAATTGTTAATAAAGTCATATCCTATATCTGTCGATTCATAGAGTGAAAATTTAACAGATGGCTTCGGAGGTTTGAGGGATTTTCAAGATGGATGAAAATAGCGAACGTAGAAGTGAACAAAGACTGCGCTATCATTGGCCAATATGGTTCGCGGAAGATTTTAACGGAGAACTCTCACAGGGCCAAATGGCCGACATTTCCAGCGCAGCAGCAGCATTTACCTGCTACACCCATGAAGCTTGTCCCAATCAGGGCCAGTATATCACCACGCGTTTCAGCGTTCCTCGTTACGGTCGTGATGACTCGTTCGATCTGGCAGATTTTGTACGTTCAGCCCATGTTTATCGTGTAGATAACGTGAATGGTTTCTTACGCCGTATCGCCGTGAGTTTCACCGAACCCCTACCATTTAAACCAGGCGAACAACACTCCAACAGACTTCTGTCCGATGCCAAATGTACTTAATCGTTTCGCTCTGCATGTTCCGCATCCATGTGTCACCTCGATAAGCGTAGCCGACTATGCAGTTTCTGACTGGATAAATACCGAAAAAAAGACTAAAATGTTGATTTTGGGCGTTGCTCTTCGCTGAGAGCTTCGGGAAAGATTAAACACAACTTTGTTATAAAGCCGAAAGTATTGTAGTTAGTTTTTGTGTTTTTGACTGCGCAGCGAATAGATTTTTCTATTACGCAACGTTTTTGAGACTTTTTAGGTTATTGAGGATGAATATAATATAAACAAATGAAAGAATTTTTGGTATAGACTATTAAGGCTCAATTGGGAGGAATAACAAATGAGAATTTATTTTAGAAAAACGGTACAAGCTTGGATGTGTATATTCGTCGCATTTTGCCTTTGTTGTGAGAAGAAGCCAGTGGCAAAAGCTCCAGCCGAGTTGCCAGGCGTAGTTGCTAAAATTAGCGATTATGTAATTACAAAAGACGAGCTTGAAAAAAGGCTGCTACAGGAGCTTCGGCCCGACCGTTACGAGGACGTTCGGCTGGATGAGCCTCCCGACGTCGAGAAGGTACTTATGGAAATGGTCGCTGAAAAAGCAATGATTATGGATGCCCGCAAGAAAGGCTACGATCAGGATGAAATGGTCCGCAGTTCAGTTCAACGATACAAAAATCGGCGGTTGATGAATATATTATTACAGACGCGGCTGAGTGATAAGCTTGTTGTAACAGAAGCTGAAGTTGATGAGAAGCTCAAAGCTAACCCGAAACTTGAGCGGACCCGTGCGGAGGCACTTATCAAGAGAGAAAAAAGCAACAAGCTTTTTAACGATTTCTATAGTCAGCTACTTGAGAAGTTCCACGTTCAAAAAGTGAGCGAGAATTTCGCCACGGTTGCTAAGATACATCAACGACTGCTTCAAAAACCAAAAGAGCCTCGTAAGGTGAGCTGGATACGCAACAGCCAGGTCAAAAGTGAACTGACTGAGGAAGAGAAAAATATTGTTCTTGCCAGATATGATAAAGGCGAGGTGACTTTGAAAGATTGGTTCGAGGCTTTATGTGAAATTGCTCCGCCCAGCCGGCCAAGGAACTTGCATACCGTCAATGGAGTCGAACGAATGCTGGATAGTGCTATGCGAAAGCCGATCTTGTTAGCAGAGGCGTTGTCACTTGGGCTCGATAAGGATAAAGAGCTAATAAAACAAGTCAAAGAACAAGAAGATTTGCGATTAAAGAATAAAGCCGAGCGAGAGAAGGTAAAGGACATAGAAGAGCCGACGGATGAGCAGATAATCGAATATTTTAACAACAACAAAGAAGTGTTTGGTGGAAGCGAGGCATTGAAGGTTGACCAAATATGGTGTGATGACCTTGCAACAATCGAAAAAGCAAAAGCTGAACTGGATGGTGGAAAGGATTTCGAGCAGGTAAAGCAAGATTATTCGCTGCGTAAGGAATCCAAGGCTATGAATGTGTATCCGGGCGGCGAAGGTATATTCTTCAAAGACCTATCCAAAGGCGAACCAAACGATGTAATCGGACCTGTCAAAGGATTTTACAGCGATGGAATAAAATGGCGTATCGTCAGGATATTGGAAAGAATACCTGCAAAACCAAGGGAGTATTCTGAAGGTATGAAAGGCAATGTCAAAACAGGGATGATGAACGAGCAGAGACAGGCAATCCTGGCCAAATACAGAGAAGAACTCCTAAAAGAATACCCGTATGAGATATACACCGACAGAATCAGGGAAATAGATCCTCTGGACATACCGTAAACGATATTCACATATGCGGCCTTCGGCCGCGTGATAGGGATAGGGTACAGGGTTCAGGGTACAGGGTTCAGGGTACAGGGGATATGGATAGTGTGAATTGCTGCCCGTGTCTGGACATACCGTAAACGATATTTACATCAGGAAAATTCCACGATAGGGCGTGAGCGATTGCTCAATGGGGCAGGAGGGAGAACCCGCTTGCGCACGTACATTAGTCCAATGAAACCATCTCTCAGTAGCTTTGACTGTCAGGCTAAAAGTTCTGCTGAGGAGCGTAGATGATGGTTCCATTTAGCAGCAATACCCCTACAGGAAGAAGGGAAAATTCTGTTGCAAAGGAGATTACACCGAATAGTATTTAGTGGATTATTACCAGTAAGTAGACCCTGGCTGAGAAACTTACAAAATGGTTTTTACTCTTCAGAGATATATATTTCGCGAGCTTTTAAGAGTATTTGTGCTGGCGGTGATAGCGCTTGGACTAATGCTTACGCTGGGCGGTATTTTGCAGCCGATACAGGAATACGGCGTGGGGCCCCGGCAGGTAGTTCATATCATGGGTTATTTTCTTCCAATAACTCTAACGTTTGTATTACCGATGGCGGCTCTGTTTGCGACTGCTCTGGTTTATGGACGGCTTGCCGGTGACAACGAGGTCGATGCGTGCAGGGCAAGCGGGATAAGTCTGCTGACACTAATTTATCCTGGTCTGGCGCTGGCTGTTATGGTCGCGATTGCCAATTTGCTGCTGAGCTTTCACGTGATGCCTTATTTTGTGCACCTCGCAGAGAAATCACTAAAAGCCGATGCCAAGCAGATACTCTTTCGAAATATTCAGCGAAGAGGTTACTACAAACTGCCTCCCGATGAGGATTATCTAATTTATGCTGACTACGCCAATCCGCAGACTGACACGCTCTTAGGAGTAGTCGTTGTTGAAGCCACGGACAAGGGAATTGAGAAGATAATCACAGCCGAAACTGCCAAGGTACAATTCAATCCGCATGAAGGATTTGATGAAGTACAGATAACGGCATACAAAACAAACCAGATGACCGCTGACGACGAGGTGTGGTTTTACATAGAGTGGCTTTCTCTCGCAACAGAAAGTGGACCGCTTTTAGGCGACGAGATAAAGTTCAAGAAAATCGATGAAATGAAAAGGATCAAGGCCGACCTAATGCGTTTTGACCCTGTGGCAAAACTGGCGCGGCAGGTGTGCGCACGGTTCACCACGGAACTGTTGGCAGAGGATATCGTAAACAAGATAACTAACGATATGGATAATTTTTATCCTTTGCCTGGCAGTCCAAACTATGTTGAACTCAACGCCGCTCAATGCAGCGTAGAAGACCAGAGACAGGTGCAATTATCCGGGGGTGTTATTGTCAGAGAGTATAATGCCGATAGCGGTGAACTTGTCCATACGCTGCGTGCACCAAAGGCCCTTATCCACATTGAAGGTGATGAGATGGCGCCGACCCTGACGATGGATATCTATAATGCACGAGTTGACGGCTCTGAGTATACTAAGATGCGACATATTATTCGAGGCCTGATTCCGCCAAAGAGAGTGACCAAGAATTTTAAATCCGGCGATTTGTTGCAAGATATCCGTCCAGAGGCGGTCGCTTTGGCATTGCAGAACGGACCAAGCCCCAAACTCAAAGAGCTGCAAGATACATTGTATAAGAGGATACAGAGAACGTTGGTCGAGATACAGGCGGAATTACATTCTCGGCTGGTTTTTGGGATAGGCTGCGTCCCCATGATACTGATCGGCATCGGACTTGGTATTGTCAAAAGAGGGGGACACCTGCTAAGCGCCTTCGCAGCGAGCTGCATACCTGCTGCCGTTCTCATAATTGGAATAATAAGTGGCAAACATATTATTGAAAACCTCGGTTCGCAAAATATTTCGGGCATAGCTTTGATGTGGTCCGGATTCGCAGTGCTGTGTTTACTGGCAGCAGTGATTTACTACAGATTGTTGAAACATTAATTTTATGATTAAATTCGAACCTTGACGGGAAATATTCGGCTATGAAGAAACTCGACAAATACATTGCCAAGAATTTCCTGATTGGCTATGCAATCTCCTTCTGTGTCCTGATGGGCTTGCGAATCATCATCGACCTATTCGTGAACCTCGATGAATTTGCTGAACACACCGACCTTGGTACGCTGACGGTTCTAAAAAACATGCTTTCCTTCTACGGCCTGAACATGACACTTTACTTCAGGGATTTTGCTGGAATGATAACTGTTGTCGCAGCAGCCTTCTCATTTGGCAGAATGGTACGAGCAAATGAGCTGGTGGCTATAATGGCTTCCGGCATTAGTCTGAAGCGAGTGGCTGGACCTGTTATCGTTTTAGCACTATTATTCACCGTTCTGTTAATACTGGACCAGGAACTTCTAATACCATCATTGAGCGACAAGCTGGTTCGCGATCACGATGAGCTTCCCGGCCAGGAATCATACGACGTATGGTTTCTCACCGATGAGAACGGTTCGCTTATTTGCTCCAGAAGGTTCGATGCAGAGACTGCAACGTTATTTCGGCCTACTATTATCACGCGGCGCAGCATGCCCAGACTGGGTGTTTGGGAGGTAGTCGGGCGTATAACGGCCGAAAAAGCTGTTTACAACCGGCAGACAGGCAGATGGGAGTTGGTTAACGGCCGATACATAGAAAAAAACTCCACAAAAGGCCCACAACCTATCGATTCTTATTATGCTCGCGACCTTACTCCAAAAGACCTTCCTGTCAGACGTAAAGCTGAATACAAAACGTTGCTCAGCTCCCGACAGTTGGCCGCCCTTGCGGCACAACGAGCAAAAATCAAGGACGTTGCCCAGCTTTATAGCCAAAAGCATTTTCGCATTACCGATCCAATCATTAATCTGGTTATGCTGATGGTGAGTCTACCGATACTGTTATGTCATAATCCTAAGTCGATGAAGTCAGCTATTCTAATTAGCTTCGCCTTGACGGTGGCATGCTTCGTAACGACGTTTGTCTGCAAGATGTTTGCAACCGAGGTTGTATTCAACAGAGTAATGCCGGAGCTGTGGGCGTGGCTGCCGGTGTTTATATTTTCGCCGATCGCTTTTATTGAGCTGGATGCGATGAAAACGTGAATTCATTCGCTACAATCGGCTCACAGTAACACGGTGTTTGACCAGTTTAGCTTGTATTTTTCACAGCTATAGTTTTATGATCTTTCTTCCAGGAGGCTTCTGTTATTTGATTGCGACGTATCCGGCTGCGCCGACGATCTCTTGGCCATTAGCGCTTAGGCAAAAATCCGCAAATTCTTTGACCGTTCCGGAAGGTGGCGGCGGACCACGCTATAAAAGAATGTAAGCCCCGTTAGAAGTAAGACGTCGACTTCTAACGGGGTAAGGCCTTTGCTTGCCTGCCTGCACCTGTGTTTGCCTCGACACAGGTGGCGCAGGCACAGGTGTGGACACCTGTAAGTGCGAATACTTGAATTTTTTGCGACTTTAGCATTGCCCCGTTTGAAATTGGCTTTGATTGGGTTTGTTTTCCCGGAGCCTGAAGGCGGTTTCATTTTCATAATCCTTTGTGACAAAGACATTTGCGTTCATCCTGGCTTTTCGGAAATAGGCTTTGTTTTGCATAATTAAGGTCATAATCGGCTAACTGATTAATTGGTTAAATGGCATTTCACGTCCCGTATTCATTTTTTTGATGAGATTTAGCCTTTGAAGCTCGAGTATCGTTTTGTACAGGCTGTGCTCTATTCGGCGTTCATACATCAACAGCCGCTCAAGCACCCTTGCATTTGAGAAGTCCTTTATCGCCATACGACCCAGAGCTAAATTCGTTCCGCCTGTGGCGGACAAGCTGCCTTTTAATAACGGGGATTGGGTGAGTTTGCTTAGTGGGCTGGAGGTATTATCTGCGTTCAATGCGTCGATGGTCTGGTTCTGGATTCTACAGACTCGTTTTAGCCGCCATGAGAGGGTGACAATGCGTTCGGCTAACATAGATTCCATAGGGCTGTCCGGGGCCAGCTCACTCAGCATACGTTCGCGGTAGAGGTCGAAGTCAGCCTGGCTTTCTGAGCTGATTATCTGGCTCCGGCTCGCTCCGCCGAGACGAGCATCCTGGCTGGCTGTAAGGCCGTGTTTGACGGCGTTTTGAGAGACTTTTGTTTTGCCCTCGCTGGTGCGTGGGCCTGTAGATTTTTGTGCGTTACACCGGTTGGCGAGTATTTGAGCTTCGGTAGACATTGTAAGAACCTGCTTTCTTGTTCATTGTTCGTGGTTCATTGTTGGTGTTTTGTGATACGTGATGCGTGGTTCCGATAGAGCAGCGGCCTTTACGAGATACGAGCCACGAGTCACGAGCGACGAATTTGTATCTTTTGATATTAAGACGTGCGGTTCTCCGCAGCCCCGATATCGGGGCCTCCCCCAATTCGATTGTTATTATACTAAATTCTGCTTATTTTTCAATGAAAAAATGTCTTGATTTTTCCGCCTTCGCACAAGGCTACGGCGGACAAGCGATGCCGGATACTCAAATTCTGTATAATGTCTCCAGCCCGGACACCTTTAAGGACACCTTTAATTCCTTTAATTCCACCCCTTTAATTCCAACCATTCAATATACGTAAAGCGCGTACGCGTTTTACGTATTGCCATTTTCTTCTAATTGAATTGTAAGACATATATCGATAAAGCAAAGTGAGAGAAAAATTACTACGTTCAGGCCATAGCAGGAACGACATCTCTTTCATTATTCTCTTCTATGTCGGAGCATAGCGTAGATCTGGCCACGCAGCGCGACTAACTCAAATACTCCTGTCCCAGCCAAAGAAGTGCCACCTGGGGGTGCAGGCGGACACCTTCAGTTCATTATAACTGAAGGCTGTGTATAAAAAGAATACCTAAGATACTTAGGTATTCTTTGAAAATCAACCGGAAAAGTAGAACCTATTCCAAAACCCTTGTTTTTGGTCATCCCGAGCACTGCTGAGGGACCTCAGCCAAAATTTTGGCCGCCCTGAGCATCGCCGAAGGGTCTATCCACAAAAAAGCACTTTTTTGGTCATCCTGACGGTTTATTTCGGGGTTCATGCTTTGAATTCACCGGAACTTGGGCATCAGCGGCGCGAAGGCTGGGTTACCAACGGAACGCATTTTTGGGCGAAAAGTTCTTTTTGTTTTTTTACCTCTGCCAAATTAATTGGAAGGTCAGAACTGCTTGTCAATTTTTCAAATATTTTTATTTGCTTTTCATTGATTGGTTCTTCAAAAAAACGCAAAGCTGAAGCAGCTAAATAATCTCTATCCAAATCGCAAGCAATCCATCGCCTACCTTTTATATCTGCAACTTCGCCTGTAG
>Ga0315539_1002343_pt1 | contig 13698 bp, 15 predicted proteins | sample SalMarSW160150MG_FD_203097 | JGI IMG/M metagenome (GOLD analysis project Ga0315539, IMG submission 203097) | Salt marsh sediment microbial communities from the Plum Island Ecosystem LTER, Massachusetts, United States - Salt Marsh Sediment SW1601-150 ... | reverse complement strand
GCATTAGGAATACTGGAAGATGTTGGTTACCTGCCCCGCCTGGCGGTACTGATGGACACCATAATGCACCGTTTGGGGCTACACGGCTATGCCATCATCCCCACTATTCTGGGCTTCGGATGTAATGTGCCCGGCATTATGGCAACCCGTATTTTGGAGAGCCGTAAACAAAGGTTTATTGCGGCGACTTTGATTTCTATTGGCGTTCCCTGTGCTGCCTTGCAGGCTATGATAATCGGAGTGGTGGGGGAGCAGGGGCCGGAATACGTAGCTATGGTCTATGGGAGCCTGTTTATATCCTGGATTATCATAGGGCTAATCCTTAATCGCGCTGTCAAAGGGTTCAACCCGGAACTTCTGGTGGAGATTCCGCCCTACCGCTTGCCTCCGTGGCGGGTCATTGGTGAAAAGCTCTGGCTACGGGTCTCTGGCTTTATTAAAGAAGCCTTGCCCATAGTCCTCGGCACCGTGTTAGTGGTAAACATCCTATACACTTTAGAAGTTTTCAATGCCATTGCTAACATCACTGCTCCTGTACTGACCGGGCTATGGGGGCTGCCTAAAGAGACAATTACAGCCCTGGTCGTCGGCTTTCTGCGCAAGGATGCGGCCATGGGCATGCTAGTTTCCTTAGACCTAACTGCTAAGCAACTGGTTATCAGCAGCACGGTTCTGGCTATGTTTTTCCCTTGTGTAGCTACTTTTGTGATAATGGCTAGGGAGCTGGGGGTAAGGGACTTACTCAAAGCTGTTGGAATAATGATAGCAGCAGCACTAATAATGGGTAGCTTGCAAAACCTGGTCCTGTAGGGTGGGATGCTTAAGGGCTGCACTATGTCATAGCCCGATTTCCTGCCCCTGTAAATACCATGTGAGCTTGTCCAATTATATAGGGTCTTGTCTAATGACAGGTTTCAAACAGAGTATTTCCCCTTAGTATGCAAGCTGTCTGATAGGGAGGCAATACAGACTGTTAATCGTTCATAAAAACTAACATTAAATACAGCAATGTAAAATCCAACACTTCACGTATCTTATACTTGGTCATTCACTTACTGATAGCAACATCCCTGATAACGCAGCAACTACCAGCCAAATTGAAGCGACTAATTCCTCGACAAGTGCGACGATAACGATTACGATATATGCTGTATCTGATGACTAGGTCAGCAAGTTGACCTAAAGAGATGCCATTTCGGCTTTTTGTGCATTCCTTATTCCTTCCTCTGTATTCGTTCCACAATAACTAGTTTCCATCTCTCGGTAGCCAGCATTCCTCATAGCATCATTAACATTTATCTTATTTACCCAAACCTCTGCCATTGCACGACCATAAGCATCTTCGGCAACTATATTATAGGTAATAAATTTTGAAAGGATTAATGATTCTAAAAGTTCCTTTGCATATTGACCTTCTAGCGTATCTATTGCTGGTACATTTACTCGTGCAAGCCGCATTCTAACTAGCCTATTAGTGTTAAATGTATCACCACTAATAACGCCAACACATATAATTGCTATCTTTGCCATAATATTACACCCTCTAGTAGAATTATATCCATAAAATAGAGAATGTCCCCGTATACCCCTAAGACTATCGTATAACGTAGTACTCTTTGCTGTCAATCACCCATTTGTAAGAGTACTATCTAGTTATTCAACTCACCGCCATAATATTACCCCTCTAATTAGGATTATATCCATAAGATAGAGATTATCAAGATGGCGATAAAGAAGATGTCCCACAATTACAGTAACGTAAAATCCAGCAAAATGTCAGGATGTCAATCTAAAAAAGGTCCTTCTTCGATCGCTATAATAATGACATGGATAATGGGCAGTTAAAGATATGTAAATTGCACACGTAATACTACCTTGAAGGAATTACAGGAACAACTGCTGAAGGACAAGCCATACCTGAGGAAGAGCAATAGGGAGGCAATACAGGCTGTTAATAGTTGATAGGAGAGATTAACATCAATTGCACCAATGTAAAAACGTTAGAACGTATAATGCGGAAACCTTTCTGTTACAATTAATAGTCCCATTGTTGGTGGCTAAGCATATGTCAAATGAAGATATCAATGTAGAAGAACTGACCAAGAAACGAACCCCTTCGGAATTACTGAATTGGGTAAACTGGAAGAGGGAACGGATTGCGTCTACTGATGAGGGGGGAGAGAACTCTAATACTTCATAAGGGACTTGCGAAGCAGTTTGAGGAGGAAGTTTATCCACTAGCGTTATTTGGGTCGCGCAAGTATGGTAATAGTGACAAAATACTTATGCAGCCGACCATCGATAAAGGATACGATGCAGTAGTAATTAACCTAGGCAGTAAGCCCACCTCTGAAAGTTATATTGAGATAACCCAATCTCATAAAGGAGAAAATGATTATCTCCGCAGGCTAGTTCTAGGACACCAAGGCTTTGTCTTTGGACACAGTCACACCATCAAGAAAGGCATGAGAGAGAACAGACAAGTCTCAATACCTCCCCAAGTTGTTAGTCCTAGCGAAGTTGCGAGAGATGAACTTAAAAGAATTGTTGATGCAGCACGACGAAAAGAAGCCAAGGATTACCCCGCTAACACATCATTAATCATAGTCTTCGAAGATGATTGGTTTTTTAGACAGGCCGTGGATGACACACGCCTAGACAGTTTTGTCAAAGAGAATATCTTGAAGTTAGACCTCAGGTTTTCAACACTCTACCTCATTGACTGGCACAATATATTTCGAGAGTTCAGCCTTGCAAAAAGGACTTGAATCTTGTTTCTAGCTGAACTTGGTCACAGTGCAGATTCAACATAATTTAATTTATGTTCAAATTCCTAAATTAAAAATTGGGAGTGGCCAAAGCAGTTATGCACGGCACAGAGGACTTGAATGGGGATAAGCGATGGATTTAGGGCATGTCAACAGAAGTTTCCAAGGGGTTATCAGAACTTTTAACTCAATTCTGGCTTTGACAAATATACATTATATTGTATTATAGGGTAACACTTGATTGTCCGGTCATAGTTTAGTGAAGACATTCAACCTAGCGGCAAAGGAAAAACAGTCAAGCCAGAGAAGGTACAAAGGTTGGAGAAATCAGGAGAAGGTTGGAGATGGATATAATCCCAGCCGTTGACATCAGGGGCGGCAAGTGCGTCAGGCTATATCAGGGTGATTATAACCAGGAAACTGTTTTTGATGAAGACCCGGTGACAGCAGCCTTGATATGGTATTCCCAGGGGGCACGATGGCTCCATATTGTCGATTTGGATGGGGCGGTTGCCGGTGAGCCTCAAAATATGGAGGTGGTGGAGGAGATAATAAGACAAAGTGGCATGTTAATAGAATTAGGCGGCGGTATCAGGCAAGAAGAGGTGGCAGAAAAACTGTTGCGTCAGGGGATAAGCCGGATAATTTTGGGAACTGCGGCGATAGAGAACAGGGAACTGGTTAAAAAGCTATGCCAGCAATTTGGCGAGGCTATCGCAGTTAGCCTTGATGCCCGAGATGAAAAGATAGCCATTCACGGCTGGCAGAAAGACACGGTTGTTGAGGTTTTCCAGTTAAGCCGAGAGATGGTTGATGCCGGAGTGAGGCGCTTCATTTATACTGATATAAAAAGTGATGGCACCCTTACCGAGCCTAACTTTGACATGATAAATAGATTGCTTACTGAAATAAAAGTCCCCGTCATTGTGGCCGGGGGTATTTCCAAGATGGAGCATTTACGGAGGCTTAAGGAGCTCGGCGCGGAAGGAGCCATTATAGGCAAAGCTCTTTATACCGGGGATATTGATTTGGGAGACGCTATAATCAATTTCGGAACTTAGGAGGCAAATGTTAAACTTTGATGATAAAGACTTGATTCCAGCTATTGTCCAGGACGCCAGAAATGGTGAAGTCCTGATGCTGGGCTATATGAACAAAGAGTCGCTAAAGCGCACATTAGCCAGCGGAGATGTCTGGTTCTATAGTCGCAGTCGGCAGGAACTGTGGCACAAGGGAGAAACTTCGGGGAATTTCCTCAGGCTGAAGTCCATCATCAAGGACTGCGACAGCGATACTCTCCTTATAAAGGCTGAGCCTACAGGTCCAGTATGTCACACCGGCAACCGGACTTGCTTCTTCCAGCAATTGGAGAGCGAAGACACAGTGTAGTAGCATCGAACCTAAACCCCGCGGTGTGATGCTCGCCTGCAGAGATCTGGATAACGTTCGTCCAGCCGGCGACGCAGCATTGCCCGGCGTTACCCCTTCCACCTGAATACCAGCACCTCTTCCCCAGAGGAGATGCTCAATCTGCTATTCGTGATTTCGTAAGTCTGAGCAGAGGTAAGGATATCGAGATACCGGTGTTCCTGCGCCATGAGGTGTGCAGGCCCCGCCATCTGCGTACACACGAGGCCTGTATGCTTTTCTTCACCAATTACAGTATACGTAATGAATTTGTTCCCATCCACCTCGTAGTTCCCAAAATACCAATTTACGCCGGCAGAGCCAGCAATTACGTTCTCGCGGGCCGGGTACCCGCCAATCTTCTGCTCAGCCGTCGCACAGGCGCTGATTATCAGTGTAATATCACTCCACGGGTAAGGCGCTCTGAACTTCCCCGGTTCCCCATAATATTTCAGCACCCATGTTCCCTCCAAACCGGCCGGGGGAACCCCCGAAGAATCAATTCCAATAGCAATTCCGATAACGAGTCCGACAGCGAGCGCACTAAGACCCACCAAAACCATCAGTCTCATCTTTTTAAATTCCTCTATTTATTCCCTCATATTACTTTTTTAAACACCTTCGAGTTTCCACGTTCTTCAATGTGAGAGTTTAGTTTTCCCAACATCCCTAGCTTATAGTATATCACGCATTATTATATCACATTTTACTATACTCCCAACACTGCCAAGGGTTTTTCCCGAGACTTCCCAAGATTTTCATCTGATTGGTAAAAAGGTAGGAATTATGGCAAGACAAGATATGGATAGTGATTGATAATTTAGGTCAAGAGAGTGGACTGCTTTAAAAATAGTGGCGAGCGTTTTGCTATGTACTGCTGCTAGAATCAGCAGCCCTGTCAATCTCGAGGACCTCGCTTAATGCCGATATAGCAGCCTCTATTTGACTATCATCAGGCTCCCTGGTAGTCATAGATTGCAACATCAGCCCCGGGGCTAGAAGAACTCGTACTATCTTGTTATTGATGTGAGCTGCCCCGAATTTCATAATTTCATAGCCAATAACCGCGATAACCGGGATGAGGGCTATGCGTGACAGTATGCGTATCCAAAGGGTTGGCTGACCAACCAGGGCGAAGACGAAGATAGCTAAGATTAAAACAATAAATAAAAAGGCAGTGCCGCATCGAGCATGGGCAGTAGAATAATTCTTGACCGCCTCCACTTCCAAAGGAACGCCTGCTTCATAGGCATTCACTACTTTATGCTCTGCCCCGTGGTAAGCAAAAACTCTCTTAATATCAGGCATCAAACTTATCAACTTGAGGTAAGCGATGAAAATGCCAATACGGATAAGTCCCTCAAAGACATTACTCAATAAGGCAGAATCAATGTAGGGATCGATAAGGTAGCGTGTGGCGAAGAGAGGAACCATGACAAAAAGAGCTACACCCAAAGCGAGGCTTGCGGCTACGGTTCCCCATAAAAGCGCTGCAGGTATTTTCTCTTCTCCTTCCTCTGCTGCAGCAACTTGAGCAGAGTGAAGTAGTGCTCGCGTGCCCAAAACTAGAGTTTCAACGAGAACGATGATTCCTCTTACCAAAGGCATTTCTCTGAGACGCCCTTTGTATATACTGGCCAGGGGCTGCCTCACTGTGTTTAATTCGCCATTGGGCTGACGTACAGATATAGCCACGCCTTCTTTCCCCCGTATCATTACCCCATCCATGACGGCCTGGCCACCGTAATGAAAAGACTTTTCCATTAATACCTCAATCTACTAACTGCCTCAAACTAAGACTGCAATCTTTTCTCATTATGAAAATCCCTAATAGTATTATGATAGAAATGGCTGAAAATATAAAGTTTATCTATTAAAGTAGCAGCGATGAATGAATTTCTAGTTTCCCAAGGTAAGCTTAAAAGTAAACACTGCCCGCGGTTAAACAGCCGCTATCACAACAAGAAATAACAGGCCCATGGACTTCTAACCCGACATAAAGAAATAGAGAGTTGAATGTATTCTATCATTTCATCTTGTATCGCTTCTTAAAGCGCTCCACCCTTCCCATGGAGTCGACTATCCTTTGTTCGCCCGTATAAAAGGGATGGCATTTACCACATACTTCTACTCTGATTTCCGCCTTAGTTGAACCAATTGTGAAGGTATTACCACAAAGACAAGTCACTTTAGCGCTATCATAATACTTAGGATGGATTTTATCCTTCATTTGTAAACGCTCACCTTCTTTTTGTATCTAGTTGCCGGCTCATATTTAACATAGCCATCTATTAAGGCAAAGAGGGTAAAATCTCTCCCCAGACCAACATTTTTTCCCGGCAGTATACGAGTCCCGCGTTGCCTAACCAAGATAGTTCCAGCACGAACTTGTTCCCCCCCATACCTCTTCACTCCCAAACGCTTAGCTTGACTATCCCGCCCATAACTTGTGCTGCCACCTCCCTTTTTATGTGCCATGCCTATTCCCCTTTACCCTTAACAATTTCGTTTACTAATATTTTAGTATAAGTCTGGCGGTGTCCCCTCTTGCTTCGGTAGCGAACTTTGGACTTATATCTAAATACGATAACCTTTTCTCCCTTAGTTTCCCCTAAAGAAGTAGCCACAACCTTAGCCCCCTTAATAACAGGATCTCCTATGAGCGTATTTTTATCTTCCCCAATAAATAATACTTTGTCGAGCTCAACTATGTCGCCTTCAGGGACATCTAAACGCTCAACTTCTATTGTTTGCTTTGGGGCTACCTTGTACTGCTTGCCACCTATTTCAATAATAGCGTAAATCTTCGCACCCCCATACAGAAAGGGGAATTCTAGCACCACAAATTGCCCCGTGTCAAGCTAAGAACGCTGGGGTGGCAACAACATATGGCTTATTGTTCAACGAGGATTATATCGGCTCACTCCAGGCTATAGTTCGTACAATTTGTTAAGAAAAGTTGGGTAAAAGAAGTCCTTAATATTAATTTCTTAACATTTCTGTTATAACATTAGAGAGGCGTGAAACATCGCCAGGGGACCAGGGATGGCAGGCAAAAAGGTTTTAGTAGTTGATGACGATGTAAAGACCGTGGAGTTGGTCAAGCTCTACTTAGACCGGGACGGCTACCAGGTTCTAACTGCTTATGATGGTATTGAAGCTCTACGCCTGGCTCGAGAAAGGTGCCCCGACCTTATTATTCTTGACCTTATGCTGCCAGACATCGATGGACTTGAGGTCTGTCGTATTCTCAGACATGAATCCGATGTACCAATCATTATGCTTACTGCCAGGACTACTGACCAGGACAAGCTAACGGGCCTGGGCTTAGGGGCTGACGACTATGTGACCAAACCTTTTAGCCCCAAGGTGCTAGCGGCTCGAGTATGGGCAGTGCTAAAACGTCTTCCCGGAGAGCGTGGCCCCGAAGAGATTAAGCATGGTGAACTTAGTATGAATTTTACGAAACACGAGGCGTGGTTTTCCGACAGACCACTGAATTTGACCAGTGTTGAATTTAAGTTACTGGGGGTTCTCACCAAGGAGCCGGGTAGAGTGTTCAGCCGGGCAGGCCTTATTGAAGAAGCCCTGGGCTACGATTTTGAGGGTTTCGACCGCACTATTGATGTTCACATCCTCAACATACGCCGAAAGTTGGAGCCAGACCCCAACCACCCCAGATATATAAAGACAGTATATGGAGTCGGCTATAAGTTTATCGGAGCTGAACAGTGATACATAAGTTGTGGTTTCGTCTGTCGATAACTTTCGCCGTGATAATAGTGGTGACAGTCGGCACCATATATTTCTTCGTTAGTCAGCGCCTCGCTGTCGAAGTAGAATATTATGAGGGAATAAGTGCGCAATATCGTTCCGATCAAATACCAAATAGGCTACGTGCCCATTATTTGAGTCAATCACTAAACTGGGAGGGCGTCCAGTCCGTGGTTGAAGAGACAGCGAGTATCTCCGGGGCACATATTATATTGGTCGCTGTCAACGGGACAGTCATAGCTGATTCACAAAGAGAACTTTCAGTAGGGCAGTATTATAATCCTGACTCACCAGGTAGTAATCTCACGATGCCCTGGAGCACAGAGCTTTTAGCAAAAGTCTACATTATCTCTGACCCGGAGGCAGACCCATATGTTGCTCCATTCCGAAGACTCTCCGCGTCAATAAATCGCTTTCTTCTCCTGGGGGGCGCGGTAGCAATTGTCATCGCTTTGATACTGACTTTTGTCCTGTCGCGGAGACTGTCGTCACCCATCGGTGTCCTTGCCAATGCTGCCAGGCGCTTGGGACGGGGAGACTTGTCCCAGAGAGTTCAATTCCAGGGCAAAGGCGAAGTTGGGGTACTGGCTCAAGCCTTTAACTCTATGGCTGCCGACCTGGAGCACGCCGAGCAATTACGACGGAATCTGGTTGCTGATGTTGCTCACGAACTGAGAACCCCTCTTTCCAATATTCAAGGCTATCTGGAGGCAATTCGCGATCGAGTGATGAAGCCAAATGCCGCTACTATCCGCTCCCTCAATGAAGAGACAGCTCTGCTTTCACGACTGGTTGATGAGCTCCAGGAGTTGAGTCTCGCCGAAGCCGGCGAATTGAAGTTGATTTATCACGCGGAAGACATCGCTAAGTTAATTAAGCAGGCAGTAAATTCCTGGCAGCCCCATGTAGCGGCAAAGGAGATATCGCTGTCCCTTAACCTGCCTGATAATCTGCCACTGGTTAACATTGACCGGCAAAGGGTCAACGAGGTGTTGTATAACCTTCTGGAAAATGCGGTGGTTCACACCCATAGCGGAGGCACTATCAATGTGGCTGCTACAAGACAAGGTGATTGGGTAGAGATTAGTGTATCTGATACTGGCGAAGGTATTCCTGCCGAGGATTTGTCTAATATCTTCGAGCGCTTCTATAGAGTGGACAGGTCCCGCGCCAGAGCTACCGGAGGCAGTGGTCTGGGGCTCACTATTGCCAAACGCTGGGTGGAAGCCCATGGCGGGGAAATCACCGCTAAGAGCGAATTAGGAAAGGGAAGTAGTTTTTCATTTACTCTCCCTAGCGCGAAATAGTATTCACCGTGCTGCATGCATGATGCTTAGCTATTGAGTATGGCACCAAGCCTTTCCTTTTGTTTAGCGTTCTAGTATTATACGTGATGCATGATTAAGAAGGATTCTACATATGAATAAGAAGCTATTGATTGGTTTATTAGCTTTAGGCGTGATAATGCTAGTGGTAGGCCTGGTGATAGTTTTTGTGGGCTTGCCTTAGCTTAATCGCTCTTGCAACTTAAGTTCCTGGTCGAACACAAAACAAATTACCACCGCACAAACATGGAGATGTCTGCCCTTCCATGCTTACGTTGCGTAATATTAATACTGGACTTGTTTTCGGGGGTAGGTCGCCCATGAAATTAACTGGTTAATCACCGTCCAGCATGGGCCCAGATTTCGCAACTGCTCGTGGAATATCGTGCTTGAATTTTCTGAAGTTTTTAATGAACTTCGCCGCCAGCTTCCTTGCTTCACTGGCATAGGCACTGCTGTCCTTCCATACTTGTGCAGGCTTTAGTATTTCAGCGGGAACGTTGCCGCAGGTGCCGGGTATGCGGAATCCAAATATCGGGTCTTTCTCCATGGGGGATTGTAGAAGCCCACCGCTTATTGCCATATGTATCGATTCTCTGGTGTAGGGAAGAGAGATTCTTTTGCCTACGCCAAACCCTCCACCAACCAGACCCGTATTCACCATCCAGCAAGTCACTTTATGTTTAATGATGCTCTGGAAGAAGAGTTTGGCATAATTGGGTGGTGGAAGTGCCATGAAGGGAGCCCCAAAGCATGGACTGAAAACAGCCTGTGGTTCATCGCCCAGGCCGACCTCGGTACCGGCCACTCTGGCGGTGTAACCCTGTAAGAAGTAATAAGTTGCCTGCTCCGGGGTAAGCAACGCAATAGGTGGCAGTATACCAAACGCATCATAGCTGAGCATGAATATGTTTTTCGGGTGAAGGTTAATATCTTCGCGAATTGAGTTGGCAATGTGTGAAATGGGGTAGCTGGCACGTGTATTTTCCGTCAGTGAGGCATCGTCTAAGTCAAGCTGCCTGGTGTAGAGCTCGATAGCTACGTTTTCAAGGATGGTGCCGAATCTGCGGGTGCATTCATATATTAGTGGCTCTTGTTCCGCGGAAATATTTATTACCTTGGCGTAGCAGCCACCTTCGAAATTGAAAACGCCGTCCACGCTCCATCCATGCTCATCATCTCCTATGAGCCTCCGGTCAACATCCGTGGAAAGCGTTGTCTTACCAGTCCCTGAAAGCCCAAAGAACAAGGCTACATCATCTTCTGATCCCACATTGGCGGCACAGTGCATTGACAGCACCTTTTCTTGGGGCAAGAGGTAATTGAGTACAGTAAAAACTGCCTTCTTAATCTCTCCCGCATAACTGGTGCCGCCTATAATAATCAATCGCTTCCCAAAGTTGACGATAACGAATGCTTCAGAACCAGTACCATCGATATCTGGCGTAGCGTGAAAACGCGGCATAGAGAAAATAGTGAAATCAGGGCTATGATGGCTGGATTCATCCTCGTCTAGGGGCTGGACAAACATGTTTCTGGCAAAGAGATTATGCCAGGCATATTCGGTAACAATGCGTATAGGGATACGATATCGGGTGTCGGCTCCAGCATAGCAATCTTGAATATAAATATCCTTCCCCTGAAGGTAAGCAAGTAATCTGTGGTACAGAGAATCGAATTTGTTAACTCCGAAGGGTTTATTTTCCTTACTCCACCATATCTTGTCCTGACTTGATTCTTCCCTGACGATGAACTTGTCGTCAGGAGACCTGCCAGTGTGATGTCCGGTTCTTACTACGATTGGACCAAGATGAGCTATCAGTCCTTCCCGGCGCCGCACGATTTGCTCGTAAAGGGCTGGAGTAGGTAAATTATGGTATACATCCCCCAGGTTCTTAATACCATAATCTTCCAAGCCTAGTTTGTCCGCTTTGTTGTTAAATGTCATGACTAAATTGTAGTCCTATTACGATAACACTGCAATGTGATTCTTGAATTGCTGCTCTGTCCTGAATCGTTATACCATTCGATGTTTTTGGAATAGAATGCTTGAAATACAGGATCGAAGACTATTGATACGGTTATTGCATTTGGGCTAAAGGCAGCATTACAACCGTCAAAATTCCTAAAATACTGAATCTAGCACAGTAATCTAATAATGGCAGGCTAGTTATTCTGGATTTTAAGGTGATAAATTTTTACCAGACGCTCTCTTCTCAAATTAATCGAAGCTAGAATTCGTTACCACTGTACGAACATGGGGATGTTTGCCCTTTCATGCGTACGTTACTGTATAGCTATTTCGAATAGATTTAACGGATAAATCACCATCTTAAGTGTGGTAGTTATGGAAAAAAGACGTTGAGTATTCTACCTCAAGGCTAGTGATTTGAATTAAGATGGCCGCTCAGCCTCCGACATTGCACTCCCCACAGCCGCAAAATCCTACGGCGACCACAGTGCCGTCGTTTTTGAGCCCCAACGTGTGTTCCATGCCTGCGGCGACCTGGATAATGTCTGTCCAGCTACCAACATCACACCGGTCATCTACTAATTCTTCTCCCACGGCGACAACCGTGCCGTCAGACTTAAGTCCCAAAGTGTGAAGGTGGCCTGCGGAAACCTGGATAATGTTCATCCAGCTGCCGACATTGCACTGTCCATATCCTTTGTCCCCCACAGCGATCACCGTGCCGTCGGATTTAAGCCCCACCGTGTGATAGCGCCCGGCCGCGATTTGGATGATGTCTGTCCAGCTGCCCACATCGCACTGCCCGAAGTCGTCGAATTCTCTGTCGCATCCCACGGCGACCACAGTGCCGTCAGACTTAAGTCCCACCGTGTGACTCAGGCCTGCGGCGACCTGGATAATGTCTGTCCAACTACCAACATCACACCGGTCATCTACTAATTCTTCTCCCACGGCGACAACCGTGCCGTCGGCCTTAAGCCCCACCGTGTGTCTCAGGCCTGCGGCGACCTGGGTGATGCCCGTCCAGTTCCCGACATTGCACTGCCCCGAGTCGTTCCGTCCCACCGCTAACACAGTGCCATTGGCTTTGAGCCCCACCGTGTGGGAATCGCCTGCGGCGACCTGGATGATGTCCGTCCAGCCGCCGACCTCGCACTGCCTCCACCCGTTGTATCCCACGGCGACCACAGTGCCGTCAAACTTGAGCCCTACTGTGTGGTCGCCGCATGCCGAGACCTGGGTGATGTCGAACCACTCGAAGTTAGCCGTGATGGAATAGTTGTCATCCATTGTGATGTTGGTCGCAGCGGCGTTGACATTGGCAATGGTATCTACATCGCCAGTCCACTCCTTAAAGCGGTAGTCTTCATCAGGCTCAGCAACAAGGTCAATCTTTGTGTTAGCGACATAGGCAAAATATCCTTCACCGGGTTCGATAACCGACCCTCCATAGTTATTGAATATAGTGAGGCTGTGACAGCCTGGGTCCATTTCAAAGTTAGCGGTGATGGAGTAGGAGTCGTTCATGGTGATGTTGGTCGAGGCATCATTAACATCGTCGATGGTATCCACATCGCCAGTCCAGTTGACAAAATGGCAGTGTTCGTCAGCCTCGGCGATAAGCTCCACCGTCGTGTTCTCATAATAGCAAGGACATGACTCACCAGGTTCGGTTACCACCCCACCCAGGGTGCTGGCGATGCAGAGATAGAAGTCACCACCCGGACACATATTACAACGGCCTGCCGTCCCCACAAATAAGGCTACCATAACCAGAACCACGGTAACTTTTCTCATATAAGGGCCCCTCTTCAAAACAAGCATTCTCTTCATAAATTCGGTTCGCCTCACAATATCCTGATATGATTATATACTACAATTTTTAAATTCTCGTTAAGGAAATTGTCAGTGTTTACTTGTGTGATATCCAAGACACGCCATAGGGTTATGCAGTCAGAAAACGATACGTCGCCCTGAAGCTAGCCTTGCCTACCACTGGACGAACATAGGGATGTTTGTCCAGCGATGCGTATAAATATTCGATTCCGTTTTCCTTTAGGGTTATTGGCCCGAAGATGGCTGTATAAAGAGTTACGACTGCCAGCTCAGGAAGGGGTAGGTCAATCCATTGACGATATTCCAGATGTAGGCGGGGTTGCGCATGCTAGGATCGGCGACTGCGATGATGTTCCACGCTGCCCCTGAGAAGGTGGTGTATCCTTCATTTCCGCCGTAGTCTTGCCCGTCCCACCATCCGAATTAGCTTGTCCGTTGGTTTCGGTGTCCCAGAAGGAGTTGCTCACAGTGCCAATATTCACTCCCACCAGACCGCCAACAAGAGTAGCGCCAGTCACGTCGTGAAAAGTCGGCGGCTACACTGGAAGATGCTGGTGCCAGAAGCACCACAGTGATGATAAATACTTTTGTCCCGGATCAGCCTCTATTTCTCAAT
>Ga0315539_1002326_pt1 | contig 13739 bp, 10 predicted proteins | sample SalMarSW160150MG_FD_203097 | JGI IMG/M metagenome (GOLD analysis project Ga0315539, IMG submission 203097) | Salt marsh sediment microbial communities from the Plum Island Ecosystem LTER, Massachusetts, United States - Salt Marsh Sediment SW1601-150 ... | reverse complement strand
ATCGAATCTCCGTTTGCGGAAGAGGATGCGTTCCAGGATTTTGTTGAATACAAGATGGACTTATCAGAGTTCAAGAAAATCCTAAAGTAGGATTCTAGCTACGAACAGTTGTTGCTCCATGCGGAAGTGTGTGAATCTCTTCAGGGGAAAGTCCTTGATTAACTGCTATTCGTTGCACGTATATGCTTCTTGCTCTTTGTCCATCCACAAAGAAGACAACCTTCTTCACTAAGAAGTTCTCCCTGTCGATGTAGATCATGCGCAACAGTCTACCCGTAGTCTGATCGCGTACTTTTAGTATGTAGCCACCCTGAATAGAGCTACCAGCAATCTTGCTCCCAACATTAGCGACTCCGGGTAGGGGATTTAGCCGATAGCATTCTACCCCAGGACAAAACGAGAAAGGGAGCGAGTAAGTGTGTGTGGCAATGGTTTCCGGGAGAGAAAGCGTCGATAGGAAAATATCGGTGCGAAACGCGCAAATCTCCGGAGTTACTTCGAGTTCCACTTTTCCCGCTTGCCAGTCTTTTTCTAGCTGTGTCAGGTCAAAGCTTGCTAACCCAAGAGCAGCCAGCGGAAACCCGACCCATCGTTTGGCCACGATTAGGTTCTCTTGAGGGATATAATGTGAAAGAAGATCACGTTCAACAGTGAAAAGCTCGCCCTGCATCTGCTCCGGATTCAGGTAACGAATGCTCAATCCACCGTCTTTTCCAGTCAAGAAACGAGTGAGCACTCGAACTGGATCACCTTTCTCGCTTTCGTCTCTTATTTCGAGGACAGCTTCCAGGTCCTTGATGCGCGAGAGGGCTGTTTGCACTCGCCAGATGAGGCCCGCTGGTTCCATGGGGTCATGTTCATCTAGCAGGTATTGATCAACGGCAACAACGCCCAGTATCAAGCCTACGAAGATGCCAAGCCCAAGAAGAACGATGTTTTGACTACTCATGATAAGTAATTATAATGCGACTGGCGAAAAGGTCAATTCTTGGAAAGGGATGAGTCTGATGAGTAAATGTTTAGGCAAATTACGACTAGTTCAAGAAGCGGTGGTTGCCGGCAAAACCGTGCTCGTACGGGTTGACTACAATGTTCCCCTGGAGAATGGAGTAGTTACGGACGATGGAAGGATTCGTGGATCACTTCCAACCCTAGAAGAGCTTCTCCGAAAAGGAGCAAAGGTTGTCTTGCTGACTCACCTTGGCCGCCCAAAAGGGAAACGTGTTCCAGGGCTTTGTTTGGATCCGGTAGCGGCTCGTCTACAGACACTCCTGAATCGTGCAGTGAATAAGCTTGACGATTGCGTGGGAGATGAGATCAAGCAAGCTATAGATCAGGGCTCCTCAAATGAAGTCTTCATGCTTGAAAATCTTCGTTTCCACCCTGAAGAAGAGGCGAATAATGCTCGATTTGCACATAGTCTGGCAAGTCTTGGAGGCGTATATGTAAACGACGCCTTCGCGACACTTCACCGTTCACATGCCTCTACATTGGGAGTCACTCATTACCTTCCTTCGTATGCTGGGATGCTTGTGCAAGAAGAGATCAAAGCCTTGAGCCATCTCGCTGAAAACCCGGCACGGCCATACGTTGCTATCATTGGCGGCAAGAAAGCCAAGAGCAAGCTTGGTGCGTTGCGCGGCCTGCTAGAGCGGGTTGATGTTATCCTGATTGGAGGTGGAGTAGCGTTTACCTTCATGCGCGCGAAGGGCTACCAAGTAGGGGATTCTGTTGTCGATGAATCACTTTTGGAGAGGGTAAAAGAGGTGATTCGTCTAGCGCGTGAGAAGCGTGTCTTGGTTCTTCTTCCACGGGATGTTGTAGTGTCTGAGCAGGTAGATGCGAGTGCTGAAACAGTCATATGTGCAGCAGATGAGATACCCGCTGGACGGATTGGCCTCGACATTGGCCCAGAGACGATTCGTAGCTTTGGAGAGCAGATAGCTTTGGCACGGACGGTCATTTGGGCTGGACCCATGGGAGCATTTGAGCTAGAGCAGTTCTCTAGGGGGACAAGAGAAGTGGGAGAGGCGCTGGCTTCAAGTAATGCGTTCACGGTGATAGGTGGCGGCGAAACGGGTGCGGCGGTAACACAGATGGGAATTGCCGATAGAATATCCTACATTTCTACTGGCGGCGGGGCTTGTCTTGCATTGCTTGAAGGGAAAGTGCTTCCGGTACTGGATGCGTTGCGAGTATGAGCTCAAGAAAGCACCCAAACGCGAGATCGCAGTAGCAGGTAACGTTGGAAAGCAAAAGATGAAACCTAAGGTGACCTCGCCCTCACTCAACCTCTCCCTTCATAGAGGGAGAGGGAAAATTAAGTGGCGAAGCAGTTAAGTAGGGGGAAAGTTAAGTGGTTGAGTGGGAACAAGGGTTCATAGAGTTCAGCGAACAAGAAGCGAGGCATACCAAATAATCTTCCCTCCCCGATCGAGGGAGGGAATTAAAGGGAGGGGGAGAAGGGGTAGATAGGTGAAGGAAAGAGGAAACCAGAGATACTTTGCTCGTAAGCTTCGTCAAGAACTGACAGACGCAGAAAGGGCCCTCTGGGCAAGGCTAAGGAACAGGCAACTACAAGACGTAAGGTTCGAAGGCAACAACCAATAGGCTCATACATTGTTGATTTCATATGCCTAGAGAGACGGCTTATTGTTGAGGTTGATGGTGGTCAACACAATGAGCGGAAAGGAAGACAAGAAGATAGGGAAAGGACAAAGTGGTTACAAGGCAACGGCTACAGAGTATTGAGGTCCTGGAACAACGATGTTCTGATGAACATGGAAGGTGTCCTAGAAAGAATAACACAGGCTCTATCTCACCCTCACCCCGGATCTGGGTCCGGGGCAGGCTCTAGCCTCTCCCCTTACCAAGGGAGAGGGATAATTAACAATCTTCCGTTCTCGATCTCGCCCGTGTAGCAGCACGTTTGGACTTACTACATGAGCGTAGGAGTACAAGCGCTAAGTTAAAGCTATCTTCTATAGACCGTAGTTCCCGATTGTTAGTATGCACCGTCATTTTCCGGCCTGCCTGCCCCGTTGGGACGGTACACAAGTGACGCCTGGATGCCCCCGTATCAATTACAGGGCAGGCCCCATAGAAGTATGACTACTAAACTCACTTCACCCCGTGAAATAGACAGCAGAACAAGATTGCACAGGGCAGGCGGGGCAGGCCCCATAGAAGTATGACTACTAAACTCACTTCACAGGGCAGGCTTATCAAGTCCGGCATGACAGCATACATTCGTCATTCCGGCGAACCCCGGACGGGGTCCGGGGCGAAAGCCGGAATCCAGGCAACTAATCGTTCCATACAAATCCTGCCAATTCGCACAAAAAAGTAGCCTGTTCCCTTTTTCTTTCCCGTACGCTTGATCTTATTGTCGATCTTGGGCAATGTATTTGTGTTTGGGAATAGGAAACCGCATAAGGGGGAACAATGGCAGTCCCGAAGGATCGGATGTACCACAAGTTCCGTCTGTATGGTTTCCTAAAGAACCTGCGTTTCTTTGATCCATTCCTTGTTCTCTTTTTTCGAGAAATGGGGTTGTCATTCTTAGAAATCGGAATTGTCTTTTCAGTACGCGAGATCAGCACAAACCTGTTTGAGATTCCAACAGGTATTCTTGCCGATACCTACGGTCGACGAAAAGCGATGCTTGCTTCATTTTCCTCATACCTTGTCTCATTCCTGCTCTTCTATCTCTTCTCCAGCTTCTCCATGTATCTGGTAGCAATGGTCTTGTTTGCAATTGGAGAGACGTTCCGGTCAGGAACGCACAAAGCGATGATCCTTGAGTACTTACGAATCAAGGGGCTGGAACGACTGAAAGTTGACTACTACGGACACACTCGTGCGGCTTCACAGCTTGGCTCAGCATTGGCCGCACTTATCGCTGCTGGGCTCGTATTCTACATCGGCAGCTACCGAATTGTGTTTGCCGCGAGCATCATTCCGTACATCCTCGAACTATTTCTGATAAGCTCTTATCCCAAGGAGCTTGATGGAAGAATTGTTTTGGTAAAGGGCGGCTGGATGAAAAGATTTAAGCAGCGAATCCTTGGCACCAGTAAGGAATTCCTAAAGATGCTTCGTAATCCCCTGCTTGTTAGGGGATTACTTAGTAGTGCGGGATTCGATGCCATATTCAAATCTGCAAAAGATTATCTGCAACCGATCCTAAAAAGCCAGGCCCTCGCACTTCCCATCTTTCTGTGTCTTGAGACAGATCGGAGAATTGCGGTAGTTGTAGGTGGAGTTTATTTTGTGATTTATCTTGTCACCAGCTGGGCTGCCGCGAGTTCTCACCGATTACAGAGCAAAGCGCGCTCCCCCTCATGGGCAGTGAACTTCAGTTTCGTTATTGGCGTGATGCTTCTTCTTGTTGCTGGTCTGGCAACTTGGGCCAAGGTATACGCGCTATCTATTGCTGCTTTCCTTGCCCTTTACTTCTTGCAGAACGTGCGCAGGCCAATGCTGGTTGGCTATCTGTCAGAGGTTATTCCTCGTCAGATGATGGCCACTGGGTTATCCGTTGAGTCAGAAGTTCGTGCCCTGCTCATGGCAGGGATATTGCCTCTTATTGGATTGCTTGCCGATCGGGTTGGAGTAGGGCTGGCGCTAGTCATGGCAGCGCTCGGTGGCGTGATTCTTTGTCCGATCCTGCGCGTTCAACAGGCAGGACCGGCTACTAACAGCGGAAGGAAGAGCAAATGAACTGGTGAGAGACCTCAGGCTATTGATGAAACTACGCGCTAGTGCTAGTGTATATAAGTTGTAGAATATAACACTTCAGAAAGGAGGCAAGAATGAAGCGTTTTACTCCGTTAATAAGTTTGCTCATCGTCGTTCTGATTGCGGGCGTTTGCCTGGCTAAATCAGACTTGGTGGTTACAAATATCACGTTGAGCCCGGTCAGCCCTTTCGCTGGTGAGGAAGTGACAATCACTGCCGAAGTGAAGAATGTGGGGACCACTGATGTAAGTGGGAGATTCTATGTTCGCTTTAGCGTGGATGGGATGCAGATTGACAACGCGTCTATTCCATTTGGCATTGATGTCGGCAGTTTGAAGCTTGCTACAGTAAGTTGGACAGCACAGGTAGGCACTCATACGATCATGGTGGAGGCTGACCAGCCGTTCAACAAGGTCAGCGAATCAAGCGAGGCAAACAACATTTCCTACAAGACATTTACTGTTTCCATCAGTAGTGTCACTTCTCTGTCTGACCTTAAGATAGCGGTAGCACGATTTGATGATAGGAGTGGCTCCGGATTCATTAATGTTGGACAAGGGGTGGCAGATGAGCTTATCACGCGTTTGGTGAATAGCGGAATGCATGTTCTAGAGCGGAGTGAGCTGGAGTCGGTGATGCAGGAGCAATCCCTCAACCCAGCTCTGACCGGAGATCTTGCTAAAGCTGGGCAAATCCTTGGCGCGGATTTGCTAGTGATTGGTTCGGTAACAAGAGTTGATGTACAAGAAACCTCAGTTAGCCTTGGGTTTTTCAGCGTCAGTAGCGCGTCCGTCAATGTGGCAATGTCTGCTCGGTTGGTGAATGTATATACTTCTGAGATAGAAAAAGCGGTTTCCTCTACCGGGGAGGAAGAAGGGGCCACAGGATTCTCTGTCAACATAGGCAAGATCGTTTCAATGTCACAACCGGTCTCGAGTAATGTTTGTACTGGTGGGTTGCTTACAGATAAACCCTATTACTATTTTGGTGAAATCGTGCGCATTGGTTATCAAGGCACGCCAGGCTGGTACCGTGTCGAAATTAACACAGCTGGAGGAACATTTGTTAGATTGCTAGACTGGAAATTTGTTAGCGCTGCTGCTTGTGGGGAGTGGTTCTGGAATCAGCGCAATATGTCAAATATGCAGATGGGCCCAGGGATGTACGTAGCCAAGCTGTGGCACGGTGGTTCCTATGTTGTCGCGACCAGTTTCGAGATTAGAACCGGTGCTGCGCCGGTTCCATTGCCGATCGATGAGATTACAGTAGGGAGTGGACAGTTCGACGAAACAATTGTGGGAAAGGCGACCAACAGCGCATTGAATCAACTTGTCGCTTCCCTGATACAGGGCGCAGAACAGGTTGCGTCGAAGGTAATTGCCGGGCGTAGTTCGGTGGAGCCTACGACCAACGGGGAAGCCAGCGCAGGCAAAGCACAGATTGCAGCTGTTTTTCCTGATGGACGTATCGTGATCAACATTGGAGCGGCAACAGGGGTGAACAAAGGGGATTTCTTCCAGGTACTTCACGCACAAAATGTGATCATAGACCCATCTACTGGCGAGATTCTCGATTACGAAATCCTTGGAATAAAGGGTGAGATTGTTATTGTCGAGGTTCGTGAGCGGGTTTCTTATGCGATCAAGATAACTGAGTTTGTTCCACTGGTTGGAGATATGGTTGAAGGGTCTGTCCCCTGAGGTTGCCATAAAGCCGGAAAGGGTATAGAATGTTGGCACAATGCCATCATCAGTGCTTGTGGAGATTAGTATCCTATTGATTCGTTGTGATGGGTTCTTTTGCTTGCCCTCTGCATGGGATATGAGACGATGAGTCCTTTGTTTGGGACCGACGGAGTAAGAGGAAGAGCAAACGTCGATCTTACTCCAGAGCGGGTTTTGTTGCTTGCACAAGCAGCAGGTATGGTCTTGGCTGCCCCAGGCGGACGGGTGATTATCGGGAGAGATACGCGAACAAGTGGTCCGATGTTTGAGGGGGCGCTTGCAGCTGGATTCGCGTCCTGCGAGCTTGAAGTGCTGCTTGCTGGAGTTATTCCCACTCCAGCTATCTCTTTTCTGATCAAGGACGAACACGCTGATTTGGGAGCGGTGATCTCCGCTTCGCATAATCCACCCGAGGATAATGGGATCAAGTTCTTTGAGCACCGTGGCATGAAGCTCAGCATGGAGGACGAGAGAGCAATTGAAGCTGTAATGAGTAATCCTGTTCACCGATCGCTTGCTGTCGGTGGGATTAGACTATTAGAAGCAGCTGCAACGCGTTACGCTGCCTTTCTCACAGGTACAATAGAGATCGAAGACATTGATCTCTCCAGAAGCACTATCGTTGTGGATTGTGCTCATGGAGCGACTGGAGCAATTGCTCCCCACGTACTACGTCACTTGAATGCCAATGTGCTTGAGCTCAACACATCTCTAGATGGAGCACGAATTAACGAGGGATGTGGCTCTACCTCTCTTGAATCATTACGGAGAGCTGTAATTGACAATCACGCCGATCTAGGGATAGCTTTTGACGGTGATGGTGATAGGGTTCTTCTTGTTTCACCCCTTGGAGAAATAATCGATGGCGATCAGATGATGGGAATCGCCGCGTTGCACATGCAGAAGAAAGGGATTCTTGATCCACCTCTGGTTGTGACGACCGTTATGAGTAACCTTGGATTGGAGGAAGCCCTGAAGGCAAAAGGGATCCGGATGATACGCACTCCAGTTGGTGACCGTAATGTGACAGAAACGATGCTTGCGCATGGCGCACAAATTGGAGGAGAGCAATCTGGCCATATCATCTTCTCTGACCACAGCCCAACCGGTGACGGTATCCTAACGGCCGTGAAACTCTTGGAGATAGCACATGAAAGCGGGATGGCGTTGGACAAACTCGGTGAAATGATCCCGGTTTTTCCTCAGGCGATGTGCAATGTGTCTGTAGGTGATCCGCAAGGTCTATTCAGTGAACCCTTCTTGCAGGGTTTGATCGAAGAGGAGAAGGGATATTTGGGAAATGAAGGAAGAGTACTTGTTCGTCCTTCGGGGACCCAGCCTCTCTTGCGAGTAATGGTAGAAAGCAAAGAGAAGGAGCGCTCCGAGAGGATCTGCTTTCGGATTGCAGAAAGGATTAGGAAATCATTGTGAAACAATGGGGAGAGAAGATTGTTTGATATCCCTGGAAATGCGGCATGTAGTTTGTGGCAAGTAGTGAGTAGCTAAGGAAATAAGGCATATGTGCGCGAATAAGAACGGTATTAGGTACTGGGTTCATCAAATGGGTAGGTCAGGATAGGATGACGAGCAGCCCGCGTTTGGTCAAGCCGCTGCACTGGGGCATACTGCGGAGCAGCATGAAGCAATTCTGGGGTTTCCTTTGCCTCAAGGGCGATCTTTTCCATTACGCTAATGAAACGGTCGAGGGTTTCCTTTCCCTCACACTCAGTTGGCTCAATCATCAACGCTTCATGTACAATTAATGGGAAGTATACTGTAGGTGGATGGAATCCGTAGTCAATCAGCCGTTTGGCGATATCGAGTGTTGTTATCCCTTGCCCAAGCTTTTCTCCCGAGAGGACAAACTCATGCTTGCATAGCCTGTCATAGGGTAAGCGGTAGGTTTTCTTGAGCTGTTCCTGAAGGTAATTGGCATTGAGTACAGCGTTGTCGCTTACAGCATGCAGTCCGTCATCTCCGAGGAGTAAGATGTAGGCATATGCCTTAAGAATGACGCCGAAATTACCGTAGAAAGAATGCATACATCCAATTGAATGAGGGAAGTTCCAGTCGAGATGGTAGCCGTTTTCGTCTTTAGTTATCCGTGGAACAGGAAGGAAGTCAACCAGACATTGTGATACCGCAACCGGCCCTGACCCTGGTCCTCCAGCGCCGTGTGGCGTAGACAGGGTTTTGTGTAGGTTGAAGTGGAATGCATCTGCTCCCATATCTCCAGGTCGTGCTTGGCCAAGGAAAGCATTTAGGTTTGCCCCGTCAAAATAGCACAAGCCGCCAGCAGCATGCACCATTTGTGTTATCTCAAGGATTCTCTCCTCGAAGATTCCTAGTGTGTTGGGAACGGTAAGCATGATTCCGGCAACGGTTTCGTCAAGGGTTTCTTGTAAGGCAACAAGGTCGACCATTCCGTCTTCTCCCGATGGAATCTGAGTAGTAGAGAAACCGGAGATTGTTGCCGATGCTGGATTGGTACCGTGCGCTGAATCAGGGAGAAGTATTCGCTTACGTTTGCTTTCGCCTCGTTCTTTGAAATAGCGATCGAAAAGGAACATTCCAGTAAGTTCACCATGTGCGCCAGCTGCTGGTTGCAGGGTGATGTCAGATAGGCCAGCGATGTTGCACAAGTAACGGGATGCTTCATGTAACAAGGCAAGTGAGCCCTGAACCAGTCGCTCATCAGCTAAGGGATGTGCACCTGCAAATGCTGGAAGTCGTGCTAGATCCTCGTTCACTTTTGGGTTGTACTTCATCGTGCAGCTTCCAAGCGGATACAGCCCGTCATCTACGCCATAATTCAGTTTGGATAGGCGAGTATAATGACGCACAAGTTCCGGCTCACTTAGGGTAGGGATCCGCGGTTTGCGAGAACGCCTGAGTGAATCCGGGACAAGCTTCTCCAGTCCCTGTTGTGGAACATCCAGCGCTGGCAAGACCTTTCCTTCTCTTCTTCCTTTTGCGTCAAAGATTGTATTCATGTTACATCCCTTAGAACGTCTACCAACGAATCCAACTCCTCTTTTGTTCGCTGCTCAGTTACAGCAAAGTTAAGGGCCTGCTCTACTCCTAGTTCACTCAGGGAGGAAGGGTTGTTGAGCAGGATTTTTTCTTGTGTTAGTTGCCTACAAATTGATTGTGGATCACCAGGAACACGAATGACGAATTCATTGAAAAATGGGCCGGAGAAAGCGAGACTGTATCCAGGAAGTGAGCTTATGCGCTTTGCCAGATAGTGCGCTTTTTCCAGGTTAAGCAGGGCTAGCTCTTGCAGACCATCTCCCCCCAGACCGGCGAGGTATACGGCCGCTGCCAAAGCGCATAGTGTAGAGTTGGTACAGATGTTGGATGTTGCTCGTCCCCTGCGGATATGCTGCTCGCGCGTTTGCGAGGTCATTGTGTAAGCCATCTCCCCTTGTGCGTCCACGGTACGGCCAATGATTCGACCAGGCATATTACGTAGGTACTGTTTGCGACAGGCAAACAGGCCGAGGAATGGGCCACCAAATGAGGGAAAAAGACCAAGTGGCTGGCCTTCTCCTACGACAATATCAGCACCTGCTTCGCCCGGGGGCGAAATAAGACCCAGGGAAATGGGGTTCACGGCAACAATTAGTAATGCCGTCCCTAGTTGTTCTTTGAGCCCATTCATCTCCTCTATTATTCCAAAGGTGTTAGGGTTTTGTACCACGAGAGCGGAGATCCCTTTTGGCAAGGAATCCGTGTCGTAGCGACCTATGTGGTTATAAGGCACCTCGACAACTTCGATGCCGGCGGCTTGGCAATAGGTATCGAGTACTCGCCGGTAGTGAGGGAAAAGCGACCTACAAACAGCAACCTTCTCTGTTTTGGCGATTCGCTCAGCCATGAACACCGCTTCAGCAAGGGCAGTCGCGCCATCGTACATAGAGGAATTTGCCACATTCATTCCGGTCAGTTCGCAGAGAAGGGTTTGAAATTCGAACATTGCGGTAAGCGTTCCTTGACTCATCTCTGGTTGGTACGGTGTATAAGCGGTAGAAAACTCGCTGCGTGAGGTAATGTAAGACACTACGCTGGGAATGTAGTGATCGTAAACCCCTCCCCCAAGGAAGGACGTATACTGTTGCCAGGCAGCATTAAGAGGTGCTAGTTTCTGCACTTCGCGAACTGTCTCAAGCTCACTTCTCTCTGGGAGTCCAACTGGCTGGTAGTGGTTCCTAACTTGCTTGGGAATATCGTTGAACAATTCTTCTAGTGACGAGACGCCAATTGCGTCAAGCATTGCCCGACGATCCGCTTCTGTGTTAGCTATGTAACGCATTTGACACTATTCGTCAGAAAGATACTTCTCGTAGGCGCCTGCGTCGAGAAGACCGTCGACCTGTGCGGGGTTGGCTACCTCGATAACGACTAGCCACCCCTTACCGTGTGGGTCTTCATTGACTGTCTCTGGAGAATCTTCAACCGCTTCGTTGACCTCAACTACCTTGCCACTCATCGGTGTGTAAACGTCACTTACCGCTTTTACTGATTCCAGCGTTGCTAGAGTGTCTCCTTTTTCTAACTGCGTCTCTGGTGCTGGAAGCTCAACAAAAACGATATCTCCTAATTCACCTTGTGCATGCTGGGTGATTCCTATTCTTGCTCTATTGCCCTCCAAGCTGACCCACTCGTGTTCCTTGGTGTAACGAAACTGTGCCGGATACGTCATTATCCCTCCTGCGAATTGAGATCAAAGATTCCTGAGATGATTATACTACATGTCCCTTTTTCAAGTAGTGCTAAAATGGTGGTCCCTCGCTCCAACTTGGTGGATAGAAACTGGCATAGGCTTTGTGGAAGGCGAGAGTTACCTTTCCTAGAGGGCCATTTCGTTGCTTAGCAATAATGAGCTCTGTCTTGCTTACTATTCCTTGCCCTTTCTTGGAGGCTTCTTCCTCTGGCCTATCGTAGTAATCCTCTCGATAGATGAAGGTAACCAAGTCAGCGTCTTGTTCAATTGCCCCACTCTCGCGCAGATCAGATAGCCTGGGATATCTCTTTCCTCGCTCTCTTTGCTCCACGGCTCGGTTCAGCTGGGAGACTGCAATTACTGGGACTTTTAGTTCGCGTGCAAGCTTTTTCAACGACCGGGAAATGTAAGCGATTTCTTGCTCACGTACGTCAGTGCGGATCCCTCCCGAGACAAGCTGCATATAGTCTACGATGACTAGGTCCAAGCCGTGTTGTACTGCCATCCGGCGCGCCTTAGCCTTGATCTCCAGGATGGATGCTCCAGGGCTATCATCAACGATGATTGTTGCTTGCTGGAATTTGCTTGCCGCGTTGGCCAGGTCTCTCCACTTGGAAGCTGGAACGTAACCACCACGCAATCGGTGCAGGCTCACCTGCGCTTCTCCGCACAGGAGTCGTTCCAGGAGCTGTTCCTTGGTCATCTCCAAAGTGAAAATGCCTACCGCTGCCTTCCCGCGAATTGCTGCATTTCTTGCTAGAGTTAGGGCTAGGCTTGTCTTTCCTGTTCCTGGCCTTCCCGCGACAACGACTAGATCTGAGGGCTGTAATCCAGATGTCATCTCGTCAAATTTGGGAAGGCCCGTTGCCAATCCTGTGATCGTATGACGGTCCGGATCGCGGTGTAGTTCCTCTAGTGCATCGATGTGCTCGTAGAGAAACTGGCTGAGTAGGTAGTAGTCCCCTCCTGAATCGCGGCGAGAGATATCAAAGATTATTGATTCTGCCTTATCGAGAACTTCATCTGTGTTATGGGCCTCGTCATAGCCAAACTCAGCGATTCGCCCTCCTGCTTCGATTAGTGCACGCAAGGTAGCTTTCTTGTGTACGATCTCAGCGTAGTACTCCAAACTGGCCGTAGTTGTTACACGATCGAGAAGCTCATTCAGGTAGGCGCGCCCACCTGCCTTCTGCATCATGTTCTTTTCTTCCAAACGATTGGCTACAGTGACAATATCAGCAGGCTTACCGTTGTCGAAAAGCTCGCGGATGACTCGGAAGATCACCCTGTGAGCTTGTCGGTAGAAGTACTCTGGTCTCAGCTGTTCCAGTAGAATGGGAACTGCCCCTTCGGGCTCCAGAATTGCGGAGCCAAGCACTACTTGTTCAGCTTCAATGTTTCTTGGGAGAGAGCGGAGATAGGTTCCGTTCGTTTCTACAGCTTCTTGTTCCCTCATTTTCACCGCCCTCTTTCATTATACGACCTTCCTCTTAAGAAACAACACAGCCCATGATCTCCTAGTATGTCGGGGTTTTGATCTATGCTCATTTGTATTGAAGGAATCTTGCCGGTTTGCTATACTTTGGGCAAAGATTCAATTCTTGGGAGGGTGATGTGCAAGTTCTGACAATGAAGGAATTACTAGAGACCGGAGTTCATTTCGGTCACAGGAAACGCAAGTGGAACCCTAAGATGGCTCCTTACATTTTTACTGAGCGTAAGGGTATTCACATTGTTGATCTCGAACAGACCGTTGAAATGTTTGAACGGGCGTATTTTTTTGTTCGTGACCGAATTGCTCAGGGAGGCGAAATCCTGTTTGTTGGAACCAAGAAACAGGTTCAAGCCACAATTGGGGAGGAAGCAGAGCGTTGCGGGGCGCATTATGTCAACCACCGCTGGCTTGGCGGGACTCTGACCAACTTCATCACGATCAAGCGGAGCATCAACCGGATGAAGGAGTTAGAGACAATGGTAGAGGAAGGCAGAATGGAGGTTATTCCGCCTAAGGAGGCAACCAAGTTTCGGCGAGCGTTAGCCAAGCTGCAACGTAATCTGGATGGGCTTCGCCATCTGGAACGCCTTCCAGACCTATTGTATGTTATCGATCCGGATATCGAAGCAAATAGTGTGCGCGAGGCAAAGATCTTGAATATACCGGTTATTGCCATCGTAGATACTAATTGTGACCCTGATCCGATCGATTTTCCCATCCCGGGAAATGATGATGCTATCAAGGCGACCAAGCTGATCACCTCGCGTATAGCTGACGCGGTTTTGGAGGGGCGCGAAGGAAGACAGGTGGATGAGGCAGTAGAGACAAAAGCTGAGCAAGTTGAAATAGCTGAAGAAGCTGAGAAGCCTGAGGAACCCAACGAACCCAACGAACCCAACGAACCCAATGAACCCAAGGAACCCCCTATTGCTTCCGTGTCGGAAGAGGTCGCGGAAGAAGTAGCTGTTGCCACAGTAAGTGAGGACAAGATCCATGACCCTGATGCTGCAGACGGAGAAGGAATTGATTGCGATGACAATACGAATTGAAGATG
>Ga0315539_1002323_pt1 | contig 13741 bp, 12 predicted proteins | sample SalMarSW160150MG_FD_203097 | JGI IMG/M metagenome (GOLD analysis project Ga0315539, IMG submission 203097) | Salt marsh sediment microbial communities from the Plum Island Ecosystem LTER, Massachusetts, United States - Salt Marsh Sediment SW1601-150 ... | reverse complement strand
GTTAATTACCCGTGCTTTTTTTCCCGTGCCTTCCTGGATTACCCCTTTGAGCATATCCGTCATGATGGCTGCGCCTGCTCGTGACATGACCACTTTTTTTTGGGGTTTTACACGCCAAACAAGCCGCCCACTTCGATCAACGACTTCCATGACGCCATAAGGTTTGATCAACTCTCCTTTATTGGGAAAAACCGCATAGGCAGCCGTTAAATTTATGAGCTTTACTTCCGATGTACCGAGAGCAAGGGAAAGATTCGGATAGAGGGTCGATTCGATGCCGAGAGTATACCCAAACCCGGCTACCGATGAAGGGCCCAACATTTCGATTAATCTGATCGCAGGTATGTTTTCCGAAAGTGCTAACGCCATTCTAAGCGTCATCTCACCCTTGTAATCTCCTGAAAAGTTTTCCGGCCTCCACTGGTTTCTCCGGTTTGCAATTTTAAAGGCTACCGGTGCATCGAGAATGATTTTGCTTTGAGGAAAATTATGTTCAATGGCATAGGCATAGACAATCGGTTTAAATGCGGATCCGGGCTGCCTTTTGGCGCTGGTTGCCCGGTTAAAAGGTGTTTCGTAAAAATTCTTACCGCCGATCATGGTGAGTATGCCACCGGATTGCACGTCCAGAGATATTAGGGCACATTCAGGCGCCGGATTTTTAATTTTCTGCTTTTTCATCCTGTTTTCAACGGCCAAAAGCCCGTTTGCAACGGCATGTTCTGCCGCATTTTGCAGCTTAAAATCAAGTGTTGTATAAACGGTCAACCCTCCTTTATAGAGTCTTGATGAACCCAGGGTTTCTTCAAGAAAATTTTTTATATAGTCCACAAAGTATGGCGCTTTGGCCAGATTATTGTTTTGTTTCCCGGGACAAAGCCGTTCTTCTTTTGCTTTAGTAAAGGCTGTTTCCGATATGATACCGGTAGCTTTCATCTGTCTTAAGACGATATTTCTACGTTTTATGGCAAGATCTTTGTCAACCAGAGGGGAATATCGTGACGGTGCTTTGGGAAGGCCTGCAATCAGAGCGCATTCGGCAAGCCCAAGGTCTTTTGCATGTTTACCGAAAAATATCCTTGCGGCCGATTCTACACCGTATGCGCCGCTTCCGAAATATACCTGATTAAGGTACAGTTCCAGGATTTCATCTTTTGTGTAACGTCGCTCAAGCTGAAAAGCCAGAAATGCTTCCTTGATCTTACGAAACAACGTTTTACGGGGCGTCAGAAAAAGAGTCTTGGCAAGCTGCTGGGTGATGGTGCTGGCGCCTTCAACAAATTTTCCGGCCCGGATATCACTGATGACGGCTCTGAGAATTCCTTTCAGGTCGACACCACTATGTTGATAAAATTTTCGGTCTTCAGTGGCGATCAGCGCTTTCTTAAGATAATCGGGTATGGCTTTGAGCGGAACCGGATCCCTTTTTTCTACAAAAAGTTCTGCCAGGAGCACTTTGTCTGCCGAGTAGATTCGTGTAACAGAAGACGGTCTAAATGTTTCAAGACTGAGGATCTGGGGAAGATCATGGGTAAGGGCAAGAAATGCCCCGGCCAAAATTCCTGAAAAAACACTACAGGCAATGAAGAGTAAAATGGCGACCTTCTTTTTATTAATGTATTGACTGTTTCTGTCCATAACTATAAATGTTAAATCCGGTTTCCAAAACGTTTATTTAAGGAGAATTTAAATGACACATCATCACCACCATCACCATGACCATGACCATGAAATTGAGAGTACTTTAACATTTGATGAAAAAATGATCAAACTGCTTGAACACTGGGTAAAGCATAATGATGATCACGCTGAAACATACAGGGATTGGGCAAAAAAAGCAAAAGAGAATAATATGGATGAAGCAGGATCGTTGATTTTAGATGCAGCCGAAATGACCCTTGTGATCAGCAGAAAATTTGAAGAAGCGGCCAGGATCATCCGCGGATAATCGGTTTTGGTGCAAGGACAGGAAGCTGATCAGGATTAATTTCAGACAGGCGTGGATACTGTTTGTCCTTTTCTGAAATGATCGGATCTTGAACCGGCCAGTCAATACCGATGTCAGGATCGGACCAGAGGATGCCCCCCTCGTCGTCAGGCGCAAAAAAATCCGAGCATTTATATAAAAAATGGGCAATTTCGCTTAGCACACAGAAGCCGTGAGCAAATCCTTCGGGAATAAATAACTGGCGCCGGTTCCGATCCGAAAGATGGAAACCCACCCATTTGCCGAACGTGGGCGAATCCGGCCGGATGTCGACCGACACATCAAATATCTCACCGGATATTACCTGTACCAGCTTGGCCTGGGAGTTTCTGATCTGATAGTGAAGTCCCCTGACGGCGCCTTGCACGGAATAAGAAAGGTTGTCTTGAACAAATACCGTATTAATGCCGCATTTAAAGTATCTGTTCCGGTTATATGTCTCCATGAAAAAGCCTCGGCTGTCTTCAAATATTTCAGGCTCAATGATAAGGACGCCCTCTATGGATGTTGTGATGATATTCATGATCTTCACCTTTTGAAATCCAAACAGGCTATACGGTTGCTTCGTCTTCGTCCTCAAATTGTTTTTTCAGCTTAAATGATTGTTCCAGATATTTTTTAAGCTTTTCTTGTACTTTGCCGTAAACGGTTCCTTCGGGAAAGTAGCCCTCTGGGTCCGGAGTCCCTGCCGGAACACCGGTTAATATTTCTATTCCTTCTTCAATTGTAGAAACCTGATAGATATGAAATTTTCCATTTTTTACGGCATCGATCACCTCTTTTTTAAGCATCAGATTTTTTACATTGGCCCGAGGGATTAAAACCCCCTGTTTGCCGGTAAGTCCCTTGCTTTTACAAACGTCAAAAAATCCTTCAATTTTCTGATTGACTCCGCCGATGGCCTGAATTTTTCCTTTTTGATTTACTGAACCGGTTACCGCAATCCCCTGATGGATGGGAATGTTTGAAAGGCTTGAGATAACGGCATACAGTTCCGTTGAAGAAGCACTGTCGCCGTCGATACCGCTGTAGCTTTGCTCAAAAGTGATGCTGGTTGATAAACTTAACGGGTAGTTTTGCGCGAAGGTTCGTCCCAAATAACCGGAGAGAATCAGAACGCCTTTGTCGTGGGTCTTCCCGCTCAGTTTGGCTTCACGTTCAATATTAACAACTCCCTGCTTGCCCATATAGGTTTCGGCCGTAATTCGGGAAGGACGCCCAAACACGAAGTCGCCGATTTGAAATACGGAAAGGGCGTTTACCTGGCCGGCGACCTCACCGTCCACATCGATCATAATGGTATCATCCACATAGGACTCGTGTATTTTTTCTTCATAAAGGTTATACCGAAATCTGTATTCATTGAAAGCCTTGATAATATGTTTATCTGAAACCTGTTTCGCATTCTTTTTCTTTGCCCAGTAGTCGGCCTCTTTTAAAATTCCCATGATCGCACCGAATCTGAGTGAAAGCTTTTTTTGGTTGGAGATATATTTTTCACCATATTCTACAATGGCGGTAACCCCTTTGGGGGTTAAAGGCAGAAGTCCCTCTTCTTTGCATACACGGGCAATGAATCGAGCATATTGTTGAATTGTATCCTGGCTTTTTTCCACCTCATGGTCAAAATCCGCCCTGACTGTGAAAATTTTATTAAATTTTGAATCATAGTTCTGGAGCAGATGAAAAAGGTGATAGCTGCCAAACAAAACAACCTTGACTTCCAGCGGGACAGGTTCCGGCCGAAGGGATGATGTACCGTATCCCAGGCCTGAAGCAAGATCTTCTATAAAAAGGAGTTTGTTTTGTAACGCACGTTTGAGCGCTTCCCACACGAACGGGTTCATGAAAATAGACTCGATTTCCATTATCAGATAGCCGCCGTTGGCTCTTAGGAGTGATCCGGCCTGGACCATGGTAAAGTCTGTGATAATGGTTCCCATATGGGCTCTTTTTTCAATTTGACCGAAAACGTTATGATACGTTGGATTTGTTTCAAAAATAACCGGTGCGCCTTTTAAAGATTTTTGATCTACCAGAACATTGACCTTATAGCGCTGAAAAGAGGGTTTGGCAGACTGAAACATAAAGCCTTCAACGGGTAGTTTTGCTTCTTGAGAAGATATAAAATCCTTAACGTTTTCCAGAATATCCGCCTGCACCTCGTCCAGATAGGCCAGAATGTCTTTGCACCCCTTGTATTCTTCCTTTACAATATCTATCCGCTGTTTCACCACAAACAGAGCTATTTCTTCCATGAGCTTTTCAACATGAGAAGTCATTTCCTGGTTGATTTTATTAAGTTCTCGGATCGTGGCGTCGACTTCGGACTGAACTATACTAATCCTTTCCTCGATTTCGGTTTGCGTTTCCTTTGGAAGGGCCATAAACTCCTCCGGTGAAATCGGCTTTTCTTTAACAATGGGGATGGTTTGATACCCGGTTTTGGTCCTGTTAATCTGGATATTCTTTTCCTTTGCCGACGCTTCGAGTTTCTGAATGATCTCTTTTTGTTGATCAGAATACTTTTTTTGGATTTCAGATTGTCTCAGGTGATACGATTCATGATCAAAGGCTTTGGGCAACTCCTTTTTCAGATCATCAATTAACTTGTTTATTGTTTTACTGAACCGGTTTGCTTTGCCTGTGGGCACGGAAATGGCTTTGGGGCGATATTCATCCTTAAAATTATTGACCATGCACCAATCAACAGGTGACGGAAGGGTTTTGGCTTGCTTATCGACGAGGTCTCTGATGATGGTGGATTTACCGGTGCCTTCTAATCCTGTAACAAAAATATTGTACCCCGGGCTTTTCATGTTCAGGCCGAAGTTTATGGCCTGAACCGCTCGCTCCTGTCCGATGACTTCATCCAGCGGATTTACTTCCGCAGTATTTTTAAAGGTAAACATCTTGGGATCACATATTGACCTAAGAACCGAAGGTTTTAATTCACATTTTTTTTTCATGATCTGCTCCTTAAATAAATAACCGGATAATAATCACACGTTCAATCATGGGAACGTCTTATATTTCATATGTTTTTTTTAAAATTTTAGCAATATCATTTTAACGTATTACCTGAATCTTGCACGAGTCGGAGGCTTTCATATGCAAGGCACTTAAGGGCGAAGCCATAGTTTGCTATTGCGAGCCCTTAATAACGCAGCAGATGAAAGCCTCCGGCTCGCCCTTTGGGGTGAAAATTGATGAATAAAAAAAACGTCATCCGATTTACCATTCAAGTAAAATGTAAGATGCGATGATGTTGTTTAAAACCGCTTCAATTAAGGATTATAAAGATTTTCATCAATTTTCATGCAAAATTCAGGTATTAAGTTTTTGAGGTAATGATGATTGTTTCTCAGTTCTGTTTCAGCTTGGGAAATTCCAATTAAATAATGCCCGAACAACATCCTCTAGCAGAACCATCGGAGCGATTCATCCCTGCTCAACGAATTGAACATGAAATTGAAATACTTCTATTGGAAGAAGAAGCGGCATTACATCTAAAAAGGCTTTCTGAATTCCATAAAGATCCCTTTGATCGTATGCCTGCTTGTGACCGAAGCAGACAGGGGTTATTATAAAATTCATCTTGACATATGATTTAATAAATAGATAACATTCTTCTTAGATCAATATTCCAACATTACATTATTCCATGTATAAGGCAAAAACTCAAGTTCTTTAAAACCCTTTTAACTTCAATAAGTTGTGGAATTTACGAGACGTTTAATTTTAACTTGTTGTAGAATTTTCTGAGATATTTTTATTAGGAGGTTAAATTATGGCCGAAGATCAAGTTGGTATAGTTGTCAATTTTTATGCTAAACTGAGTGTTGCTGCCATAAAGGTAACCGGCGGTAGCATTAGAAAAGGTGATTTGCTGAAGTACAAGGGGAGTACCACCGATTTCACCGAAGAAGTGACCAGCATGGAAATTGAAAATCAGGCTATTGAAGAAGCCAAATCAGGTGATTTGGTAGGGGTGAAAGTAAAAGAAAGGGTTCGAGAAAAGGATAAAGTCTATAGAGTTGTTGAGTAACTCCGAATCTGCTTAAAAGATGTTTCATCTCTGATAAAAGTTCAATAAATATAATTGGTACGGATATTGCGAAATTTTTTATAATAATGCCAATACCTAAAAAAACTTTTACCATTAGGGCTTCGGAAAATAATAAATCCTTCAAGATTGCGCCGGATTTTGGTTCGAATTCGAGGCGCATCAACGGGTGCATACTTTGCGTATTCACTCATCCGGCAGCAAAATAAGCATCAGGCCGCTTTAGTTTAACGTCTCGAAAGTTCTATAACTATGCAATTTTTTTAACAGATGAGATTGTAAGTTCTCAATAAGTTCTGGTGTATCAAATAATCATATTGACCCGGCCCCATAATTTAGAGACCTTTGAAAAACGTTCAATTTTGTTCAAGGCCAAGGAAGGCGAAAATTTTAACCACCCCAGTACGATCTGCCGGACCTACGGGGCAGGCAGGAATACATTGAGTATTTTGAGGATTAACCCGCCAAAGATCGGTGGCAGGTTAAAATTTGAGCCTGACGCCGGAATTGGGCAAAAGGGGGCGTTTTGCAAAGGTCTCATTTATTGAGAGGTTACATGAGATCATTGTATATAGTCGAGAATTTGAACAAGATCGGTTATCACAAGATCGACAGAAAGATTTTTGCATTTAGGATCGTTTTTTCTCAACCTCAGCGATCTTGCATCACCTGCAAAGAGTCCTGTTTTGAATCCCACGTTTTTTGCAGGATAGATATCGTTTAACATATCATTCCCGATATAGAGAGCTGAATGAGCAAGGATGTCCATGTTTTTAAGCTTTTCAGCCGCGATCTGGAACATGAATGTTGATGGTTTTGCATACCCGAATTTGTATGAATAAAGAATAAGATCGGGGTAGAATCCAAGATCCTCCGGATTTGAGTCAAGAAACCAGTTAAACAGATATGGGGTATAAAACTGGGCGTTTGATATAATGCCCATCATTACATTCGAATCTTGGCAGACCGAAAACAATTTTTCAAGGTGCGGCATCGGATATACCGGATTTGCAATCAGTTCAAATTCGACGGCAAATGCCCGAACGGTTTCAAGGTCGTCATTTTCAAGCACACGCATCCAAATTTGGTCTATTTCGACCTCCGGGAAGTCAACCCCTTTTTTCTTGAGTATTTCATGTTGGTTTTCTATAGCAGCGTAAAATCGTTTTAAAACGGTTTGAGATCCCTTTTTAATTCCGAATTGTTGAAGCAATTTTTCAAGCCTCTCCATTTGTGGTGATTTTTTCTTTGCCATGCTGATATCGCCTGATCTGCTGATAAAGAGTGTGCCATACAGGTCAAAAAGAATAACCTCAATCTTTTCTTCCAGTTTTCCGCTTTGCTTCAAAGAAGTCGGAAGCGGAAAAATAGGCTTTATATATTTAGAGATCAAATCATTTTTTTCCATAATTTTACCATTTGAGAAGGCTGAAATCTTCCAGAGTCAGGAATTTTGAAAGAAGAACTTTTTTGTCTATTTTATGGCACACATTATCCTTGATTACTCTGGAATAGATATCAACGAGATTTTTCCTGTATTTGGTTTTGTTGTAATGGAACAGCACGGCATTCATGTTGTTTTGTATCAGAGCCTCTTTGTCTGACACATTTCCGGGGTTTAAAAGGAAAGGGTTAAGATATATCAGCCTGTCTCGATTCGATGTGTCGGATAACACATGTGAAATTATTATTTTTTGAAAGGCTTCATCAAGCAATCCAAAATCGATACTATCATTTGCGGTTACTTTTTCAAAAGCGGTTGCGATTTTCGTTTTATCGATAACTATGCCGAATAGGGAACACGCTTTTCGTATGCACGCCTGCCAGGTCCTAAACAACTTTTCTTTACCGAGCCATTCCACGGGAACCGCCAGACGCGTGTAAAGGTGATCCAGCCAGACCCCTTTTTTTTCAAAATCATGGCATATTTCCGGTAGTTTCCTTCCCCATAGGATTTTGTTTGCAGTCCAGGGTTCGAGAAATGAAAACCCGAATCCCTCGGTAATACTTGTAGTGATAAGAAACCTGGCGGACATGACAAGTTCTGAAAATTCATGGGATAAACCCGCTTCAAATATTATATTCAGATTCTTTTCTTCTACAAACGCCTTCCATTGCGCATGGCTTTCGAGATCTGCCGGGCTGTTGGGCGGGAGCGTAATTGCAAGGGTTTCATTGTTTTTGAAAAACAGGGAGATAAGGATTGCTTCTCCGATATTTTTTCTGCGGAGTGCTCGAATTGGATACAGAACAAGGTTTTTTAGGGGTGCTCCTGTTGTGCTAAATTTAAAAGGATTTATGGTGTTGAAAATTTTATGCAACCCCTTTTCTTTTAACCCTGATTTGAGCAGTATATTGTAATCCCTTGAATTAATTACGCCGTAATGGCAATCTTGAATATATTCATCTTCAGAATAGTATACTAAGGGTCGTCCGTCTTCCGCAAAGTCATGGATCTGAAGAAAAAGTTTGATTTTTTTGTTTTGGAGCGCTTTGAGAATTTTCAAGAAATCCCTGTTTTTTGCCAGTGTGGGGTTGTGAACATGTACAAGGTCGCATCCGCTTTTCCATTTTAGATTGATCGCCCGGGTGATGGCGGCTGCAATATCTTCGGGGTCTGATTTATTTTGATTCTGGCGATCGTAACCCAGTCCCGGTATATGAACGGTATCGCAAAAAAAGGACGATTCCGGGGGCGCGCCGGTCAAAACCAGCATGTCACACATATCACGGAGAGCTTCCACCTGCTGCCTTAAAACCGTTGTTACGCCGCCGGTTTTGAGATGATAATGAATAAATGCTATTTTCATTTTAAGAAATATAGGATAAGTAGATTTGAGTGTCAAAAAAATATTGATATAATCAAAAAAATACTAACGGTGCAGGGTTCAACGGTTTAGGATTTAGGTGTCAGGTGACAGGGTTCAGGGTTCAAGGTTCAGAGGTTCAGGGTAACTTTTTGAATATGTTGAACTTTACGTCACTTTTTTAACCACGAATGAACACGAATACGCACAAATTAAAAAATATTATATGTGTTCATTAGCGTCCATTTGCGGTTCAGGGTAACTTTTTGAATATGTTGAAATTTACGTCACTTTTTTAACCACGAATGAACACGAATACACACAAATTAAAAAATATTATATGTGTTCATTAGCGTCCATTTGCGGTTCAGGAACTTTAGATCACTTCAAACTTGTCCGGGGTGATGATATGGACAAAAAAGATCTTCCGATAATCCCGTCTGAAAGGGGTGACGACCTTCATAATCTGGAGATTGCAGATTCTTCAGACCTTGTATTGTTTATGGCCGGAAATCAGTTTATGGCAATGAAAGAGATCGTTTCTGTCTTTCAAAAGGAACATCCGGATGTCGAAAAAATCTTTTACGAAACTCTTCCACCGGGACTTGAACTCAAACAGATTTTATCCGGCGGCGCTGTATTTAAAGGTAAAATCCTGGACGTTTACCCCGACATTTACACTTCGGTTAATGAAAAAGCCATGAATTCCCTTGAACGGTCCGGTCATATTAATATTGGTGATTACCACCTTTACCTGCACAATAGACTGGCGCTGATGGTTCCGAAAGGAAACCCCGCCGGCATAACGTCTGTTGCGGACCTGGCCGGGGACAATATCCGAATTTCACAGCCGGACCCTGAAAATGAAGATATCGCTTTCCATATTATAGATATGTACCGGCAGGCCGGCGACGATGGCCTTGTTCATCGAATCATGGAGGAAAAGCGTGCACAGGGGACCACCATTTTTACGGTTGTCCATCACAGAGAAACTCCGTTGAGGATTTCAAAAAAAACGGTGGATGTGGGGCCGGTCTGGGCAACCGAAATAATCCATGCAAAGTCAACGGGCCTTGCCTTTGATGTGGTGGAGCCTGGTGAAGATTTAGATCAGAGAAAAAATATAAATTATTATGTATGCAAATTAATAAATGCTCCTCACCCTGAGAATGCAAAGAAATTTCTTGATTTTATTAGATCCTCATCCGCCCAAAAAATTTATCAAAAATATGGTTTCTTGCCACACTAATAATTGAATATTTTCAATTGAATATTGAATAGTTAATGAATTCCCCCGGTAGGAAGGCCGGCTTGTCCGGGCTATATAATATCTTTTACGAGCATCGTCGCAGGGTCAAGAAACAAAGCCGGCCGGTCGGAATCCGCCGGTCCTCCCTTTAGTGTCATAACATGGATTTTTTTGCCTTCAGGCTGGAGCTGAATCACAATGTCAAACAGGTCGGAGACATCCAAAAGCGAAGACGGCATGCCGCCCGGTCCGGATTTTTCATGACGATAGGTCTTCACGGAAAACCAGACATGCAACGAATGGTTTTTGGCAAGTCTCTTTAAGTCAGAAAGGGATGTTCTTGCGGTGTCGTTAAAGTGAAACCCGTCGATCAGAACCATCTGGGGTGAAAAAATATTCTGTTCCTTCAGGTCGGTCAGCCTTTCTTCAAGTTTGGGCACACTAAACCCCTCAACTTTGAACGTCATAATGAACCTGTGCGGCAATAAGTCTTCCCATAGCTTGTTTGTATTCTTGGCATCGTATGATTGGGTTAGATGACGGAACACCTCTTTATACCACAGACTAATTTTATTGACCGGGTCGTCGAGGCTGATATGAAGAACATATTTACCTTTTAAAAGCGTATGTAAGGCCAGTTGAACCAGAAGGGCAGTTTTGCCGACTCCCGCACGTGCAAGAACGGCCCCAAAGCCTCCTTCAGAGAGGATGTCTTGAGTTTCTTTTCCTATGAACCTTAAAGGGTTTTTGAGAATAAGCTCCTTTTTTAGCATCATCATTTTCCTTTCTTTTCTTTTTCCGCCGTTTTCGCCAGTTCCTCGGCAATAGATTTCGGCACCTGTTTGTAAGAATTCAATTCCATGGTAAACTGGGCTCTGCCCTGTGTGGATGATCTTAAGACAGTTGAAAAGCCAAACATTTCAGCAAGGGGAACCTGTGCTTCAACAACGCACAGAGGCCCTTCATCCTGAGAACCGACAATGATTCCACGGCGTTGGTTTAAAAGCCCCATAACAGCACCTTGGAATTCAGATGGTGTTTCCACGGCGACCTTCATGATCGGTTCATGAATCACCGGCCCGGCCTTATAATACCCTTCACGAAAGGCTCCCCGCGCTGCTGCAACGAACGCCATTTCAGATGAATCAACCGGATGGGAAGCCCCATCATTGATTACCACTTTAATGCCGGTAACCGGAAATTCCATTTTTGGCCCTTTTACAATGGATTGTCTGAATCCCTTTTCACATGAAGCGATAAACTGGGTTGGGATATTGCCCCCTACGATTTTATTCTCAAAGACGAATTTGGTTCCGTTGACAGGCTCCATGTAACCGGCCACACGACCGTATTGTCCAGCACCGCCGGTTTGTTTTTTATGAGTATAGTCAAATTCAGCTTTGCGGGTTATGGTCTCCCTGTAAGCGACACGCGGTTGACCGGTGGTAACATCGGCGGTATACTCACGGTGCATTCGCTCTACATAGACCTCAAGGTGAAGTTCTCCCATTCCTTGGATAATGGTCTCTTTGGTTTCATCGTCAACATAGGTTCTGAAAGTGGGGTCCTCTTTGCTGAACCGGTTAAGGGCTTTGGACATATTTATCTGGGATTTGTTATCGTTCGGAATAATGGCAAGGGAAATAACAGGATCGGGAACAAACATGGATGTCATTGTCAGGTTGAGGCCGGGACTCACAAAAGTATCTCCGGAGGCACAGTCGATTCCGAAAAGGGCGCCGATATATCCCGCCGGGATGGTTTCAATGTCTTCCATTTGGTCTGCGTGCATGCGTACGACCCTGCCAACCTTGATTTTTTTCCCGTTTCGGGAATTGACGATGGTATCGCCTTTGGAAAGGGAGCCCTGATATACTCTTATGTAAGTTAATTGACCATATTGTCCCTCTTCGAGTTTGAAGGCCAGGGCAACAAACGGTTTCTCCAATTCACCAGACAGGGTAACGGGCGTCTCGTCATTATCCATGTCAAGAGCCTCATTTTTTACATCATAAGGGCAGGGGAGCAGTTTAGTGACAGCGTCAAGGAGCGGTTGAACCCCTTTATTTTTATAAGCCGATCCCATGAAGACCGGTGTTATTTGACGCGTCAGGGTTCCCATGCGCACCGCCGAAATAATCATTTCTTCGGTAATCTCTTGTTCTTCAAGAACAGCTTCAGTCAGTTCGTCTGAAAACATGGAACCCGCATCGATAAGTTCTTCCCTCTTTTGAATGGCTTCCCGAAGAAGATCCTGTGGTATATTTTCAATTCGAACATTTTCTCCGTTTGCACCGGCAAAGTAGATAGCTTTCATTGATACCAGATCGACAACTCCTTGATGAGCGGCCTCAAGCCCGATGGGAATCTGCAGGGGAACCGCATTGTGCCCCAGTTTTTCTTGGAGCTGATCAATGACCCGAAAAGGATTGGCTCCGCTCCGGTCACATTTGTTGACAAAGGCTATACAGGGCACTTTATACCTTTTCATCTGCTGGTCAACAGTAATGGATTGGGACTGAACACCGCCTACAGCGCACAGAACCAGTATGGCGCCGTCAAGGACCCTTAAAGACCGCTCAACTTCTATGGTAAAGTCAACATGTCCCGGAGTATCAATAATGTTGATTTCATGGCCGAGCCATTCACAGTAAGTTGCGGCTGAAGCAATAGTGATGCCTCGTTCTTTTTCAAGATCCATGGAATCCATGGTTGCGCCAACACCATCTTTCCCTTTTACATCGTGCATAGCATGTATTCTTTTTGTGAAAAAAAGGATTCTTTCGGTGAGTGTGGTTTTTCCGGAATCAATGTGAGCGCTGATTCCTATATTTCTGACCTTGTTAATAGCGTTTTTCATCGTACGGGTACTTTTCTGTTTTTTAAATAAAAAACCCTCATTTGCAACTGTATGTTTTTTCAAATAAATACGGTGCAAAATAATTGCAAAAATCTGTTTGTCAAGGAATTCTTATTCAGAATGATGTAATAGGTTTATTCTTTGAAACAAATGGGTCTGGAATTAGCGGCAATAATTTGAGACCTTTGCAAAACGCTCCCTTTTGCCCAATTCCGGCGTCAGGCTCAAATTTTAACCCGCCACCGAACTTTGGTGGGTTAATCCTCAAAATACTCAATGTATTCCTGTGGTTAAAATTTTCGCGTTGACTCGGGGCGTCCATGCCCCTCGCCCTTGCGGGCAGCTTGACAGCTGTCCAATTCTGCTATCCTGCAGAATTGCCTTGGCCTTGAACAAAATTGAACGTTTTTCAATGGTCTCAATTTCAACAAGCTAACGTGTTCGGAACGCCCCCTTTTTGTTAGACTTCTTTAATTTGACAAGGCCGATGAAACAAATTCCGAAAACAAGCAAAAATCCGATTGTGGGTACAAGCCCTATTTTCAATGCAACCCAGCTAACTCCCACCAGAGGTAACAGGCCCACGCGGACAACCGCCCGCAGGGCGGCATGTTGGGCGACAAAGTCGGCCGCTGCCGGTGAATAAGCGTAATAGACATCCACTAAAGTTTTGCCAAGGCCGCTGCAGAGCAGGAAACGGTCACGCATTTCACGTAAAACCTTTACTTGTGGCGCCATGGGTGAACCGTAAGCTGCAGTGGCTATGAAGCAG
>Ga0315539_1002316_pt1 | contig 13760 bp, 11 predicted proteins | sample SalMarSW160150MG_FD_203097 | JGI IMG/M metagenome (GOLD analysis project Ga0315539, IMG submission 203097) | Salt marsh sediment microbial communities from the Plum Island Ecosystem LTER, Massachusetts, United States - Salt Marsh Sediment SW1601-150 ... | reverse complement strand
TGGCATCAAGGATAAGACAAATGTCTCGTATCGATAAGTAAATGACAAGGACATCCGCGGAGCTTCGAAGTTCTGCGTGTAGGAGGAATTGAATTGAAAACGTCAAGAATAGCTCTTGTTATTGCAGCCCTGGTACTAGGTGTGGTGCTGTTTGCCCTGGCGGATGACTACCTCCATAGCGGATATGTGACGCCCACGTGGGGCACGACCTACCACCTGTTCACCTACTACGTCTTTTGGTCGGGTCCGATGGAGCCTCCGACTGCTTACGTGTACATCGACGATTTGGGAGCGGTCATGATGGACTACCTGCAAGTGATCGATGGAGTCCACATATATAGATACGAGACCACTCTTCCAAGCGGAGTCCACCACTACTGTTTCTCGGATGACATAGGAGGCGAAGACCCCAACGGAGGTTTCAAAATTGTGGGGCCCCACGTAGAATAGGACAGGGTAAGGAGAGTACGGGGAACAAGTAACCGAGTGTAAGTAAACCCAAAGGCCGGCTCAGGCCCATAGCTTGGGCTTGAGCCGGCCCACTAACGAAAGGAGATATTTGGATGAACTCGAGAAGATTGCTTCAGAACTTGACTGTTGTGGTTGCTCTTCTGTTTATCGGCTTGCCGGCTCAGGGCGGGGAGCAGGCCAGCTGGCCGATGTTTCAATACGATCCGGCGCATTCTGGCCTCGCGCCTGTCGTGAGCCCGGAGCTGCTGACCTTGCGCTGGAAGGCGGGGTGCGGGATCATACCGAACAGTCATTTAGTGATAGGTCCCGAGGAGACCGTTTGGGTCGTAGGTTTAGGGCGGGTTACTGCCATTACGAGGGATGGCGACATAAAGACTGGCTTCGTTATTCCTGTTCAGGATTTTGGGAGCTTTGCCCGCGCTGGCTCGTTTGCAGTCGGTGAGGGCGGTAGACTCATCGGCCTAGCGATCAAAACCACAGGCGGAGCGGATAGGCCGGCCGTGCTTTTCGCAGCTTCTGCGGAGGGCGAGCTTGAGTGGGCGGTCGAGCTGGACGGCGACGCCGGGGGCGGCTCTCTGCTGACATTAGGCGCCGACGGCGCGATCTACGTTGGCCTGGGCGCCATACAACTTCCCGACCGAAACAGGCTCTGTGCAGTCTCTCAGGACGGCCAGCCACTGTGGTCCTACACGCCGCCTGAGCCTGTAACAACGATCCCGGCCGTGGACCCGGAGGGGAGCGTCTATTTCGGATGCAACGACGGCATTCTGTATTGCGTGGATTCGGATGGTTTAAGATGGTCATTTGACGAGATCGAAAGCAGATTCGGAGTGTCGTCAACCCCCACTATCGATGAGGCGGGAAACATCTACTACTTCGCCAACAAGTCAGGGCTCGTTGTATTGAACCCGGATGGGACGCTCAAGAATCACTATCCCCTAGCCGGGTATTCCTGGACGAGCCCTCTTCTGCTTCCGGGCGGTTCGGTAGGTTTTCTCTGCTCAGACCCGGACCCGACCCCCAACACGTTGTTTACGCGCCTGGGGCCGGAGAGCGAGCTGGAGTGGACAGCGCAGCTTTCTGGCCCCACCTTGCTGTGCAGCCCGGCGGCTGATGCTGCCGGCAACGTTTTCGTCTCGGGTTTCTATGGCGTCTGGCCGGCGTCTTTCTCTTACCTGGCGAGACTTTCGCCGCAAGGGAGCCTGGCTACCATCTGCACGACCGCCGAGAGCGCATTCAGTGAGGTCTCGGGGCCGTGCATCGGTGAAGACGGGACGGTTTACGTCTATCTTGCCGACGCGCTTCACGCATTTGGAGAGCAGGGCCAGCTGCTTGGCTTGGGGATTTCGACCCGGTGGGCCGGCTACCATCCGGAGTTGGGTTCGATTCAATCGGCCTCCATCCGTTTGATGAATCCCGGCCCCGAAGTGGACGCTGACTGCTACGTGGCATACCGAAAGGCGGGAAGCGACGAGCTGTTCTTCTACCCGTTTTGGTCCACGCACCCGGGCAACTCTGCGCTTCAGTTCAGGCCTATCCCAGCAGGCGCCATATTCGATGAGATCGAACTCGCCCACATCTGTCTGCGTGGTCTTGAGCCTGGCCAATACGAATGGCTTGCGGGGCTCTTCGAGCCGGGCACATTCCAGCCTATCTCACAGGTGGCCTTTTGCAGCTTTATCGTCTATGGCGCCCCCACGAGCCGCCCTAGAAAGCCGTCGGATTGCCTCAGCGATATAGCGCCTCAAAAGCTACTGCAAGGGACGCCCCCGACGGTTGCGGTCTGGACGAATAAAGAGACGTATGCCGCGGGCGAGGTGCTTGACCTCTCGCTGAGCCTCGAGAACGAGGGCATGGGGATGTTCTTGGACCTCTATATAGCGGCAACCTTATACGATGATCCGAGCGGGACGTTTTTCTTCTTCCCGACATGGGCGACCGATCCGAGTTTCACGAACATCTCGTTTCTGCCGCTTGCTCATGGCGGCTCGCTGCCTGACTTAACGATCATGCACCTTCCGCTTCCGGGAGCACTTCCGAGGGGAGGCTACACGTTCCTGGCAGCGTTCTTCCACGCCGGCACGTTTGAGCTCGCGAGCGAGATCGCCGAGGCGAGGTGGACGCTGATGTAGGGGCGCTGCTCGTTGCACCCTTGATGATTGGGCACAGGGCGGGGCAAGGAGTCTGGGTCATAGGTCGAGGGATGCGTTTCTGTAGGGGCGGACCCCCGCGTCCGCCCTCTGCGATTCAATTGGATAGGGCAGGCGCGGTGGCCTGCCGCTACGGGACGCATGACGGTATAGGAATGCGGGTTAGGTGCGGATCGAGGACTCTTGCCAACGCTTGATGCGGCGCTGTGCCCTCCTGACAAAGGACGCCGGGTGGGTGATGTGGCGCCTGAGGCGATTGCCGAGGCTGACGTAGCGTGTATTTGCCCTTCTGAGGCCTGCCTCAAGGTCCTCCTGGGTGAGCGACTCCGTCCTGACGACCGCGACCTTGCAGCCATCGTATTCCGAGAAGTCCTTGGAGACCAAAAAGCCCCTTCTCTCAACCTCCTTATAGAACTCCGTGCCCGGCCAGGGGGTCGCGATCGAGAATTGCAGCGAATCGGGATCGAGCGATAGAGCGAGATCGATCGTCTTGTTCATCGTCTCCATCGTCTCGCCGGGAAGCCCGAACATGAACGTAAGGTGAACCCAGATGCCCAGCTTCTTGGTGAGGCGCACCATCTCGTTGACTTTCTTGAGGTCGAGCGCCTTGCCGCAGCGGTTGAGTATCTCTTGCGAGGCGGACTCGACGCCGTATTTGAGGCCACGCAGCCCGGCGCCTTTGAGGGCGGTGAGTAGCTCAGCGTCCATGGTGTCGGCCCTGGCCATGACCGCCCAAGGGACCTCGAGGCCGCGCCGGTCGATCTCGGAGCACATCTTGAGGATTCTTTGTTTGCCGATGTTGAACGTGTCGTCGTCGAAGAAGACGGACTTGAAGCCCTGCTCGCAGACGAGATACTCCATCTCATCGACCACTGCGATGGGGTCTCTTTCTCGATACGTCCTGTTTCCGTACATTATCTGCGGCCAGGCGCAATAGACACACCCGTACGGGCAGCCGCGTGAGGCCCACATCTGGACACTCGGCATGGGTATCTGGCCCGGGGTATCGCAATAGACCCCCATCGGCAAGAAATGCCTCGCCGGCCAGGGCAGCTCGTCTATGTTCTCAATGAGCGGCCTGTCGCCTGTGAAGACCACGCCCTCGTCGGACCGGTAAAGGACCCCTGCGATTTCGTCCAATGGCTGACCAGACTGAAGCGCGCCAACAAGATCGCGCAGCGTGTATTCGTATTCGCCCTTCATGACCAAATCCACGCAGTCGTGTCGCTCAAGAAAGCTGGGCTCGAACATGTAGGTGTGGAGACCGCAGAACACGACCTTGGCCTCGGGGCAGACCTCGCGCACATTTCTGGCGCAGGTGAGATCGACGTCTATTGATATCGTGGAGACCTCGAGGACCACTACATCCGGGCCGAATTCGCGCATCCGGCCGAAGAACTCATCGTCGGTCATCTTCTCGGCGATGCCATCGACCAGCAGGACCTCGACGTCATCTTGGCGCTTTAGCACCGCGGCCGCATAAGCCAGGAAGAACGGGAAGGGCATGTATTTGCTGCTGTTAGGCTGGAAATGCGGCCACCTTGAGCCGGCTCGAACGCCGTAGAAGCCCTCCTTATACCAGGGCGAGTTGCCGAGAAAAACCCTCAACTAGCGCCTCCTATTCGGAAGGATGAAGGCGGAAGGATGAAGGATGAAGGCGCTCTAATGAATGACTCATCCTTCATAATTCAGCCTTCCAGAGCGGCACTCGCAGCGGCCCTTGCCTGTTTGGCTCTCCTAATTCGGCGGCGCAGCTTCTTGTAAGCGAGACGCGGATTTGCCACATGCCTCTTGAGGCGATTGCCGAACTTGACGGACTGCTCCCTTCGCTGACAGACGTGCTCGTCCCAGAGCCGGTTGGCCTTCCTCAAAGCCGCCTCGAGGTCCTCCTTCTCAAGCGTGTCGGTCTTTATGACGGCGACGTTGTATCCATCATACTCAGCGAAGTTGCGGGACAGGAGATGTCCGTCCCTTTCGACCTGCTTGAAGAACTTACTGCCCGGCCACGGCGTCACGATAGAGAACTGAAGCGAGTCGGGGCTGAGCGAGAGCGCCAGGTCGATCGTCTTGTCCATCGTCTCCTTTGTCTCGCCGTGCAGGCCGAACATGAAGGTCAGGTGCACCCAGATGCCCATTCTCTTAGTCAGATGCACCATTTCCTTGACCTTCTCAAGATCGAGCGCCTTGCCGGAGCGGTCAACTATCTCCTGGGTCGCATTCTCGACGCCAAACTTCAGCGCCTCGAGCCCGGCCTTTTCGAGGGCCTTGAGCGTCTCCTCGTCCATCGTGTCGGCCCTGGCCATGATCGCCCACGGAACCTTGAGGCGCCTCGAGGTGATCTCGGAGCATATCTTGAGCATTCGTTCCTTGCCGATGTTGAACGTGTCGTCGTCGAAATAGACAGATTTGAAGCCCTGCTTGCTGACGAGGTGCTGCATCTCATCGACGACATGGACGGGATTCCGGGTGCGGTATCTTCTGCTGCCATACATTATCTGCGGCCATGCGCAATAGACGCAGCCATAAGGGCAGCCGCGTGAGGCCCACATCTGGACGCTCGGTCTGGGTATCTCGCCTGGGGTGTCGCAGTATTTTTCCATCGGCAAGAAATGCCTCGCTGGCCAGGGAAGCTCGTCGATGTTCTCGATGAGCGGCCTGTCGCCCGTGAAGACCACCTTGCCGTTCGAGCGGAATAGGATACCGGCCACTCTTTCCAGCGACGCTTTGCTGCTCAGCGCGGAGACGAGATCGCGCAGCGTGTATTCGTACTCGCCCTTGATGACGAAATCCACGTCATTGCACTGCTTCAGGAACGCGGGGTCAAACATCTCGGTATGGACGCCGCAGAAGACGATCTTTGCTTGGGGACAGGCATTGCGGACGCTCTTGGCGCAGAGAAGATCAACGTCTATCGATATGGTCGAGACCTCTAGCACGATAAGGTCAGGCTCAAATCCGCTCGCCCGCCTCAGGAACTCGTCATCGTCGATGCCCTCGGCTATCCCGTCAACCAGTAGAACGTCGTGCTTCTGCTGCTCGAGCACGGCCGCCGCATACGCCAGGAAAAACGGGAACGGCATGTAGTCGGTATCGCACCTCTCGAAGTGCGGCCACCTCGAGCCAGCCCGGACGCCGTAGAAGCCCTCCTTTCGCCATGGTGAGTTGCCCAGAAAAACCCTCAATTCAAACTCCTCTTACTCCGAATCATCCTCATGCTGCCGTCCGTCTTCAGACTCGCCACAGACGAACTCCTGCAAGTCTCTCGCCGCAACCGTTGGGCCCCCGAACTCACGCGAGGCCTGGGCCACGCAGTCGCTGGCGTCCGGGCTCGCGTCGGCGAAGTGCGCAAGGATCAATCTCTTGACGCCAGCCCGCCGGGCCACGATACCCGCTTCGCTGGCGGTTGAATGCCCGAATAACAAGCGGTCGTCAGCGCTCTGGGTGCAGAATGTGCTGTCGTGCAGCAAGTCATCCGCGCCCAAAGCCAAACGGACCACGCTATCGCACGGCACCGTATCTGAAGAATACACAAGTGTCGCACCGGTCTTCTGTTCTACGAACTTCACGGCTAAAGTCTCCGGTCCGTGTTCTACGGGACTCGTCAAAATCTGCACAATGCGGCTGCTGAAAAGCAAGCGGTTTTCCTCAAGCGGAACCGGGGCCAGCGCCGCCAACGTTGACAATTGTGACTTGTCCCAGAAGGCCGAGAGTAGGCTCGAGGCCACCTCAACGGCTTGGGGTGGCGCGAAGATTGGGAGCGGCAGGCGCTTGCTGGCCCTGATCTTCAGGGCGTGGAGCAGAGATGGGAGCCCATAGATGTGGTCAGGATGCTGGTGGGTAATGATGACCCCAGAAAGGTCGCTGAAGTCACAGCCTACTTTGAGCAGCTTATGAACGGGGCTCCCGCTGCAATCCACCAGGTATTGCTCGTGCCCGGCCTTGACCAGCAGCGACAGGTTGTCTCTGTCTCGTGTGGCCACGGCGGCGGAGGTCCCGAGTGTCCAAAATCTCATAGCACTCCCTTATAGAATTATGCTTGCCCGTTTTAAGACTCGCCTTCTGCGTGTTCGACGTAAGAATGCGGCACAAAGGGATCGGCCAGTGTGCGCAGGCCACCCACTCCGCCAAGTTCACGCATCGATGCCGCACCCAGTGAGACCGTGCTGGCATCCATCTGAGTATTGCGCGCCGGTTCCCAAGACAAAGAGGCGCCCCGGGCGGGCGCCTCTCGGCTTCACGTTGTAATTGATGACGGTCAGGAGGTTGTTATTTCGGCACGGTCCTCAAGTATTCGGTCTTCAGCTGCTGTATCAGGGCACTGATTGCGGTCTTGGTCTCCGCTAGCTGCGTGAGCGTTGTCTCGTCGTTCGTCATTCTAGCCAGACCGTCCAGATTGACCAGCGTCGCCTCCAGACTGGTTATCTGCTGGTTGAAGAACGTGTTAAGCACCTTCATATCAGCCGTCTTGATCTTCGTGTTCACATCGATGTACATCTTGCTGATTGAGTTGTCGATCGCCTTGGTCTTCCGCTCGAAGTTCTGCTTCAACGTCGCAAGCGTGTTCCGCGTTGCGGAATTGTCTCCCCAGACGCTCAACCACAAGATGATCGAGACGATTGCGAGAATAAAGGCAAGCCAGGCGATTCCTTTACCAGTCCTGACCTTCTCGGGACGACGGTAAGCGGGTTTGACTATCGGTTTTGGCGGAACCTTCGGCGGTTCTTTCTTCCCCGGTTCCTTCTTTGTCTGCGGCCTCGCAGTAGGCGTTTCGGGCGCCGCTGCCTTCTTGGCCGGCTCGGCCGCCGGCTTTCCGGTCAGAAGATAGACGTCGTTGACCTTCTTGATCACACCTGAATCCACATGAGGCTTCAGCGCTGCCGCGAGTTTCTGGCGTGTGTATTTCGTCCTAGACGCAATGTCTGCGATCTTCATCCCCTTCGGTGCGGCCCTCAAAAGCGCCTGAGCATCTTTGAAGACCTTGTCGCGTTCCATCGCGGACGTCGCAACCTTCGCATCCTTGCTGTAATACACAACCCTGTCCTCGACCTCAACCTTCTTGATCTCGCCGCTCTTGAGAAGGTCCGAGGCGATGAAAGTCAGCTTTGAGGTCGAGATATCGAGTGCTTTTGCCAGGTCCACAGTCCGCAGCCCCTGGGGCGCCTTGCTGAGCTTGTCAACAACCGCTGCCCTGATCTTGCTGGCCTCGGCAGGGGTTACTCGCGACTTCTTCTTGCTGGCAGGCTTCGCCGGGGCTTTCTTGGGTACTACTGGTGACATCTTGGCTGCGACCGGCGGTTGCTTGCTGGCCGCGAGTGGCGTGGGTCTAGCCGCCGGCGCCGTAGGCTTAGTGGCGCCCGCAGCACTGCCCTTGAGTGCGCCACCAAACGGACCCGGGGACACTGCCGGTTTCTCGGCCGGCTTGATCGGCGCCGGGCCCTGCTGGTTCAACGGTTTGCTCTCCATGAGTTCTCCTCCATATTAGGTTATGATCTCTTGCGACCCCATACTTTTCGGTTGGGATTTGTGGAATCTTAGTCAGAGGGTCACGGGGGGTCAAGTAGAATCTTTCCGCCGCGTTCGACTCGCAGATTCTATGCCCATTTGCTTGTGATGTCGCGGCCGGATTGTCCCTCGAGAACGGCAGAGAAGCCGTGTAGAGGCGCCTCACGAGCCGCCTGGGCGGCATCCTACGCGAAATCACGACCCGGGCTCCACACACCGTGCCGCTGCGCACCATAGGACAGCAAGCATCCGGTCATTTGGAACTGGGCGCGGCATGCACCGAATCAAGGAAACGGCTGACGGCCGCGGCAGCCCTCTTAGATGCCCCCTTTTGGCCCAATAGGTCAGTTATCTTGAGGAGCTCGGCCTTCTGCTTCATCTGCGATTTGGTGTCTTGCAGGAGGGACACCAACTCCCGCGCCATTCTGTCTGGCCTCAGGTCGTTCTGTATGAGTTCAGGCACGATCTCCTTGCCCGCGATAATGTTAGGGAGTGCAACGCGATCGACCCTGATAAGCAACTTCCCTAGCAGGTATGTCGCTAAAGATACTCTGTATCCCACTATCATCGGCACGCCGAGAATGGCAGACTCAAGCGTGGCGGTCCCCGAAGCCACAAGGGCCACGTCGGAGGCGTTGAGAGCGTTGTAGGTTTGGCCCTGCACGACCATGACGCCCGGGTATTGACCGAGCATCCCGGCCACAGAATCACGGTCGATCGTTTCGGCCAGCGCAAGCACCGTCTGGGGCCCTTCCGAGTGGGTCATGCCGGTGGCCAGCCTACAAGCTTCAAGAAAGGTCGGCAGGAGGTTCTCGATCTCGCTCGTGCGGCTTCCGGGTAACAGAACAACTACCTGCTTTCCGGGCTCAAGCCCTAACCTATGGATAAACGTCTCCCTGTCCAGATCGGGCTTTACCGTATCCAAAAGCGGATGCCCGACAAACTCGACGTTCAGCCCGACCTCCTCGTAAAGCTGCTTCTCGAAACGGAAAAGAACCAACATCTTGTTGACGAGGCGCGCGATTTTCCTAATGCGTCCCGGGCGCCATGCCCATACCTGGGGGCTGATGTAGTAGAGAACTGGGATGCCGAATCTGCGGGCCCGTGCGGCGAGTCTTAAATTGAATTCAGGGTAGTCAACGAAAATCGACGCCGCGATCTTGCCTGAGCCCATCAGACGGCTTGCTTCTCTGTAAGCCGTGAGTATGCGAGCCGACTTCTTGAAGACCTCGGATACCCCCACGACGCCGAGCTCCCTCGCGTGGGCGATCAGGTCAACGCCCTGGGCCCGCATGCTCTCACCACCGATTCCGACAAAGGACAGCTCCGGGCGAAGGACCCTCAATTCCCCAAGCAGTGAGGCGCAATGAAGGTCGCTTGACGCCTCGCCCGCAACCACTAGGATCCGGGCGGGATGTGTTTCGTGGGAGTGCGGCCCAGGACTAGCCATCGGTGTTTTTCGCGTAGAGTTTGAAGTGGCTGTCGATGGACTCCTTGATCTGGAACGCCCACGTGAGCGCCCTGAGCCCGTCGGCGCCCGAAACGACGACGGGCGTGTCGTCTGCGACCGAGCTTGTGAAGGCCTCGAGCTCAGCCCTGAGCGGTTCAAACTCGACCACTCGGACGGGCCGTCTCTTGATATAGCGTGCGATGCGCAGCGCGGTCAGCGGCTTTCTGGGGTCGGGTTCTCCGGCCTTTCGATACATCTTGACCTTATGCGTGAGCAGGTTCACCGAGATGTAAGTGTCCGGCTGAAAGAACCTTATCTTCCGCATCTTCGAGACGCTTATCCTGCTAGCCACGAGGTTCGCAACGGAGCCGTTCGGAAACTCAAGTCGAGCGTTTGCTATATCGACGGTATTTGACAAAACGGAAACGCCGACGGCAGAAATCGATGATGGCTCGGCGTTGAAGCAGCTGGCCACGAGATCGATGTCATGGATCATGAGGTCCAGAACCACATCAACGTCGAGGCCCCGACCGGCGGACCGCGTGAGCCTATGCGTCTCGATGAACTTAGGCCCCTCGATGAACTTGGTGACAGCCGCAAACGCTGGGTTGAATCGTTCCGAGTGCCCGACCTGCAACTTGGCGCCGGAGGCCTCCGCGAGAGCCACCATCGCCCGGGCGCCGTCGAGCGTGTCCGCAATCGGCTTTTCGACGAGCACGGCCTTGCCGGAGCGCAGGTACTCGCCTGCGACCTCGAGGTGTGTCTGGGTGGGGGTTGCCACGACGACTGCATCAACCGCCTCAGCCAAGTCCTCGTTCCGGCCAAACACGCGGCAGTGGCCACTCTTGGCTGCCTTATCTGCCGCCGCCTCGTCGATATCGTGAACACCCACTAACTCGGCCCCTGGGAGGTCGCTGAGTATCCTCGCGTGGTGCGAACCCAGATAGCCGACGCCAACAACACCGATTCTTAGGTCAGACACGTTAGCAGCCTTGTGTAGTGGCAAGCACCGCCCCTACGGGATCCTCTTGACCATCCACGCGGCAATTGCATCTATTGCGTCGTTGGGTTGATTTGCGTGTGCAAGGGAAGACCTCAAATCTGTCCCGAATCGCTATTGTGCCGGACACAGGCCGCGCCTTGAGTGTTTGATGAATTCGAGAATGTGCTTTGCCTCGTCGAACTCGCCGAACTGCTCCTCAATGCGCCTAAGCGCCGCCTCGCGCTTCAGGTCAGCCCTGAATAACAGTCGATAGACCTCTTTGAACATCCGAATCTTTGCCGATGAGAACCCGGCGCGCCGCAGCCCGACGAGGTTCGGCCCGAAATGCTTTGCCCTGTTGCCAGCGGCCTGCGTGTAAGGCAGGACGTCCCTGTCCAGCGCCGAGCACCCTCCCGTCATCGAGTAAGCGCCGATCTGTGTGAACTGGTGCACGCCAACCAATCCGCCGATGACTGCGTGGTCCTCGACAATGATGTGGCCGGCAAGCGATGCCGCGTTGGCCAGGATTGCGTGGTTGCCGATCCGGCAGTCGTGTGCCACGTGGCTATACGCCATAAGCAGGTTGTTGTTGCCGATGCGGGTCACCCTGCCACCACCTATCGTGCCGCGATGGATGGTAGCAAACTCTCGGATAACGTTGTTGTTGCCAATGACGACCGAAGTCTCCTCGCCCCCGAACTTCAAGTCCTGGGGCACAACGCCGATGATTGCATACGGGAATATCTCGCAGTTCTCGCCGATCGAAGTTGGACCCGTTATGTGCGCCCCCAACTGAATCTGCGTGCCGCGACCGATCTTGACGCCCTCGTCTATGATGCACCGAGGGCCGATCACGACGTCATCGGCGATCTCCGCCCCGGGCGAGACTATTGCGGTCTCATGCGCCTTCATTTCTTGTCTTTGTCGATAATCGCTGTGCTCATGCTGGCTTCGGCCGCAACCTCTCCATCCACGAGCGCCTTGCCCTGCATCCTGCAATAACCCGCACGCCGTCCAGTTTGAGTCAGCTCGAGCCGCACCTGGTCGCCCGGGACAACGGGCTTGCGGAACTTGGCCTTGTCGATCGTCATAAACACCAGAAGCTTGTTCTCGACGTCCTCGAGCTGGTTCGACAGAAGAACACCGCCGGTCTGGGCAAGCGCCTCAATCAACAAGACGCCGGGCATGACCTTCTGTTCGGGGAAATGGCCCTGAAAAAACCACTCGTTCACGGATACATTCTTGAGCCCCACAATGGTGCCCTTCTCCGTGTCCATCTCTACTATCCTGTCAACCATCAGGAACGGGAACCTGTGCGGTAGCAGCCGCATGATCCCCTCGACGTTTATCATCTCGTTCACTTGCCACACCCCGTATCTGTTATTCGTTATGACTCGCTTTCGCTAAGACGCTCGTTAAGGACCTCGACCTGTTTTTTCAGCTCTTTCAGTTCTTTCATCAGGTTCGGCAACCTGAGCATGGCCGCGACCTGCCTCCGCCAGACCTCGACCGGAACCGCCGGTATGCCCCCGACTACGGAGCCTTCTTTCAGGTCGCGAGGTATGCCTGCCTTGCTAGCGGCAATTACGTTGTCCCCGATTGATATGTGCCCCGCCACACCGACCTGACCCGCCAGGATGCAGTGCTTTCCAATGCTGGAACTGCCAGCTATCCCCACCTGAGCCACTAGCAGCGTGTTCTCTCCAACCGTAACGTTATGGGCGACGTGCACCAGGTTGTCGATTTTGCAGCCTGAGCCGATTACAGTGCTTCCGAACGTGCCCCGGTCAACAGCGACGCATGCTCCGATCTCGACGTCGTCGCCGATTTCTACGTTGCCGATTTGCGGTATTTTCACGTGCCGGCCCTTGTCATCTATGAACCCATAACCGTCGCTGCCGATGACGGTCCCCGAATGGATGATGCACCTCTTGCCGATCGACGTGTCATCCAGTATCGAGACATTCGGCTTGATGATCGTCCCCGGCCCTATCTTGACGTTTCGGCCAACATAGACCTGCGGGTAGATGACGCAATCGGCGGCGACTGAGGCGCCGGCTTCGATGTAGCTCAACGCGCCGACGCTTGCGCTGCTTGCGACCTGCGCCTCGGGGCTGACGCTTGCGCCTGATACGCCCGGGGCGGGTCTCGGCTCAGGATGAAATACGTTCACGACTTCCACGAACGACAGGTAGGGATTGGGCGAGGTTATATGCGGCAGCCGGCAGTCGTCGCACCCTTCAAAGACGATAACCGCGCTCGCTCCAGTTTGCTCAAGCTCCGCCTGATGCTTGCGGTCTGTAACGAACGAGATGTCGCCCTCAGCGGCGGATTCAATCGCTGCGACGCCAGTTATTGGAAGGTCTGGGGGCCCGGTATGCGCAAGCCGCAGCCTCTCTGCAATCTCCTCAAGCGTTAGTCGCATCACACAATCCCCAGCGGTGTTTCCTGCGATTCAGAGGGCCTCGCCGCTTCACCCGCCGACTGACATAGTTCGAACCGCGCGGAGCACTATGTAGGGGCGGCTCGTGAGCCGCCCTCCCTTAGTTTGATGTGCCCGAAAGTCAAGGGCGGCTCGTGAGCCGCCCCTACAAGACATATTATCCATGCCAGAAGCTCATTTGGGAGGGCTCTCCGGTGGAACCTTCTTCAGCCACTCGCTCTCAAAGGCGGAAAGGACCTCGGTGCTCGCATCGGTCAAACCACTTGCGTAAAGCACACCCGGCGGCGAATCGATCAAGACAAGGTCGTAGCCTCTTTTCTTCGCAACGCGTTCTATGACCGACTTGATCTCCTGCGTCAGGGCCGCCATCATCGCCCCCTGGCTGCGCTCCAGCTGCTTCTCAGTGTCCTCCACCAAGAACTTCAGCTCCAGTTTCTCCTTCTCGAACCTCCTGCGCCTTTCCCTTCTCTCCGCGTCGCTCAAGTCCATGAACTCGGGAGACGACAACTCCTTCTCAAGCCGCTGCAAATGCCCCGTCTTCGACTCGACCTTCGCCCTGGCCTCCGTGACCTGGTCTCTGAATCTGACCTGCACCGCCTTACCAGGCAAGCTGTCCATCAAGATGGCTTTAAGATCGATTGTCACAATGGTCTGCTGACTAGTGGAAGCCGGCGCGTCGGCATCTGAGGCGCCCGGTGCGAATATAATGCCCAGGGCCAGAGACGAGCCGAGCGCGAATGTGATTACGGTGCGGATGACTGT
>Ga0315539_1002310_pt1 | contig 13777 bp, 3 predicted proteins | sample SalMarSW160150MG_FD_203097 | JGI IMG/M metagenome (GOLD analysis project Ga0315539, IMG submission 203097) | Salt marsh sediment microbial communities from the Plum Island Ecosystem LTER, Massachusetts, United States - Salt Marsh Sediment SW1601-150 ... | reverse complement strand
AGGAGAAAAGGGCGGAAGAAATCACCTAGGAAGGTGCCGGCAGGCCTGAATCCCACCTTTCCCAGAGCAGACTACTGACAAGTTAGGTTGCCCTGTCCCGCCGGGAATCCGCTCGGTACGCCCCATCCGTTGACAAATGAGCCGAGACGAAAATGTCAGCTCAACGGAGTCTCGAAAAAACGAGATTCTGAGGAATTCTCTCCTCGGATTCTCTGTGAAACCCAAAAATGGTTATGGGGCAACCTTGGCGGCTACCCCATAACCATTATCAAACCTCTCTTCGCTGAATCCCAGCAAACGTTGTCTTTCTCAGAAGTTCTGCTATCCTTCCGGGCAACTACAATGAGCCGGGCAGGGAGGCAAAGACTCGCCTAAGAAGACATAACCGATCAGCCTTACCACGTCGCCTGAGTCTATCACCCCATTCCCGGTGACGTCCGCTCGACATTCCATGGGCCAAGGAGGCTCCGACTCGCCTAAGAATACATAACCGATCAGCCTGACAATGTCGCCTGAATCTACAATACCATTGGGCAAGACGTCTCCGCAGGCCGCAGGCTTCCAGTCCTTATCCAACAGCCCGTAACCATTAAGTTCAGGTATGAGGGTGGCTCTGGCGTCGTCCACGTGCGCACTCAATGCGTCCAGACCCAAACCAGGATCACCCTGGACAGCAGCCTCAATCAAGATGTAGTCGGCGCTGAAGGTGGTATCGTCCGAACCTCCTGCCGGAACTTTGAGGGCCGTCATCACCACGGTGCGATCTACCACCGAATCCGGATCATGGATGTTCACACCCTGTGAAGATGCCAACTCGTACAGCTCATCGTTATTCCAACCCCAGCCATCCTGGGGATAGATGAAGCTATCGTTGCGCACACACTGCATTCCGAAAGGTTCCACCACTGCTCCCGAAGGATCAGTGAAAGCCATTCCAACGTAGAAGTCGTCATATTCGGGATGCGGGTCCTCGATGGTGTCGTTGTAAAACCCCTGGAACCATATCATGGCGCGGCCAACATCATATCCCGTCGCGTTGCAGCCGTTGCAGCCCTCATCAAAGGGAGCATCCACGTCAGCCCAGTGACCCAGATAGATGTCGCCGTGTCCCGGATATTCTCCCGGAGAAGGCCACCACAAAGGCGGCCGACTGAACTTTATCCAGATGTACTTGATGATTATGTCCTTCTTCCAGTCGGGACAAGGGCCCAGGGTGGGATGGTCGTGGAACATGAATATCTGCTTGTAGACGTCAATCCAGTACCACCTGAGAGCATCCGGAAAACGGGTCTTCCAGATGTAGGTGTTCTTGACATGAATCTTCTGAACCAGACATTCTTCCTCATAGCGCTTCCACTCACCGCAATAACGGTTCATGGTGTCTCTGGCTCCGGTGTAAACATCGGAGTAATCCTGCCGCCCCACCACCGTATCACTGGCATCATCCGCTGGAATGGTGGCCACAAAGGTGCCGCCATAGAAGACCACCTGCTGGCTCTCCTCAGGCACGATCCACTTATGCCATACTTTCTGCCCGGAGTTGGAGCAGACCCAGAGCTTAAGCTTACCGTTGTCCTTCTCGATGCGGGTGTTTGCGGCACGAGCACACTCGTAATAATCGTGGCTGCAGACCACGTACAGGGCAATCTCTATCGTTTCCGTCCCGCCACATCCGCTAACGGTTATGGTAGCGTGGATGAAGCCCTCACCCGAGCAGGTTACGGTCGCCTCCACCTTTTTGCTTTGACCCGGCCCCAGGTAGCCACTGGCGTTGCCCGTGATGGTAACGCTTGGATGATCGCTGGTGACGGTGAAGTCTCCGCCCAGATTATACAGCCCCTGGATGTCAAATGTCACCACCCTGGTGCCCTTGTCCGGTGAAACCTTGACCGGAGGTACGGTAAGAGAGGGAGGATCGTCATAAGTATAGCCTATTCCGCAGGCCGTCTCAAGCGGCAGCTGAGGAACGTGTATGTACATCACGTCATTGTCGGTCCAGCTTCCTTCATCCTGGACGACTCCGCCCGCATCGCGGTCGCACACGTACTGGATGTGCAGATCGCCGCCGTACATGTTGTGTGCCAGAGACGACCAGTGCTCGCTTAAACATTCGCCCGCTTCGCAGTCGGGGGTCTGGGTGTTGGTCAGATTGAAGCCGGGGGCCCAGCTCTCCCCACCATTGTTGGAGACGGCAGCATAGATGTCTCCATTGGTGTTGCCGCCAGCCGAGTTGTCGCCCGGATTAAACTGGGTCCAGGTGGCGAAAAGAAAGACGGAATCAGGATCTCCGCCAGAATGATAGATCGGATCCTTGGCGGATACGTTCATCTTGGAGATATTGACATTCCAGGAACCGGGGGTGGTACCCTCCCAGTAGCCGGGAGCGATGGTGGTGATTCCGGTGGCCTTGCTCCAGTGATAGAGATTAGCATCATTGGTGCTATTACCCGAAGCCGAATCATAGTAACATCCACTCCAGACGATGTGCAGGCTGTCGTTGTAATCGTAGCAGGCCGCCACATCGGTATAGGCACGCTCGGTAAACCCGGTGGCATAGTTGGTGACGTTGACCGGCGCGGTAAAGCCGGTGGAAAACCAATCGTTGCCATTGTCCATGGATTCGATATAGGCCACGTCATTGTTGTACTGAGTGGCATAATCGTCCCTGTTCTCGAGGTAAACGATAGCCACCCTCTTGGAGCCATCCTTGGGGGAGCTGGCCATTACCCCATTGATGCTCGCTAAGTGCGCGTACACGTCTATTTTTTCCAAAGGCGAGGGGTTGGGCACACCCGGGAATCTGGTATAAGGACCATAACCATTGGGCGAATGACACACCAGGTTGTCGCCCTTAAACACGCAGCGCAGATATCCGCCGCTTTGGGCTGTGGTGGTCGCATTCTCCATGGTGATGATGTGAATATAGTCCGTGTCCGTCACAGCATCGTACACGATGCATCCCTTGGGCCAGTTGCCCTGGGGCGTCGATGAGGCGGCACTGTCATGATAATCCGGAAGATCATACAGGTTGGTGAAATAGCCTGAACAGACGTAACCTGCATCTCCCACTGCCAGCTTGCAGTACTGTTCCGGAGTCTCTTCGGTACTGTGATAGAGGATAACCTCCCGGCCATCGTGCATGGTCATGATGTTGGCATATCCTGCGTTATTGTCCTCACCCCCGTCTACCCGGTAGGGACCCACCCAGAACCCAAGTCCGTCGGTGCAGTTGTAAGTGACGTACCTGGGATAGGTGCTGTAATCTCCTTCGGTCTCGTGAAATATGAAATGCGTGTGACCACCAGGACCCACGGCAATCATCCGGCCCATGGAACCGTTCTTCTGGTAGTCATAGTAGGTCATTCCAACTGAGGCCGTCAAGGTGACCGGAACCTCCGGATTGATGGCCTCGCAATCAGATACTTTGCCTCCCTCATACAGGACGGGTGAACGTCCTTTATAGGGCGCTGGAGGCTCGGCTCCATCCACACGATGAAGGACCGCCGGACGTTTGCCTGTCTTCGTGCTCACCGCGCCTGAAGCTGCGCCAGCAAAGATGAACAAAATAAACAAGGAGAGAAGAAATACGACTGAGATTCTTTTTCCCATTTTCCACTCCTTTCGAGGATATTTCACACAACTAAATAAAAGTTGACTTCTTACCTTTCAGAAACTTTTCTCCTGCTATCCTATTTCGGATACCACCTCCTTTGAGAAGTCTGAGGAATGGCAGTTCCTACGGCAAAACCGTTCTTGACGTTGGGTTTGAAAAGACAACTCCCCTTCGGTTTTTCCAACAAAGATCTTCTTTCACCCCCTTTCTTGCGGATCCCGAAATTCCGGGCCGCTTCCTCCGCCCCGCCGCGTGGGCGAGAGGGAGACTACAAAGGTTTGGCACAACAAGGTACTCGAAAACTGCAGAAAACCGTCTCTTGAATCCTGTGCAATGGGTAAAAACGGTTATGGGGTAGCCGACACGGCTACCCCATAACATTGTCAAACCTCTCTTGGTCGAATCCCTTAGATCAGAACACCATTCTTTTCAAGTGCTCTAACCTTCCGGGCAACTGCAATGGTCTGGACACGGAGGTACAGACTCGCCCAAGAAGACGTAACCGATCAGCCTTACCACGTCGCCTGAGTCTATCACACCATTTCCAGTGACGTCCGCTCGACACTCACTGGGCCATGGAGGTTCCGACTCGCCTAAGAAGACGTAACCGATCAGCCTGACGATGTCGCCTGAATCTACAATACCATTGGGCAAGACGTCTCCGCATGTCGGAGGCTTCCAGCCCTGATCGAACAGCCCGTAGCCATTAAGTTCAGGTATCATGGTGCTTCTGGCTAAGTCCATCTCGGTCTGCAGCTCTGCCAAGCCGGTCCCGGTTCCACCCTGGACAGCGGCCTCAATTAAGATGTAGTCGGCGGTGAAGGTGGTGTCATCCGGACCTCCTGCCGCAGTCATCCCGGAGGTCAAAACCACGCAGCGGTCCAGCGTGTCGATGCTCTCATCCTGAATGTTTTCACCTGTGGTGGTTATCAGGTCGTAGAACTGATCAGTTCTCCAACCCCAGCCGTCCTGCGGATAGAGGAAGCTGTCGTTGCGCACGCACTGCATTCCCATAGGTTCTACGATTGCTCCCGAAGGATCGGTGAAAGCCAGCCCGACGTAGAAGTCCAAATATTCAGGGTGCGCGTCTTCCGGAGGAAGGGTGTCGTTGTACCAGCCATGCAGCCAGACCATCTCGCGGCCGTCATCATATCCAGCGGTGTTGCAGCCGTTGCACCCATCATCGAAGGGAGCATCCACGTCAGCCCAATGACCCAGATAGATGTCGCCGTGTCCCGGATAGGCTCCCGGAGTAGGCCACCACAAAGGCGGACGGCTGAACTTTATCCAGATGTACTTGACGATTATGTCCTTCTTCCAGTCGGGACAAGGGCCAGCGGTAGGATGGTCATGAAACATGAAGATCTGCTTGTAGACGTCAATCCAGTACCACCGGAGAGCATCCGGAAAACGGGTCTTCCAGATGTAGGTGTTCTTGACATGAATCTTCTGAACCATGCACTCTTCCTCATACTTCTTCCACTCACCGCAATAACGGTTCATGGTGTCTCTGGCTCCGGTGTAAACATCGGAGTAATCCTGCCGGCCGATCACGGTGTCACTGGGATCGTCTGCCGCAATGGTGGCCGCAAAGGTACCGCCGTAGAAGATGATCTGCTGGTTCTCCTCAGGCTGAATCCACCTATGCCATACCTGCTGCCCGGAGTTGGAGCAAACCCACAGCCCGAGCTTGCCGTTGTCCTTCTCGATGTAGGTGTTCTCCGCAACGTCGCACTCGTAGTAATCGTGACTGCAGACCGCATAGAGGCCGATGTCAAAAGAAGTCTCTTGCGGCGTCCCGATACATCCGGTCACGGTTATGGTGGCGTGGATGAAGCCCTCGGCCGAGCAGCTTATGGTCGCCTCCACCGTCTTGGTCTCACCCGGTGAAAGGTAGCCGCTGGCGTTGCCCGTGATGGCGACGCTTCCATGATCGCTGGTGACGGTGAAGCTTCCTCCCAGGTTAAACATTCCGGTGATGTTGAATGTCACCAGCCTTGAGCCTTTGTCCGGCGAGACCTTGATGGGAGGCACGGTAAACGAGCCGGGCTCGCCAGCGCTCTGGGTTATTCCACAGGCGGTCACCGAGGGCAACTGATAAACGTGCAGATACATCACGTCGTTGTCGGTCCAGACTCCTTCATCCTGAACTATTCCACCGGCATCCCGGTCACACACGTACTGGACGTGCAGGTCGCCATCGTACATGTTCTCTGCCAGAGACGACCAGTGCTCGCTGGGACAGTCACCGGCTGCGCAATCAACACCCTGGGTGTTGGTCAGATTAACCCCGGGAGCCCACTGCAGCCCGCCGTCTTTGGAAATGGCAGCCATGATGTCTCCGTTGCTCCAGCCGCCTAAAGACAGATCGTCCTCATAAAACTGGGTCCAGGTGGCGAAAAGAAAGACGGAATCATCAGGATCCCCGCCAGGATGATAGATCGGATCTTTGGCCGCGAGGCTCATCTTGGAGATGCTTCTGTTCCAGCCGCCAGGGGCAACGCCTATGGTGTCGCCCGTGGCCACCAGGGAGATACCATCAGCCTGGCTCCAGTGATAGAGATTGGCACCGTACGTGGACGTGCCAGCGACGGAATCATAATAGGCTGCATTCCACATGATATGCAGGTTGTCGTTGTAGTCATAACAAGCCGCCACATCGGTGTAGGCACGACGCCCGTTACCTGCGGGATATTGGGTGACGTTATTCTTGGTCGGTGGCCATTGAGACAAATCCAGCCAATCATTCCCGTTGTCGGTCGACTCGATGTACATGACGTCGTTGTTTACCTGAACGTCGGGTTCTCTGTTCTTGGTGTAAACAAGCGCCACCTTTTTGGAGACCGGCGAGGAGACGGCTATGGGGACGATGCATTTGATGGTGTCCACCACAGCTATTACGTCAAGACCCGATGGGCCGACAACACCCGCCGACCTGTTGTAAGGTCCATGACCGGGCGAAAGACACGTCAGCACGTCGCCTTTAAACACGCAGCGCGCATAGCCGAAGGTTTGGTCACCGCCCAGCTCACCATTATTCTCGTTGGCCAGGTAGTGAATGTAATCGGTATCCACCACCGCATCATACACGACGCAGCCTTTGGGCCAATAGCCGGCGGGCGTAGCCGATGCAGGGGCGTCAATCTTGTCCGGTAGATCATACATGGCGGTAAAATAACCACTGCAGATGTAACCGTCATCTCCGATCAGCAGACTGGTATTCCAGGCGGGAGTCTCCCCGCGATGATAAAGAATAACCTCCCTGCCATCATGCAGGGTCAACATCTGGGCATATCCTGCGTTGATGCCTACCCCTCCGTCAACCCAGGTCGCACCCACCGGGGCGCCAACGCCATCCCAACAGTTGTAGGTGATATACCTGGGATAGGTGTTCGGGTCGCTGTAATCTCCTCTGGTCTCATGGAATATGAAATGCCTGTGACCAGCCGGGCCCACGGCAATCATCCGGCCCATGGAACCGTTCTTCTGGTAGTCATAATAGGTGTAGCCCATTGTCATCGGCATGTTGGGGGCAACCGGAACCTCCGGATTGATGTCCGTGCAGTCGTGCACCTTGGGACCATACAGCGCAGGCGACGGAGCAGCACCTGCCTTAGGGGCCATAGCTCCATCCATAGGAAGCAAGTCGGAGGCCTTAACCGTCTTTTTGTCTGCTGTGGCGCCTAAAGCCGCGCTGGCAAAAACAAACAGAGTAAACAAAGAGATGAGAAATACAACCGAAATTCTTTTCCCCATTTTTTTACTCCTTTCAAGTACGTTTCAAAACAATTGAACAAAAGTTAACTTCATGCCCCGCAGAAATTTGCCTTCTGCTGTTCTTTGCTGGGCCACACCTCCTTTCTAAGATCAAAGAAGCGAGAGTTCCTTACTTGAGGGCCAAGAAATCATCTTTGACGTGGAGTCTCAAGAAGGCAATCCCACTCTCCTCACCTTTGAAGGATCCTCCTTCACCACCTTTCCCACGGATCCTAAAATTCGGATCGGCTCCATAACCCACCCCACAGGCGGAAAGGAAAGTTAAAGGGTTTAAGTCAACATACACTCAAAAAAGTGAATTTCTCTGCTAAATTAGAGATTAGACCTTACATCTAAAGAAGGAATTCTGCCCGCTGAAGGGAATACCCCTCCTGCCAAAAACCCAAAAGAAAGAACCCCCTCGCTTTCGGTCTTTGGCCGTAAAGCTACCAACCATGTAACCATCATATAATTAACACACAAATTCTTTTTTGTCAAGTATTTTTTTCAATTTCTCGAGTTTTTTTTGCCGGGCAGGCTCTGACCTCACAGACCGATATTAGCCGAATTGAGCTAATCCTCAGTTATTATGGCCACCAGACGGATAATATCCGCCATGCTGGCCTGCACACCATCCCGGGTGACGTCAGAATTGGCCCTCTGGCGCGGCGTAAACGTTTGTCTCCCGGCAAGAAAGTTAAGGAAGAACACGGCATCGGCGATAGTGTGGGGAATCCCGTCATCGTTTACGTCCCCGTACAAGGGATACCTGATAAAAACGCTTCCGTGGGTCAATCCCAAGTCCGGCACCCCTATGAAGCTGCTGTCCGGGGCAACCAATATGTTGTCAGGATCGGGGGTTCCCGCATCCTCCAAGAACTCGACGGGCGTTTCTACGTCGAGCAAGAGATCCTGTGAGGAGACACTCACATAGATACAGGCCAGAGTGTCCAAACCCGGCGCCAAAGGGCCGAGATAGACCGAATCGGCAGCGTGTCTTCTGGCCACAATGTTCACCCGGTCTGGCGAAAAGAGATGATAGCCAAAGAGCTGAAAGCGGCGAGTCGCCGTCACCCCGGTGAGGGTCAGAAGTTCTGGGTTGTATTCCAGCAACGCCTCAAATCCAGCAACCGAATCGACACTGGACACGACCAGATAAAGGCACACCAACTCCTCTCCAGGATTTGCCAAAACCCCTTGACTTACCGACAGCGAATGGTCCTGAGCTTCGGTCACCGAACCTGCCACAAACAGGCTCAAAAAACCCAGGAGCAATATCGTCTGAAACCACCTACATCTGAACATTTCTTTGACTCCTACATATCATACGTGATATAAGGGATGATCTGCAAGCGATTAATCTGTCCAGCAATTCATGGTGAATAAAGAAGGGCGCATGCTTCTCAGGAACTCTTTTTACCTCGCGTTTCAATCCAGAGTTAATTCTCGAACGACCCTTCGGGTCAAAATGCTGTCCCGGTGAATCCTGCTCTCCTTTCAGCTAAAGACACGCCCGAAGGCTTCAATTTGCGGACAAACCCGGAATCTTTCTTACTCCTTTCTTTCAACACATCCAAACAAGGGAGCCGATCCTCCCAGGTAGAGGTAGTTGTTCAGATAGATGATATCTCCCACGTCGATGATACAGTCACCACTGGGATCTGCGGCGTTTGCCAAATAAGGAAGCGATGCTCCCAAGAAAAGATAGTTGACCAGGACGATGACGTCTCCCGCATCGACCACGCCATCCCCGCTGGCGTCACCAGGGACGTAGGTCACTACCCGCATGGCCACCATTTCGCTGTCCGATAGGAGGCCGTCAGAGGCAATGAAGTTCACGTGATATATCGAATCCGCCTGACTGTAGTCCGGGTAGAAAGTGAACAGACCGCCTCCGTTTCCACTGTCGTAGAAATCCGAATTGGTGGGTAATATATCGGTGCTCAAGGTGAGGCTGGGATCGTCTAAGTCCGTGGCCCATACGTGTAACGTGAAGGTATCGCCTCCTGCTACATTTACGCTATCGACCAGAGGATCCAAAACTGGAGGCTGATTCCCTGCCTCCGTAACCACTATCTCCACCACCTCCGAGTCTGCCCCTCCCAGAGTATCCCTGGCCATGAAGGTCACGTAATACGTATCTGCCTGGGTGAAGTCGGGATTGAAAACAAACGAACCGGACCCATTCCCTGAATCCACGAATTCGGCATTCAACGGAACATCCAAGGTGTCCAATATGACCGAATCTGAATCCGCATCCGTGGCGTGGATCCTAAATTCTAACGTCTCCCCTTCCATGACGGTCCTGGGGCCAATCGGATCCAAAACAGGCGCTCGGTTGAAGTTAGTCACCACTATCTCCACCACCTCGCTGTCCTCTGCCCCGGTGGTATCCCTGGCAGTAAAGGTCACATAATAGGTGTCGGCCTGGAAGAAGTCCGGGTTGAAGGTGAATGAACCTGCCCCATTGCCTGAATCCGCGAAGAACATATTCAAAGAAAGACTCGAAGTTGTCAAAATAACGGAGTCCCCATCCGCGTCCGTGGCATAAACCCTGAACTGCAAGGTACCCCCCTCCATCACGCTCTGGGGGCCGATAGGATCCAGAACCGGGGGATCGCTGGTTTCTATGACCGTGATCTGGACCATCTCGGTGTCAGCCAATCCACGGCTTTCGGCGATGAAGGATACCAGGTAAATGGAGTCGCCCTGAATGTAGGAGGGAGTGAATTCAAACGCCCCCCGGCCATTCGCGCTATCCACAAAGGCGGAATTGTACGGCCCGTTGACGACCTGTAAGGTGGGAATGTCCGCAATCGAATTGGTGACCACGTGCAGGGTGAGGATGCTCCCTTCCATCACGCTGGTGTCGTTTATCGGATCTATCACCGGCGGCTCGGGAACGTCCGACACCTGGATTTTCTGCTCTGTGCCCCATGCCGTATCTGCAGGATACCATCCGTCCACCGCGTAGGGGTAAACTTTGTAAACATGAGGCGGAAACGCACCCTGCGCATAACTCGGATGGAAGATGAATACTCCTTTTCCGTTGCCGCTGTCCTGGAAGGTGGCGTTTTGGGGCAAGGAGTCGACGTGGACCGAGGGAATGACGCTATCCGGGTCAGACCCGATGACCAATAGAATGATACTGTCTCCTTCATCCACGAAAAAGTTCCCTCCCGGCGGTTCAACATCGGCATGCGGACTTTGATTGGAATCCAAAACCGTGATTTGAACGACCGCCGGTCCAATCAGGGTGGTATCCACTGAGTCGATGGCCTCGAACAGAACGTCGTGAACGCCTTGTGCGAAGTAACTGGGACGGTAAAGGAACGATCCAGTTCCGTCTCCGTTATCGGTGAAATCGAAGGTATCTGCCGGTGGTATACCGCTTACCCTTAAGCTTGGTGTCGTGCTGTCCGCATCCGAGGACCTCACCACAAAGCCCAACCATTGCTTTTCCGTCAGCTCGTAAGCCAGGGAGTCAAGAATGATCACCGGCGTTTGATTCCCCGCCTCTATCACCGTTATCTCCACCGTTTCGCTGTCGGCCACTTCCCCATCGGATGCGAAGAACGTGATATTATAAACGCCCGACTGGAAGTAAAGAGGATAGAATTCGAATACGCCGATCCCGTTCGAACTGTCGGTGAAGCTGGCACCAAGGGGCAGGGTATCAACATCCAAGACTGGAATGGTGCTATCTGGATCAACTGCGGTTACGACGACTATCAAAGTCTCTCCCTCGGTCAAGCTCTGGGGTCCTATAGGATTCAAAACAGGAGGCTGATTTCCTGCATCCACCACCTGTATAATCACGGGCTCAAAATCAACCAGTCCACCATCGCTGGCATAGAAAGTGATCTCGTACAAACCTGACTGAGCATAATCCGGAGTGAAGGTAAAGCTGCCGGCACCATTGGCGCTGTCAATGAACACAGCATTCCTGGGTAAAGGAAGACTGGTATAAAGCGAAGGAATGGTCCCGTCGGGATCCGTGGCCTGCACCCGAAACTCCAGGGTGTCCGCCTCGGTCACTATCTTATACCCGATGGAATCCAAAACCGGCGGACGATTGGCTCCTGTGGTCACTGTGATTACCACCTCTTCAAAGCCGCTCATGGGCGGAATGCCCTCGTCGGTGCAGAAGAACGTCACCGTGTCCACTCCCACCTGCGAATAGTCCGGAGTGAAGCTGAATCCAGCAACTCCGTTTCCGCTGTCCTGGAAAGTAGAATTCTCCGGCAAACCAGGCGCGGTCATATGCAGAGGGCCGCCATCCGGATCCGTAGGATCAGTCCCCACCACCCGGATCTCCAGTGTGGTTCCGGCCTGCACATTTTGGGATCCAATCGAGTCAATCTCGGGCGGCCGGTTAACGTCATAAGTAGCTATCTCCACGTCCTCAAAATCTACCAGGGGCGGGGGCACACTCAAGTCCATGGCAGTGAACCTCAACGTCTCCACACCCGCTTGGTAAAAATCAGGTTTGAAAACAAAAAGACCATGACCGTTCCCGCTGTCCTGGAAGGTGGCATTATCGGGCAGATAACTAACATCCAATACGGGAATGGTTCCGTCAGAATCAGAGGCGGTTACAATGAATATCACACTATCGCCTTCAAACACGACTTGTGGGCCAATGGAGTCGAGTACCGGCGGTCGATTATGCCACTCGGTTACGGTTATGGCTACGATCTCGCTGTCGGCCAATGACGTATCTCTGGCAATAAAGGTCACGTAATGGGTGCCTTGCTGAGTGGAGTCCGGAGTAAAGGTAAAGGAACCCGCTCCGTTGCCCGAATCCACAAAAACAGCATTCAAGGGAACGTCCAGAGTATCAAGAATGAGCGAATCGAAATCTATGTCCGTGGCGTGTATCCTGAATTCCAGAATGCTTAGCTCCATAACCGTCTTCGCTCCGATGGAATCCAAGTCGGGAGGATGATTGCCGTACTCGGTAACCGTTATCTCCACCACCTCGCTGTCTGCCAGGAAACCATCCGAAGCCATAAACGTCACATAATACAGGCCCGCCTGAGTGTAATCGGGAGTGAAGAGGAACGATCCTGCTCCGTTGCCGGAATCCACAAAGACTGCATTCAAAGGAACGTTCAGAGTATCCAGGGCAACCAAATCCAAATCCGGATCAGAAGCATGAATCCTAAACTCTAGGGTCTCATTCTCCATCACCGTCTTAGCTCCAATCGAATCCAGCTCGGGAGCTTGATTCCCCGCCTCAGCGACAACTATCTCCACAACCTCACTGTCCGCTAAACTGCCATCCGAGGCAATGAAGGTAACATTGTAGACACCCGATTGGGTGAAGTCCGGGGAGAAGGTAAACGATCCTGCTCCATTGCCGGAATCCACAAAAACTGCATTCAAAGGAATATCCAGAGTGTCCAGAACGAGCGCATCTAAATCCAAGTCTGTGGCGTGTATCCTGAACTCCAAGACCTCTCCCTCTACTACCGCCTGCGGCCCTATCGGATCCAGGACCGGTGCATGATTGCCAAACTCACTCACCGTGATCTCCACAACCTCACTGTCGGCTAAAGAACCATCCGAGGCAATGAAGGTCACATTATACACACCCGACTGAGTGAAGTCCGGGGAGAAGGCAAACGATCCCGCTCCATTGCCGGAATCGACAAAAACAGCATTTAAGGGAACATCCAGAGTATCAAGAATGAGTGCATCTAAATCCAAATCGGTGGCATGTATCCTGAACTCCAAAACCTCCCCCTCTACTACCGCCTGCGGCCCTATCGGATCCAAGACCGGTGCATGATTGCCAAACTCACTCACAGTTATCTCCACTACCTCACTGTCGGCTAAGCTGCCATCCGAGGCAATGAAGGTCACATTATATATACCCGACTGAGTAAAGTCCGGGGAGAAGGTGAATGATCCTGCCCCATTGCCGGAATCAACAAAAACAGCATTCAAAGGAACATCCAGAGTATCAAGAACGAGCGTGTCTAAATCCAAATCCGTGGCATGTATCCTGAACTCCAGGATCTCTCCCTCAACTACCGCCTGAGGCCCTATCGGATCCAAGACCGGTGCATGATTGCCAAACTCAGTCACAGTTATCTCCACAACCTCACTGTCAGCTAAAGAACCATCCGAAGCGATAAAGGTGACATTATATATACCCGACTGAGTGAAGTCCGGGCTGAAGGTAAATGAACCTGCTCCGTTACCCGAATCCACAAAAACAGCATTCAAGGGAACGTCCAGAGTATCAAGAATGAGCGCATCTAAATCCAAATCCGTGGCGTGTATTCTGAACTCCAAAACCTCTCCCTCAACTACCGCCTGTGGTCCTATCGGATCCAACACCGGTGCATGATTGCCAAATTCACTCACCGTTATCTCCACGACTTCACTGTCAGCCAAAGA
>Ga0315539_1002303_pt1 | contig 13803 bp, 11 predicted proteins | sample SalMarSW160150MG_FD_203097 | JGI IMG/M metagenome (GOLD analysis project Ga0315539, IMG submission 203097) | Salt marsh sediment microbial communities from the Plum Island Ecosystem LTER, Massachusetts, United States - Salt Marsh Sediment SW1601-150 ... | reverse complement strand
GGGTCTCAGTCCATGGCATAATCTGCCTCCTTTCGGAGGCAATCATATCCGCCAAAGGCGGATAAAAACCAAAAACTGTTACCCATGTTGCCGGTTTATTCTGTAACCCATCTTACCGGTTTGTACCCGTACAACCCCCCAATAAATTGGGGGGTTTCCCTACACATCACAAATTCGCACTGCATTTGATAGTGACTCCAATGGATCGCGTTTCGGAACAAACTCGTGTGCGACATAGCCTGTAAATCCGGTTTCTACAACGGCTCGCATAATGGCTGGGTAATATAGTTCTTGTGTATCGTCGATTTCGTTTCGGCCCGGATTGCCGCCTGTATGATAGTGGCCGATGTAATTCTTGTAGGTGCGAATCGTACGGATTATGTCACCTTCCATAATCTGAGCATGGTAGATGTCATATAGAATTTTAACGCGTTCCGACCCAACTCTTTTACACACCTCCACGCCCCAATTCATGTTGTCGAACATATAGTCCTTGTGGTTTACCTTGCTATTTAGATATTCGAGGCATATCGTGACCTTCTTCTCTTCAGCATAACCTATAATCTGTTTTAGGGCGGCGACGCTGTTTTCGATACCGTCTTCATCAGACATTCCGGCTCGGTTGCCGGGAAAGCTGATTACGTTTGGATATCCGTACTCGGCAGCGGCGTCGATGGCCGAGCGAATCTTGGCAAGGCACTCGGCGTGATTCTCAGGCCTATTTACCCCCTTGGTCAGACCGTGCGTATTTACTATCGTGCAGATAAGGCCGTGCTTTTTGACGGTTGCAAAGTCCTTCGGATCGAGCAGGTCGATGCCTTTTATGCCCATTTTTTTACAGGCCTTGCAAAGCTCATCGAGAGATAACTTGCCGTAGCACCACCTGCTGACAGCCTGATTGATTCGTCCATTTTTTACCATGTGTTCCACCTCGTCAATGCTAAGGGCTGGGGCTTTGTTAGCCAATGTTCCGGCTATAGCACCCGCAGCCATCACAGTAGAATTCCGTAGAAAAACACGTCTTGAGAGTTTGTTATTTTTCATCGGTTCTTTCCTTTAAAATTAAAATAAGTTCAGCAGCCTTTCGGTATTTTCGCTGGAGTCATCTGTTGGAACTGCCAGTCCTTTCGTAGGATACTCATCAAGTGGCAGTTCCAGTAAGTATTGCCTACTCTTGCTGATTCTCTCAAGGTCCCCTCTAATACAAAACCTGCTTGTGTATAGCACTTCATAGCGGCCTTATTGAAGTCGAAAACACCCAGACCAATACGATTGAGGCCAAGTTCGGTAAACCCAAAGTCAACGAGTTGCTTTACCATAAACTGCCCTAATCCTATTTTACGGCGTCTGGGAGAAATAAGGACCCTGGAAAGCATAGCTGAGTTGGAATTACATAAGTGGTTTGATAGTTCTGCATAGCCAATGATTTTAGTTCGATCGTATAGGCCGAACGGATAAAGTGTTGGCGGTTCTGAGCTGGCCGCCGACAGATGTGTGCGAAACTGTTTGTGCGTTATGGGCCAGGTGAAAACCGAACCGGCCCATTGAACCATTTGGGCCTCGGTCCTTATCCACTGGAGTATGTCGTTTATATTTTTCAGCTTGAATCGAGCTACTTTCATAATTTCTTCACGTCATTCTCAAGCATAGACTTGGGAATGGCTGATTGCCTGCCACTTATGAAATTTAGTTCTATGCTTTTAATTCTTCTTTCAATGAACTAATCATTTCGATTACCTTATCTATGGCTTTTTCAACCGGTACTTTTTGGCTTTGGGACTTGTCCGCCGTTAGTGTGGGGGATTCGGACCGCAGCTTGATTTCTACTTTGCCGTCAGCAAGTGACTTTTGGCCGACGGTGACTCTCACCGGTATGCCGATAAGGTCTGCGTCCTTGAATTTAACCCCGGCACGTACGTCTCGGTCGTCCAGCAGAACGTCTATGCCTTTGTCGAGTAATTGCTTGTAAATCTTTTCGGCTGTCTGAGCAACATTCGTATCTTCCTGATTAACCGATGTGATTATGACCTCGAATGGTGCGATGGAAATCGGCCAAATAATGCCGTTCTCATCGTTACCGAGTTCGATAGCCGAAGCCATGATTCTATTTATGCCGATGCCGTAGCAGCCCATAAGGCAGGGCTTTTCCGTGCCGGTTTCGTCGAGGAATTTTGCACCGAGTTTTGTGCTGTATTTGGTGCCGAGTTTAAAGACCTGGCCGATTTCAATACCTTTTTTGAACAGGAGTTTTTTACCGTTGTGCGTATCACCTTCCTGTGCATAGCGAATGTCTGTGACAATGATATTATCACCTTCAAGTGGAAAATCTCTGCCAGGCACAACGTTTTTGATGTGGTAATCGGTTTTATTTGCACCTGTGACGCCAACTGCCATTGCGGCTACTGTGTGGTCGATAATCATTTTGGAGACTTTCTCAGCTATTCTCATCGGACCTGCAAAACCTACTTTGGCGCCAGTGACTTTTTCGATTGTTGGTTCGTCAGCCAGTTCTACATGTTTACCGCCAAGGGCCTGTGTGAGCTTTTCCGTATTTAATTCATGGTCGCCCCGTACTAATGCCGCGACAACTCCGGCTTCGGTGGTAAAAATAAGTGTTTTAATCATATCTTTCGGTTGTGTCTTTAGAAAGGCGCAGACGGCTTCGATGCTGCCGATATTGGGAGTATGGACCTCCTGCGTCGGAGGAATTTCAGCGTTGGTATTTTCCTTTGGTAGTGGATTAACCTCTGCTCTTTCAAGATTAGCTGCGTAGGAGCCGTCCTCCGTATAGACAATGGTATCCTCACCGGATTCGCACGGCACGGTGAACTGGTGCGAGCCGGAGCCGCCCATCTCGCCGACCTCGGCCTCTACGATGACGTACTGGAGCCCACAACGTTTGAAAATCCTGCAATATGCATCGTACATTGCCTTATATGATTTATCTAAGCCTGCAGGGTCGGCATCGAAGCTGTAGGCATCTTTCATCATGAATTCGCGGGAGCGAATTGGGCCAAACCGCGGTCGGAACTCGTCACGGAACTTGGCGCTTATCTGGTAAAGATTGATGGGTAATTGTTTGTAGGACTTTATCTCGCCGGCAGCGAGGTAAGTAACAACCTCTTCAGCGGTGGGGCTGAGCACATTTCCTTTGCCGTGGCGGTCGTTGAGCTGGAATATTGTCGGCCCATAATCGACACTTCGGCCGGTTTTCTGCCAGAGCTCCAACGGCTGCATAGAGGGCACGAGAATCTCCTGGGCACCGGCTTTGTTTATCTCTTCGCGGACGATTCCTATGATTTTGAGCAGGCTGCGCCAGCCTAACGGCAGATAGGTATATGTGCCGCTGGCGACCTTGCGGATAAGCCCTGCTCGGATCATCAATTGATGGCTGGTTATTTCTGCATCGGAGGGTACTTCCTTGGTCGTAGGTATCAGCATTCGGCTGTATCGCATATCTTATACCTCATGTTTGAATAATGAGAAATAATTATTGAATGTATATAGCCCAAAACCTGGATACTTGCAAGCATTGTTATGGTTAGCCCATCAATTTATTGGTGGATTTAGCCCGACTATAAAAAATTGCTGCAAATGTTCTTGGCAGGTTCCCTTGTTTGCGATAGAATTCTTAAACACATATCTGGTTATTTAAGTAGTTGTTTTGAATATCCCATTTAATATGTTCACTGGCCAGTTACTTGGAATAGAAGGGTAAAATTTCAGGATGCGTGTTGCTATCGAAAATAATAAGGTTTCGACTTCCGGAACGTCAGCTTTGAATCTGGCTGCCGGAAAGCGTCTGGGCAAGTATCGTCTGGAAAAACGCCTGGGCGTTGGTGGAAGCTGCGAGGTCTGGAAAGCCAAAGACTGCGTAGAAGACATTTCCGTAGCCTTAAAGATACCTCAGATGGGCGTCAACGGCGAACGCGACAATCAGGGCTTGTTTCGGGAAGTTCGGCTGGTTGCTCAATTGCGTCATCCGCATATAATGCCGGTCAAAAATGCCGATATCATAGATGGTTTCGTCGTATTGGCTACTGAGTTGTGTGTGGGGACTTTGGCCGACCGCTCCAAACCCATGTCCGTCCGCCGAATCATATCAATTACGAGTCAGGTTCTTGACGGCCTTGCTTACGCTCATCGCAACCGGCTGGTGCACTGTGATGTTACACCTGCAAATATATTTCTGTTTCCTGATGGTCGAGCCGAATTAGGTGATTTCGGGATATGTCTGAAACTCAAGGGACGGATGTCAACCATTGACGATTTTGGTACACCCGGCTATGTCGCGCCTGAACAGGCATACGGCCGGCCCACCTATCGCAGCGATTGCTTTTCCGCGGGGCTTATCCTTTATGAGTATATCACGGGCTTTCTGCCGCATTGGCCTTTTCGTTGGCCGCTGCGAGGCCAAAAACGTCTGCGTGAACGAACCAGCTTCGCGTTTGTCAAGTTCATGCGAAAAGCTTTGGCTGTTGACCCTGCACAGCGCTTCGCCAACGCAGGACAGATGCTAACGGCCCTGCTTGAAGTTACACCTAAATCTCTGCGAAATGGGCTTGTTCTGAAATCACGGGACAGAAAAAGCGATTGGCAACAAATGCGACGCGAAGCCTTCATTAGGCGATACAACAAAGCCTTACCTGCTATTTTTCGATGTGTAGAGTGCAGCGAACCGATAGCTGAGAGCATGATAGTCTGTCCGTGGTGCGGTAGTGGACGCAATCGGTTCGACAACAACAGCCAGTTCAGTCATATTTGTCCACGTTGCCATAAGGGCGTTCTGCCTGAATGGCGTTTCTGTCCCTGGTGTTACGGCCCGGGTTTTAAGTCGCCGAGTTCTGTGCGTACCAGAGGCGTGCGCTATCATGCCCGGTGCAAGTACTGCAATGGGAAACTTATGCGATTTATGCGTTATTGCCCGTGGTGTCATCGGAAAGTTCGGCAGCGATGGCAGATTCTGCCATTTCCGGAAATATGTGGTCGGTGTGGCTGGTCGGGAGATTGGTCTTTCTGGAATTACTGTCCCTGGTGTAAACAAAAGAAAGAAACCAGGTAAGAAATAAGGAGAACACATGGCACATAAGTTCATAAACAAAATCGAGCCGGGAGAGGTTATCGATGGTATTTACATGGTCAAAGAACCTATTCTACGAAGCACAACCCGCGGCGATTTGTATATAGCGATGTTCCTGTGCGACCGCACCGGCCAACTGAATGGCCGAATGTGGCAGGCAGCCGAAGCGATTTATAAGGCGCTGCCCAAGCCCGGCCTTATCCATATCCAGGGACGAAGTGAGCTTTATCAAAACAACTTGCAAATCGTTGTTAATAGTGTCAGCGTTGTTGATGCAAGTAAAATAGACCTTCAAGATTTTCTGGCCCGGACGGATAAAGACACAGACCAGATGTTCGAGGAGGTAAAAAAGATTGTTGGCAGGATAAAAAATCCGCAGTTAAAGGCTTTAGTTGGAGAAATTTTGGCTGACGCTGAGCTAATGGAGAAATTCCGCAACTCTCCCGCTGCGGTAAAGATACACCATGATTACTTAGGCGGCTTGCTGGAGCATACGCATAATATGCTGCGGGTGGCAATGGCCATATTGCCATTGTATCCACAGGTACAAGCGGATTTGGTTTTAGTGGGAATTTTTCTTCACGATATAGGTAAGACCGAAGAGCTTTCGTACGAAATGGCTTTTTCATATACCGATTCAGGACAGTTGATTGGGCATATCGCTCAGACACTGCTTATGATAAACAAAAAGGCTGATGCGTTAAAGGCCAAAGGTGCTCCTATTGACAAGCAAATCTTAGATACTCTTGGCCATATCATACTATCGCATCACGGTGAGTATGAATTCGGCTCACCGAAGCTGCCGGCTACACCTGAGGCTTTTATGGTCTATTACATTGATGATCTGGACGCCAAGGTTAGCCAGGTAACGACAGCGATTGAGAATGAGCCGGGAGAGTCGGACTGGACAGCCTGGAAAAGCGCTTTGCAAACCCGGCTATATCGGAAACGTATCGAATAATGGATGAACCTTGATTAGAGCGGAGGGACAGACATAAAAAAACGGCCCGGCCGGGCTACCCCCCAAGAGATACGGCCCAGCCGGGTTTATATTCCCCCCAATGGGGCTTTGGCTCTCTCGCCTTAGGCAAAATCCTAATGTAATTGGGTAGGAGTTCACCAGATTTTTCCTAATGGTATGACAACGTTGTGTCACTCCTTGAGAAGATTTTTAAAGAAGACAGAAGACAGAAGACAGAAAACAAGAGAGCTACTGTACACTACATTATATCCTCTATGTGGTTTGGATAATTGATAATGTGGTAGTTTTGTTTTATAATCCCTGTCAGGTTAGGTAAACCAATGTTGGGCTTAGGCTGGTAAAATGCAAAATAAGGTGAAAATATATACAGTTAGTCAGGTTAATTCGCTAATCAAAGCGATTTTGGAAAATAATCTACCTGACAAGCTAACCATTACCGGCGAGATAACAGACTGGAAGCTGCATCATAGCGGGCACTGTTACTTTCTGCTGAAAGATGAATCCTCGCAATTGCCTTGTGTTATGTGGAAAAGCAACTTCATCAAGGTTAAATTCAAGCCGGAAAATGGATTAGCGGTGATTGCTCAAGGCTACATTGACGTCTATCCTCCGCACGGTAAATATCAATTCTATGTTGAGTCGATGGTACCGGCTGGTATAGGGGCATTACAGTTAGCATTTGAGCAGATGGTCAAAAAGCTGCGTGCTCAGGGACTTTTCGATGATGCGCATAAAAAGCCGATTCCGAAATATCCGAAAAGAATCGGGATATTAACAAGCGAATCAGGAGCGGCACTGCACGATATTGTTGATAGCATCCACCATCGCTGGCCGTGTGTTAAGTTGTTTCTTTATCCGGTGCCGGTTCAGGGCGAAGGCGCAGCGGAGCGGATAGCAGCGGCAATTAGAGACATAAACAGGCGAAATAAGAGGCTTGAACTTGATGTTCTGATTGTCGGCAGGGGAGGCGGGTCGCTGGAAGACTTGTGGGCTTTTAACGAAGAAGTGCTGGCAAGAGCGATTTATGACTCGACAATACCTATTATAAGTGCGGTCGGCCATGAGGTTGATGTTACTATTGCAGATTTGGTTGCTGATAAGAGGGCTTCTACGCCGACCAAAGCAGGCGTGGAGGCGGTGCCTGATATGCGTGACGTGCTGATAGACCTTGCTAACAGGCAGCGTATCTTGAATAATAACGTGAAAAGCCGGCTTGAATCCGCCTCTGCTGACCTGCGGACTATTTTAGCAAGTGCTGTATTTCGAAATCCGCTTTTACCTGTCCGCAATAGAGAACAGCACCTTGACGAGCTTGCAGCTTCTGTTGTAGGCGCGATGAGGAAGCTCTTGACGATAGCTCGTGAAAATCTGCACGCCGCATACGAGCAGGTAGTAAAGCTCGAGCCTCATCGGTTAATGACAAAAAAAACGGTTGAGCTAAACGAAATTCGCAGCCGGGCAATTGCTGCTATGGTTGCTGTTGCAGGCAGCCGCCGGATGCAATTGACGGCTCAAGAGAATCGCTTAGTAGGATTAAATCCGAAGTCGGTTCTACGGCGAGGTTACAGTATTACTACGGCTAAAAAAACGGGTCAACTTTTGAGAACTTCGCAGGATATCGAGGTGGGCGATTTCCTGATTACTGAGCTTGCAGAGGAAAATTTGATTGAAAGTAAGGTAACGGGAAAATCAGAAGACAGGAGTCAGAAGACAGAAGACAGACGGATTGATGGATAAGCTCAAGTTTGGTAGAATCTAATTAGCTGTTCTGAGGGAAACATCGGCGAGAAAAATCGAAATTGAATACTTGGCTAAGAGAGTGAAAGTATCACAGAGATTGACCAAAAAGATTTGTAGTAAAAAGATAAAAGCATTCGATGAGTAGAAGTTGGCGAGTGTTTCGTTGCAAAAATATGTTCAAAAATAGCAAAAATGTGATATTAGAAGAGTGCCAAGCTGAGGAGAGCTTAAAATCGGCTCGTCTTACACATTGGATGCTCATACTTGTATGTGCCACGCTCTTTAGTGTTGCTGTTCATCAACGAGAGGATTACTCAGGCGCGATTAACGAACTGGATGCGATCCTCGACATCGATATGGACCAGTTCGTTAAGGATTCCATCCAAGAAACTAACAGACTAGGCCGAGATTCCGAGTTTGCTCTCGGATGGGCATCCGGATTTGGCTTGTTTATGAGGTACGAATTGGACAAGATCGGACTTGATGTATCAGATTCGGACACTCGCGTCCTTGCGTTCTGCGCCTCCTTCGATCTGGAACGGGTCAGATCCCTCCAAAGGTCGCACATAGTCAGAGATTATAGAGACTTTCTTATAGATAATATAGGAGTCGATTCAGTGGACTTCGGCGCTGCAAGGGTGGCCGAAGCTCTCACCGAAAAATTGAAGGACCCTAATATCCTGCAGCCGGATTTCATCTCAGGAACCAAACTCGGATTGATGGTATTTAACATGGATCTGCCATTCCATGATCCGTCTGGGACAAGAAACTTTAGTGCTGAAATGTCTTTAGGGTTTCAGTTTGCTGAGCTCAAACGTGCGCCTGTAAATGTGACTATTCCAGCTCCACCTGTTTGGCGAGTGGACACGTTTGAAGGCACAGAATTCCAGAATTGGCTGAGAAACCACCAGCTCCTTAACCGGCTTGTGGATGAGCAAGACAAATGTGGGCAATTCTATTCTGCGGAGTCTGTCTTTCCGCAGCTAAGGACAGTATGGTCTGATGTAAAAGACAAAACTCCCGAAGATGCAAAACGTATGCTTTCCGAAAAGGCCCAAAGGAAAATCTCATTTTTTGGAGTTGAGCTTAATGTGCCGATGGTTGTTGTTGTTGGTCCGCTACTTATTCTATTTATATTATGGTATTTACTGTGTGATGTCTTACACCTCAGACACATTTGTAAAAATGATTTGCATAGTTTACGCACCTTCCCTTGGCTCCCATTATTTGCAGGTAAAATTGCGTGGGTGCTTTGCTTTATATCAATTCCAGTCTTGCCAATGTTAACGCTCTTTCTGTTATGTTGGCAGTTTCGAGGTATAAATGGATGGATTCAATATATTTCCATATTGATAACAATACTCTCTGTATGTTTTTCGATTATATGCTGGTATAATATGCATGAACTTAAAAAGTCAGCGATTTTGCCATCTCAAGGACAAGCGAATACAGAATGAGTTTTTGCCCAAGCTGTTTTTATTTGTCTAACAACACCCAACCTCAAACATCCACCTTCCGGTAGAGGTACCCAGACATACAATCTAATAACCCGCAGGGCAGAGTTCCACGGGCTTTGCCCGTGGGTGAATGAAAAATTTATCCGCCCTCAAGGCGTAGTAAAATGGTACCACGGGTTTTACCCGTGGGATTCCATTAAAACAAAATCTGTGTAATCTGCTTAATCCGCGGTTAAATTTCGTGCCTTTTCGTGGCTAATTATCTCTGTGTTCTCGGTGCTCTCCGTCCGGCTACGGCTCGCGTCTACGCCGAGACGAGTGGCTAATTTTCTCTATTGCAGAAAGTCTAAGACGATGGTATATAATTATGGGTCCTCCGTAATCCCGTAAGGGATGCTGCGCAGGAGTCCTTATGACTGCTGATTGATGGCAGGTGACTAAAAACAAATAGAAAACTGTGGAAAGTTTAAGATATGAGCGCAAAACAAAATAACGCTATAAATAAATTGAGCTTTGAACAGGCGATAAAGGAACTCACTGCAATAGTGGGCAAAATTGAGCAGGGCGAAATCCCTTTGCAGGACAGCTTAGCACAATACGAAAAGGGAATGGCCTTGATTAAGCACTGCCGGACAATTTTACAAAAGGCAGAACAACGGATTGAGAAAATATCCAAAGAAGAGAAGCCAGAAGACAGAAGTCAGAAGGCAGAAGACGGATGACAGAAATCAGAGCCGCGACTGTGAGGGAGCGGTAACTATAGAGTTGTTAATTGGTGAGTAGCAGTACGACATACGATACACGAAACACGAAACGCGAGCGTGGCGGAAATGGCAGACGCGCCAAGTTTAGGTCTTACGTGGAGCTTATCGTGAAAATCTCGGTTAAAATGATTTTTGACTTTTGTGTATGAACAGTGATACGGTAAACACGGAAGTGGAAGCACTTGAAAATCTGATTCGACCAAATATTATAGAGAACTCCTCAGCAGTAATCTCTTTTGCAGATGAGGGACAAGATATGAGCAAAAAGATAAAATGCCATCTAGCGCCTATAATGATACTTTTTAATTTATTTCTCTGTTTTTCAGCTAATGCGTATGCCCAGGTGATTCAGGAAGAAAAGCCAAAAGGTGCAGGTTCTGCCTCAAAGACGAAAAGCGAAGATATAAAATTTTATAGGAAGGGTAGAATATGGGGCCTACGGGCCGGTAATGTGATGGTAAAATGGCAGGATCAGGAGTACAAGGTCAGAGATTTAGACCCTGTTGTTAGAGAATATCTTTGGGACAGGTCAACTCAAGAACAAAGAGAGAAATTGCGTAGTCTTTATACCTATACAGTTAGTATGGGAAAAGATTGGGGCAAAGACCTCTCTCTGCGTATGGATACCTATTATGGCGCAGCAAGCGAATGGGCAGAAGCAAAAAAACAATGGAGAGAAAGGCAGAAAGTATGGGCTGTTCCTAATGAGGCCATTAGTTTTCTCAATGACGCCGATCTTTTCCTCAAGATTCACAAAGACGAATTAACCAAGGACAAAATCGAGGAAATTAAAAGGAGTAAAGAAGAGATCAAATCCTTGGGATTATTGATCGGTGCTATAGAAGTTAAAAAGAAAGAGATCGCTGTCAAAGGCTTATCCGCGGGTTTAATAGGGATTATTACTGATTACTGCCTGGGCTTTACCCGCCCCGGGTTCAAAGCTACCAGTGAGTTAGTAGGTATGATTGTGGGAGATGCGGTAGCAGTTCTAAAGGAGGCAAAAAATAAAGATCCGTCAGCCGGTGAACAAATTGCTTTATTAAATGAACAGATAGCAAAGATAAAGAAGGTATTAAATAGCCGCATCGAAATCTACAAGTCTCAATGGCAACAATATCTTCGAATGGAGGAATCATCTGCCGTTGCTGGTTTGAGAAAAGCTGCTGAAGGAGTTGTAAATGCAAATAAAAAGATGCAAGAAGCACGGTATGCTGACGAGGCTGCCAGGCATAAATATATGGCTCATTACATAACCTGTTCCGTTAGAATAGATGCCGCGGAGTCTTACGGCAGAGGTCGTAGAGGCACTGCCCCTAATCCCTGTCCAACCTGCAAGGAATTATTAGAAGAATCTAATAGAAAGCACCAGAACAGTGACAAACTTCGGGACGAATACTATAGAATTCACAATGATTACGGCCAATTCGTCACCAAATTCGGCGCTACGCCTCATCCAGAATTAGCCAAGAAGGAAATTACAACGACAGAGGCTTGGGAGAAATATAAGAAGGATTATGACAAGAAACATCGACCTTGGACTTATAAGCAGGAGGAAATAAGTAATCACACCAAAAGAAAAATGGAAATTCCTCGGCAGATAGGACCTACTTCGGAGCTTCTCGACGCGAATTTGAGAGAGAATGGGGACACTCCAGAAAATAGAGAGCTTCTCAAGAAACTTAATGGACTATATGAAGAAAAGTTAAATCTCGAAATTGAAGATTTAATTGAGCACGCTGAATTTAATGCTACCGAGAGATTTATGGCAGACCGATAGTAGTTTAGCCAGGTTCCACATAGGAATTGAAGATTATAAAGTAGTACATGCGAGCGTGGCGGAAATGGCAGACGCGCAAGGCTTAGGACCTTGTGTCCTTTGGGACGTGGAGGTTCGACTCCTCTCGCTCGCATTTTTTAATCATTCTGTAAATTGCAGGGAGGCAATTTAATGATTGAGAAATATTTTCAGCTCAAGGAAAGAAAGACAAATCTCAGAATCGAATTTATCGCAGGCCTGACAACATTTCTGACAATGGCTTACATTATCGCTGTCAACCCAGCTATTCTAAGTGCGGCTGGAATGGACAAAGAAGCGCTTATAGTTGTTACCTGCATAATGAGCGGTATTGCCACCCTCACTGTAGGATTTCTGACAAACGCTCCTATAGCTATGGCGCCGGGGCTGGGGCTTAATTCGATTTTTGCTTATCTGGTTGTCTCCGAAAAAATGGATTGGCAGACTGCTCTGGGCGTTGTATTCATAGCTGGATTGTTCTTTTTTATGTTAACTGTGCTGGGCCTGAGAAGAAGGATTGTCGAAGCGATTCCCACTTCTCTAATATCGGCTATAGGAGTCGGCATAGGATTATTTATTACCTTCATTGGTCTGCAGGATTTGGGCATTATAGTCAGTGACGAGAATACATTGGTTACTGCAGGACCGATGACGCCGACAGTTCTGATAGGTCTTTTAGGACTGCTTGTTATGGTTTATATGGAGATAAGAAAGGTTACCGGTTCACTTCTTGTGGGTATCGTCGTCGCTACCATTGCAGCTATCCTTTTTAAGAGAATAGGCTTGCCCGAGCAATATATATCTTCAAACCTTGATGTTAGGCCCATAGCCTTCAAGCTGAACATAATTGGAGCTCTGAAATGGGGCTTTTTCGGCAGCATCTTTACGTTCATGTTCATAGACATGTTTGACAGCATAGGGACGCTGGTGGCTTGTTGTCATAAGGCGGAAATGGCAGACGAGCAAGGTAGGATAAAAGGACTGGATAGGCTGTTGGGAATCGATGCTTTAGCCACAATGGCAGGCGCTGTGTTGGGGACGTCACCCACTACAGCCTTTGCCGAGTCGGCGGCGGGTATTGAGCAGGGCGGACGAACTGGATTGACATCGATAGTCACAGGCATTTTATTTCTGCTTGCGCTGGTCTTTGTGCCGGTAGTAAAAACAGTGCCAAAGTATGCAGCGGCGCCGGCCCTTATTATGGTTGGGCTTTTTATGGTCAAGGAAGTTAAAAAAATAAATTTCGCCAACCTGGAAGAAGCATTCCCCGCATTTATCATAATGGTAATGATTGCCTTAAGTTATAGTATCAGTACAGGATTGGCCTTTGGATTTGTCTCGTTTACTCTTATAAAAATAATCTTGGGAAGAGCGAAAGAGATAAAAGCAGCGATGTGGATTATTGCGATTTTGTCTATTTTGTTTTTGACTATGGACCGGTTGCAGGATTTAATCGTGTACTTAAGAACCTAACGCGATTTAGGTTTGAAACAGGGATCTTATTTGGAGAAAGTTTTTAGCAGGGAATATACAGCAAATTTTTTTTAGTAAGCGATATGTCGAGCAATACATAACCATACTGAAACTGTGCGGAGAATACACGTGGTGGAGAAGAAAGACCTGATTAGTGCCGTTCTAAAGAAGGTCAAATTGATCGATGGCCGGAAGAAGCTGACATGTGTGGAGGCTTTCGAGCTGGCAAGGCAGTTCAAGGTGGGAATAATCGAGATTGGCCGAATCTGTAATAAGAACAGCGTAAAAATTCATAGATGTCAGCTTGGCTGTTTTCCATAATGATAGAAAGAATATACATGTGAAGAAGTTAAAAGCAAAATTAAAGCTCTGGTTAAGTTCCAAAGATATTGAAGGTGTATTTGGCGACGGCAAATGGCGGCTGCTTAAGGCTATCGATAGCGAAGGTTCTTTGAAGGATGCGAGTGAGTATCTGCATATGAGCTACCGCAAGGCGTGGGGCGACTTAAAAA
>Ga0315539_1002301_pt1 | contig 13810 bp, 13 predicted proteins | sample SalMarSW160150MG_FD_203097 | JGI IMG/M metagenome (GOLD analysis project Ga0315539, IMG submission 203097) | Salt marsh sediment microbial communities from the Plum Island Ecosystem LTER, Massachusetts, United States - Salt Marsh Sediment SW1601-150 ... | reverse complement strand
GGGTCAAGCTTTCGCTCATTGCCCAAAATTCCTTGCTGCTGCCTCCCGTAGGAGTTGGGGCCGTGTCCCAGTCCCCATCTGGCTGACCATCCTCTCAGACCAGCTACTGATCATCGCCTTGGTAGGCCATTACCCTGCCAACTAGCTAATCAGACGCAAGTCCCTCTAGGAGCGCCCGAAAGCTTTAATAATGAAGCTTATGCTTCATTACCACATGGGACATTAGCTCGCCTTTCGGCAAGTTATTTCCCACTCCAAGGTAGGTTACTTACGCGTTACTCAGCCGTTCGCCACTACCAAGCACATAACAAGTTACGTACTTGACCGTTCGACTTGCATGCATAAGGCGCACCGCCAACGTTTATTCTGAGCCAGGATCAAGCTCTCTACTCAAAACCTTCCTTCCACTATTCAATTGTTAAAGTACCACTACACCAATATTTTACAGAAATATCTCTTTACTTGTCAAGCGTAAGTACTGGTTGACTTTCTCATTATGATGGCTTGAGCGATGTTCAATCCGTCTATTATAACGTATATTTAGGACTCGCTTAGCTCATGCCTCCGCATAGCGCCGGCTCAGATGGCTTGCCGACGATTTTTTATGCCCAGAGTATTGACATGTTTGCAGTACATTGCACGGATGTTTTTCTTACGATGGTAGTAGAACTCGATTCCGTTGGTCGCGCCGCTCCTTTATAAGTTGCTCAACATATTCTAAATGGTCCTTCAAGCCAGGCTTTGTAAGCTCTGAGACCATTATCTCTGTCCCCATTGCGAAGTAGTTTTCGGTCAGAATATCTTCCATGGTAAAGTCGATGTTATATCTCTCAAACCGAACATTATCATCCCATTCCCTCATACCGCGAAGCAAAAACCTGTCCTGCTTCTGATTGTAAAAGATCTCCAGAGTGATCAGGCCCTTACTTCCCATAAAGTCGAAAAGGATATCAGATTTTTTCATCATTGTGCTTCCTTTGCTATCAAATCCGCTAAAACCCATCCCGTAATACTTTGTCAAACTCGTTCCTGTCCAGTCCAGCTATTCCCAACTCCTCAAGCGACCTTCCCTCACTGTAATAATCCGTCTGATTTATGACCGAGGCAAAATGGATTACGGCGTCAATGGTCGGTGTCGCGATACCCAGCTTTCGAGCTAGCAGCGCTACTGGCACCAAACCATAAGGAACATCTTCCGTGATATATCTTGCTTTCACTGAAGAAGGTCCAGATATGTTAGCTACCCGGCCTTCCCTATCAAACGGAGCTTTGAAATAGTAGGACATAATGGTCCCCTTAGACAGGAAGGATTCCTCGGGATACTCAAGCATCTTCGCCCCAAGAGCCTCAGCAGTCATTTTTACTTCCTTATAAACTGCTTCAATCATTCGGGCTATTGATAGAGTAGTCCCGTATCTATAAAAGCAAAACTCTTTCCCCAGAGTATCAATCCAGCCGGCGTTAAGGACCGTTCCTGCAGGATGAACAATGGGATTTAGATTGTTGAAAGAAGTAGCCAAAACATTCTCTCCAGCAACCACCGGATAGGCGTCTTTCAGATCCGCCACGACTTTCTCTGTCCTTTTAGCTGGAAAGGCTGCCAGCAAAAGCTTCCATGCCTCAACAAATATCCTAACGCGGGCCGGCGCTTCCAGGCGACAGCCCCAGGGAAGGGTGTGACCTTCTGCCAGCGTAATTTGGCGTGTTACCTTCGCCCTACGCAACATATTAGCAAATAAAAGCGCTGCGTAGTTGCCTGGCCAGGATACTACAGTTTGACCGTTTCCCAGATAGGGTATTATGGCACTAAAGAACCGCTCGTGTCCGGTGGCCGGGACAACCATCATTATGTACTCAGCACCAGTTACCGCCTCCTTGAAATCCGTCGTCGCCTTGTGAACCTTTACTTCCTTTTCCTCTCCCAAAGGGTCAACCAGTTGAATTGATTGGCGTTCTAATGTAGTGCGGAAGGCTTCCTCAAAATCGGGTGCCTCGCAAATGGTTACCTCAAGTCCTTTCAGGGTCAGATCCGCTGCCATGGCGTGAGCCCCATTTCCTCCCCCCAAAATAGCCACTTTCTTCATATCTGTCCCTCTCTTTGTACTTTCTACAATTCCAACACTTGGTAGATTTTATAGTGTCTCGTCAAAATCGGCGCCCGAATAGACAATATTCTCAGTTCGTTCATAAACTAACTCCGTTGGCGTCTTATTAGCTACTTTTGCCTGTTCGAGCAGCACTCGAAAGTTATCCCTGCATACCGCTTCTATCTTTGGCCTCAACCTCTCAAAGGTAGCCTTCTCCTGAAGAAGCCATGTCGCCCAAGCACAGAGCACACCCCCTGCGTTGTGTGCCCAATCAACAACAAAAAGAATGCCAGCTTCGGCCAGCTTCTCAGCCATTTGGATTTCCCTTTCCTTGCTGGTCGCCTGAAGTTGATTATTGGCGGGACCGAGTATTATTTTGAATTTGAATTCTTTTATCCTCTCCTCGCTGATAACACCACCAATGGCACAGGGTGAAAATATATCAGCGGCCACGGTGTAAATATCCTCAGGCTCCACATATTCAACCAAATTTAGTCCCCATTGCTGTTGCAGTCTGTGCACTTTTGACTGGTCTACATCGGTGACTATAAGCTTTGCCCCGTCATTTAGTAAATACTCAGCTAGCGGATAGCCAACTTCCCCCAGCCCTTGGATAGCTATCTTCTTATTTGATATGTCTGGCGAACCGTACATGAAACGGCAGGCTTCCTTTATGGCCAGGTATTCGCCATACGCAGTAGGTGGACCAGTAGCAGCCAGAGAACCTTTTCTACCACCAACATAGTTCCTGGTGAATTTTTCCCGAATAACATCAGCCATTTCAGGTTGAATATTCATATCGGGTCCGGTAACGGAGCGACTTCTATCCGCGACATAAGCCAGAAATCCTAAAGACTCAAAGTCATCCAGGCTTATGGGGTCACATTGCACTACTATTTTCGAACCGCCATAAGGGATATTAGCAGCGCCATTTTTATAAGCCATCGCTCGGGCAAGGTTTAGACCATCAGCAATAACCTCTATTTCCGGCTCGTCAAGCTCGTGTCGGCGCATGGCACCGATTCTCATCGCGTGCCGCCTGTTTTTTATGCCAAGAGTATTAACATGCTTGCAATGCATTACCTTGATGTTTTTTTGACGGTGATAGTAGAAATCGATACTATGATGTCCGCCTTCCCTCATAAGTTGCTGAATGTGCTCAAGCTCTTCTTTTATCCCTTCTTGGGCAAGAGCTGAAAGTAACACTTCAGTGTTTAAGGCGAAATAGTCCCCGGTCAGAATATCTTCTACAGTGAAGTCGGTGTTATACTTGTGAAAAGGCACGTCATCATCCCATTCTTTCATACCCTGAAGCAAGAATTTGTCATTTCTCCTGTCATAAAAGACTCGTAAAATGGTCAGCCCATTTTTCTCCATGAAGCCGAAAAAACTGTTAGCCTTTACCACCATTTAAAGTCGCCTCCTTACACCGTGAGCCTGTTAAACATTCATTTCCCATCCAATCTTTAAGATTTTAGAAGCGTTTCACTTCCAGATTTTTATAGTGGGCCTCAAGTCAGGACGAGCCGCCCAGCAATGTCTCACCAACAAAATCGATACATTATGTGGTGCAAAATTGACTGGCAAACTACATTCTCCAACACTCTCGATGTAGGTGTATTCTAACTTCCTGCTTACTGCCTGAGCAGTATTTTGTCTTCGGCAAACTTCCTGCCGGCGGCTTGTTCAAGGGCAGCTACGAGGTCACCAATGATGTTATCCTCAACGGTCATTTTTCACCCATATATATTTCCTGAATCCTTCTATTTAATAGGAGTTCTTTGCCTCGCCCTTCCATCGAAGTCTTCCCCATGTCGAGTACATAACCACGGTGGCACAGTTCCAAGGCTCGGCGAACATTCTGTTCAATAATTAATAAGGCTTTGCCACGCTCATTTATCTCATGCAGCTTCATTAAGATCTCCGTAACCAGCCTGGGTGCTAATCCCGCTGAGGGCTCATCCATGAGAACGAGCTCAGGGTCCAGCATAAGAGCTCTGCCAAAGGCAACCATCTGTCTCATGCCCCCGCTCAATGTTGCGACCTGTGATTTGGCTTTCTCCTTAAGAAGGGGGAAGATCCCATAAACCCTTTCCTTGCCCTTACTAACCTCCTGGGGCTGATTGAGGATGTAGGCGCCCATTTCTAGATTCTCGTCAACTGTTAGGGAGGTAAATACATTGCTCTCCTGGGGGACGTAACAAATTCCTCGTCTGACGATCTCAAAAGGCTCCAACCCCGTTATATTTTCCCCTTTATAGACAATTTTCCCTTCTTCTGGTTTAACCAGCCCGAAAATCGCTTTCATCATTGTTGATTTTCCACTTCCGTTGGGACCGATCACGGAAACAATCTCGCCTTCTCCTACCAAGATATCAACCCCGTTCAAAACCTTGACCTCCCCATATCCACCGTGTACGTTTTCCAACTGCAGTAAGATCTCAGCCAACAAAATCACCTCGCTCCCAGATATGCCTCGATAACCCGTTCATCGTTCCTTATCGCTTCGGGAGCACCCTGGGCTATTATTTTGCCTTGATTCATCACGTAAACCACATCACAAACAGTCATGACGTGCTTCACATTATGCTCAATGACTAACATGGTCAACCCCTTACCTTTCAGCGCTCTAAGGTGCGCGTTTATTTCCTCACCTAGGGCTGGATTTACCCCCGCCAGGGGTTCATCCATCAAAATGAGCTCAGGCTCAAGCATGAGCATCCTTCCTATTTCCAGAAGCTTCTTCTGTCCCCCGGAGAGATTGCCGGCATACTCATCCTTCAGTTCGTACAGGTTCAGAAATCTCAGCACCTCCATCGCTTTCTCTTCAATCATGCGTTCCTGTTTTCTTACCGCCCCAGGCTGGAACCAGACATTTTGTATCCTCTCACCTAGCTGCGATTGTGCGGCCAGTTTCAGGTTATCCAGGACCTGTAATTTCCTTAGACTGCGTGATATTTGAAATGTCCTCCCCACTCCCAGACCGGCCCTTTTATGGGCCGGCAGATGGGTAACCTCCTGCCCGTTCATGAAAATCTTCCCTGAGTCGGGTGCCAGCAGGCCGGACATAATATTGAACAGGGTGGTCTTTCCCGCCCCATTCGGTCCAATAAGCCCGGCTATCACTCCCGCGGTTACATCAAGGCAACAAGAGTCCACCGCCCGCAGTGCGCCAAACGTCTTGGTGACATCTTGCACCGAAAGGGCAGGCCCAGCTATGTCACATCCGTTGTTCAAAAAGTCAACTCCTTTTTCTTGCCTAATACTCCCTGGGGCCGGTAAAGCATGAGGACAATCAGAAGAAGCCCGACAAGTATCATTCTCAACGCCGAAAAAGTATAGGCTGACAAGGGGACAAGGGGACTTAAGAACCTGGTGCCCGAGAGGAAACCCCATAGCAGTAAGGCGCCTAACAGCGTCCCTAGGTTATTGGCACTGCCACCCAGTATCACAATTATCCAGGCGTAGAAGGTTTCCATAGGGTAATAGTAACCGGGGCCCAAATATTGATGATAGAAGGCCAGCATCATTCCGGCCAGGCTCGCCAGGACCGAGCCCAATAAGAACGCCTGCATCTTATAGCGGGAAACATTCTTCCCCAGCACCCTCGCCACATCCTCATCCTCCCTAATCGACTTCAACACCCTGCCCCATGGAGATTTCGCCAGTCTTTGCAGGAGGATGAAAGCAATCAACACTGTCACCCAGACAAATCCCAGGAGAAAGAGGTTGTACTGCTCGGCCGGTACCACACCCCCTAATGGGATGTCGAAACCGAACAATCCTTGTGCCCCCCCGGTTAGCCACCCTTCATTAAGTGCTACGTACCGCACTATCTCGGAGAAGCCAACGGTGAGTATGGCCAGATAGTCCGCTTTGAGCCTTATCGCCGGTAGGGTTAGCAGGGCACCCACTCCCCCGGCCAGCGCCAGACCAATCAAAATCGACAGAGCCAGTGGGACTCCCTGTAGGTTCAGTATAGCCATGGTGTAAGCCCCGATAGCCATAAAAGCCACGTGGCCAATATTGATCAGCCCGGCAAATCCCCACTGGACATTTAGTCCCAGGGCAAAGAGGGCATATATCCCCACCATGATAAGTACGGTCCCGATATAAGGAAATATCCCTTCCATTAAACAGCCTTCCCCAGTATTCCTCTCGGTCTAACAACAAGCACAATTATCATAATGACAAACCCTACCGCTATCTTGTACTGAGAGGGTATAACCATTAAGCTTAGATCCTGGGCCAGACCGATGATTATCCCTCCCAGCATGGCGCCATAAGGATTGCCAATTCCTCCCAGTATAGATGCAGCGAACATGCCAAACAGCAGGTGAAAACCCATGTCCGGCCTGAGGGCAGTCTGCAATCCATAGAGGAATCCTCCCAGACCGGCCAGCCCCGTGCCAATTAGCCACACCCAGGTTATCACCCGGTTGACATCTATCCCGGAAACCTTTGCCAGAGCCGGCTCATCTGAGGTTGCCCTCATCGCCTTGCCCAGTTTTGTTCTTTGCAGAATGTAAGCAAAGACTAACATGACAGCCACTGCGGTGGCAATGATGATGATTTGAACCGAGCTGATCATTATGTCACCAAGGAAAAACATTCGGGCACGAACGTCATAAAATTGAAGGGTCGGTCCGGCTATCGCCATTACCACATGCCTCAATAATATGGCGACGCCTATTGCGGTGATGAGCATGGCGATCGGACTTGCGCCCTTCCCCCTCAGGGGGCGCCAGACGACCTTTTCCAGGCCAAGCCCGATAAGCGCAGCGCCAATTATGGCACCGACCGCACCAAGGAACAGGTTGCCAGAAACCCGGCTGATGAAAAGCCCAATGTAGGCGCCGGCAGCTAAGGTGTCGCCATGCGAGAAGTTGGCAAACCTGAGGACTCCATAGGCTAAAGTCAATCCTATGGCTCCCAGGGCAATAATACAACCGAGCGTGATTCCACTCAGAACATAATTAACCACATATCCCTCTTCAGATTATGTAATAGCTCGGTTTTTCCCCGATTATTGGCCTGCAGCTTATATTGATATGTATTAATGATGGTCTAGTGTCTTCCAAAATTCTAGCCCCTAATACTACACGACGCCCCCCCACGCTGTCAGGTCGTCTTTCAAGGTTTTCAAGAAGTATATCTCCACCCGCTACCCACTGAGGTGCGCTCCTTCATCCTTGCCCCGGGTCCCGGTGCCGCACATGCTCAGCAGTTCAGAAGTAACCTACAACTGCCAGGACTGGGACCATCATGCACCGACGATGCCGAGCCTCAGGCCCGGCATCGTCATTACCCCCACTCATATTGTGCGTTACTCGACTTCTATCTCGTCAACATAGACTATCTCGCCATCTTGATATTCCCAGACTCTGGCTAGGGATGTCCACACGTCTCCATATTCATCAAAGATTATTTCACCGCCAGCCCCCTGGTAGTCGATGTCCACGCCGTCTCTTACCAGCTCAAGCGCAGTAGCCACGTCGCTGACCGGTTCGCCTGGCGGATTAGCCACTTCCCATATACTAGCCGCTATTGCCTCGCCATCATACTCTCCGGCATGCTCAATTGCCAGCGCCAGCAGGACGAAAGCATCATATACATTCGGGCCATAAGCAAAATAGTGCTCTCCATACTCCGCGTAGTACGCCGCAGCGTATGGGCCTGTCCCTTCGGGATACGGGGTTGCTCCCCCTATCCCCTCCATAACATCAACGCCCACTTCTTCGGGAATGTCCGGTGCCTGAGCCCCTTCACAGACGATCCAACCGTAGTTGGGGATGGCACCGGCAAGGTCGAACTTCTTGAACAACAGGACAGCGTCCTCCATGAGCGGGTTCACCACGATGACATCGACATCCGGCGGGTCGAGGACGGCCGAGACATAGCCGCTATAGTCGGGAGCAGCGGGGTCGTAGATGACCTCCTTTTTGACTTCTCCGCCTAGTGCTTCAAACGTGTCCTTAAAAACCTCCCCCAGACCTCTTCCATAGGCGTCGTCCCGGGATATGATATTTGCCGTTCTATACCCTTTCAACTCATAAGCCAGCTTGGCCATCGCCGTTCCCTGCAGGAGATCGGACGGGCAAAGGCGGAAGAAGTAACCGCCATGGTCAATCCCGCTAATCTCGGCAGAGGTTGCTGACGGCGATATGAATACCACCTTATTTAGTTTGGCTTTTTCGTAGCTTGACAGTGTCTCCGGAGTAGAGGTACCACCAACTATAGCTTGCACGTCGTGAACTGTGATCAGTTTTTCCATCGCATCTACATGGCCTGGGCCGGTGGTCCCTGAATCCTCATAAAGGACTTTAAGGGTCTTGCCCAAAACTCCACCAGCGGCATTGATATGGTCCAGAGCCAGCTCGGTAGAGTTCTCCCATTCCTCCCCGACGAAGCTAAGCCAACCGGTAAACGGGACTATGTGACCTAGCCGTATGTATTCTTCAGGGGCTTCCTCGGTGCAGCCAATGAGACCCACGCTCAGAGCTAATACCACCGCTAATGAAATAAAGAGTATTTTATTCTTCACTTTCTCCCCTCCTTTCTTTAGATGTTAAGGCTGTTTGAGAATCCTTCCACTGGAGCATGCCCCGGTAAAAATCGGGAACCGATCACAGCCCACAATCGTCTCCAGCGTTTTTCTATGAGATACTTAATTCCTTGCTTTCACCCCCCCCCAGCCACTAGGCTGTTTCATTTTGCCTGCCTGCTCAATTCCGGGCAGGTACATTTTTTATTTCCCGGCACAACATAATGTTGGGTAAAAGCGAGACCGAAAAGTTGCCGGGAAACCTCGACCTTTAATCATCAGTTTAACAGATAAATGTTAAAATCCTGCTAAAATTCCCTGCTTGATAAACCAAAAACTCGCGGAAAAATTCACCTCTTACGACCGGGAATTCTCGTTCTGTTTTGGCTACCACCATCTCACTCATAAGTCTCAGCTTAGATAGAGTTTAATTTTTCTAAGGACTGTAGTTTCCAATATCCTCCACGATGTAGTATATCATACGCACCACACTGTCAACCACATGTCCTAGCTGGCTTTCTCATTCTGGTAACTGCCACGGTAAGTTATTACCACTAGATATACCGTGAGTGTTGCCCATGTATCTCAGCCTCCGCAATAACGGAATTGTAAATTATGCCAGTCACCCAGAAATTCAACCTATCAAATCTTGATATTAAACCATAAACCAATATGTTTGACTTAGCTCATTTTCAACCAGTATAATCGGTTAAAGGAGGTGAACATGTCCGGCATTGTTTCATGTGGCGCTTATGTACCCTTATGGAGGCTAGATCGAGCAGCAATAACCAGCAGACTCAAGGGGGAGAAGGCAGTATGCAACTTTGATGAGGATAGTATAACTATGGCGGCAGCTGCAGCTATTGATTGCTTAAAAGGGGCGGACCGAGTGGGGGTAGATGGTTTACTTTTTGCCTCTACTACCTCACCCTATAAAGAGAAGCAAGCTGCGGGAATTGTGGCTGCTGCCGCAGACCTCCGTCATAACATTCTCACTGCTGATTTTGCCAATTCTTTAAAAGCGGGGACTGCTGCTTTGAAGCTTGCCCTAGATTCGGCTAAGGCTGGCTCAGCTAAGCAGATATTGGTAGCAGCGGCTGATCGCCGCCAGGGCACTCCAATGTCGGCCTTTGATCAGAGTTGCGGTGATGGTGCAGCAGCTATCCTTGTCGGGAATTCGGACGTAATAGCTAATCTGGAGGCAAGTTATTCTACCTCTGACGAAATAATGGATGTTTGGCGTGCCGATGGCGATACCTTTCTCCGGACTGTGCACCCTCGATTTGCTGAGGTAGAAGGATACGAACGAGTAATTAAAGAAGCAATCTCGGGACTCATGAAGGAGAATAACCTTGTTCCAAAAGATTTTGCTAAAATCGTCCTTTATGCTCCTAACGCAAGAAGGGCTACCGAGGTAGCAAGGAGTCTAGGGTTTGATGCCAAGACGCAGTTGCAAGATGGTTTTTTTAACCTTATGGGCAATACTGGCGTCCCATATGCACTCATGCTATTGATAGCTGCACTAGAGGAGGCTAAACCTGGTGACCTTATTCTTCTAGCTAGCTATGGTGATGGTAGTGATGCCTTTGCCTTCAGAGTAACCGACCAGATTAAAAGGATGCAGGAGAATAGCTCCAGAAGAGGAATGAAGAAACACCTTGAGACTAAGGGAATGATACCTGATTATAAAACTTACTGGCTTTGGCGAGGTCTCTTGAATCCAGGTCTTGAACCTTACATTACCCACCACTTTGACCAAGTAGCACCAACAATATTGTGGCGAGACCGCAATCAGATCTTGCGCTTGCATGCTGTTAAATGCAAGGCTTGTGGCACGGTCCAATACCCTGCCCAAAGAATTTGTTCTAAATGTCATGCCAAAGACCAATTCGAAGAGGTAAGACTTTCCGATAAGAAAGGGACTATTCTGACGTTCTCTATGGATTATGTAGATAGTGAGATAGATACTCCTATCGTTGTTCCTATAGTAAATTTTGACGGAGGAGGGCAGATAGTGTGTTATATGACGGATCGTGTGGTTGAAGAAGTCAAAGCGGGGATGGAGGTTGAAATGAGCTTCAGGAAGATGTTCTATAGAGAGAATATGGGACTTCACAATTATTTCTGGAAAGCAGTTCCGATAAGAGCTTAATTTAAAGGAGAAAATATTATGGAAAGTATAAAGGATAAAGTAGCCATAGTAGGAATGGGTTGTTGCAAATTTGGTGAGAATTGGGATAAGAGCGCTCAGGATATGGCAGTTGATGCATGCTACGAAGCCTTTGATGATGCTGGGGTGGAACCAAAAGATATACAAGCTGCCTGGCAAGCCTTACTACACAGCGGGGAAACAGGTTCTATGTTAGCTAGATGGTTAAAGCTAGACTACGTTCCTGTTACTCGTGTGGAGAATTATTGTTGTGGAGGACTTGATGCTTTTAGAAATGCTTGCTACGCAGTGGCTTCTGGAAGATATGATATTGTTCTGGCGAGTGGGACTGAGAAGTTGATGGACCATTATGGTGGATTTGGTAAGGTTGTACCTAGCCCATTTGATATTTCCGGGGTGGAGTTTGACTTACCGCCGGTTAATGCGTTTGCCCACTTTGCTACTAGATATATGAATAAGCATGGCTTGAGCTACGAAAGATTTAAAAGAGTTCTAGCAAAAGTTGAGGTCAAAAATCACCATAATGGCATGCTGAACCCAAAGGCTCACCTCCATCGGGAAATAACCGAGGAGGATGTGATAAATGCTCCCATGATTTCGTGGCCATTAGGCTTGTACGATTGCTGTGGTATGAGCGATGGCGCAGCTGCTGCCATTGTAACTACCCCTGAGATTGCTAAGACATTGAGGAGTGACTATGTTTTGGTAAAGGCGGCGACAATAGTTAATGGTGCTGGTCAGGCCTTCCTTGCTGGAGATAATAGTCTTGTAAGTCTGGGGGAGAGTGAGGTGAACTTCCCGGAAACCGTTCACGCTGCCCAAGCGGCGTATGCCGAGGCTGGGATAAAGAATCCCCGCAAGGAGATAACTCATGCCGAGCTACATGATTGCTTCTCCAGTACTGAACTTTTAACATATGAGGATCTTGGCTTCAGCCCTTACGGACACGCAATGGAGGATGTTGAAGCTGGCAGATTTACTCTTGAAGGTGAACAGCCGATCAATACTGATGGTGGTCTTAAATCCTTCGGTCATCCCCTGTCAGCTAGTGGGCTCAGGATGTTGTATGAACTTTATAAGCAGCTTCAAGGAAAAGCAGGACCAAGACAAATAAAGAATCCAAAGCTCGGATTAGCTCACAATTTAGGTGGGCTCTCCAGCTATTTCAACGTAGGCATAGTCATCCTGGGAGGTCGAGATTAATTTTGCTGCTAATTATTTGAGTAATGCCTCAGTAGATGCTCAAGTATTGCTAGGCTGGAGAACTTGAGGAAGAAAGATTTTAAGGGAGAAAGTAATAAAATCAGGACTTAAGCAGTTGACACAAGACTATAGGTAGGATGAGTAAGATAAACCTGTATCGCCTCCGAATAATTGGCAGTTTTGCCTGATACCAACTGCTATCTTTTCACAACTTCTCCACTTCCAAACGTAGAAATGATAGCAGCGCATAGAGGGAGTGATTTTCCTGTGCTACTGCCTTCCGCACTTGCGCCCGTTGCCTACCACAACATTGCTTGATCACCTGCGGAGGCTGAGATACATAGGTAACACTCATGGTATGTTTAGTGATAACAAGTTACCGTGAGGAGTTACCAAGATGAGAAAGGCAGCCAGCTTCTACTTCTCTCTTGCTTATCTTGTCCCCATAGAGCATATTGAAAAGGAACTTGCTAAAATATTCCCGCAAGTGGTACACATATAGTCAGCCAGCACAGACACTTGACAAAATTAAATAATGATGTTAAACTTTAGAGTTTGTGTATGTTCTCATTCTCTTTTACCTTTTTCACCTAAATTTTCCTAGCTATAGTTAGTGTCTTCAACATATTGTTTTGAAGAAAAATCAGGATCGTTTCTTCTATGGTTAAACACGAGTTGCTAAATTCTTTCGCTAAATTGCCCGAGACTTTAGAAATACCTGACCTTATCCGAGTTCAGCTTGATTCTTTTCGCTGGTTCCAAGAAGAAGGTTTGAAGGAGCTGTTTGAGGAAATCTCACCAATTCAAGATTATACTAACAACAGGCTAGAATTACATTTCGTTGATTATGAGTTTCGAGAGCCTCCGCATTCTATCTCTCAGTGTCTTGAACGGGGCGTGACTTATTCCTCTCCTATTCATGTCACTGCGCAACTGGTGGTCAAGGAGACAGGGGAGATCAAGCAACAGGAATTATTCTTTAGTGATTTTCCTTTAATGACGGATACCGGCACTTTTATTATTTCTGGGGTAGAGCGGGTAGTAGTTAATCAATTGACTCGTTTTCCTGGTGTCTATTTCACCTTGGAAAGAGATCCTTCAAGTAGGCGGGAATTGGGCTTTGCTAAGCTTGTTGCTGAACATGGGGCATGGCTTGATTTTGACACTTCTAATCGAGATGTGATTTCGGTCAAGGTGAGTGGCAAACGAAAGATACCGGTTACTACTTTGTTGCGTGCCATAGGCTTTGAGAGCGATGAGTCCTTGTTTTCCCTTTTCCAGGATGTAGATAACTCGCCTGAGCATGCTTTTATCCGCTCTACAATAGAGCGGGATCCTCTGACCAAAAACAAGGCTGATGCCCTGTTCGATATTTATAGAAAACTATCTTCCGGTGAAGCCCCTAGTCTTAGTAGTGCTCAGGCCTTGCTGAATAATTTCCTATTTAATCCTCGCCGCTATAGCTTGGGCAAAGTTGGTCGTTACAAGCTTAATAAAAAGTTAGGCCTTGATATCCCTGGGAATTGTACTGGCTTAACCTCTGAAGATTTGGTGCAAATAATCCGCCGTATTATTTCAGTTAACATTCGAACGGAAGCTCCTGATGACATTGATCATTTAGGCAATCGAAGGGCCCAGGCGGTAGGTTTTCTAATACAAAAGCAATTTCGTATCGGCTTATTAAGGTTGGAGAGAGCTATTAAGGAGCGAATGAGTATTCTTGGCCCCGAGGCGGCAACTCCTGTTGCCTTGATCAACATTCGCCCTGTAGCAGTCGCTATAAGGGAGTTCTTTGGCCGGTCACAA
>Ga0315539_1002297_pt1 | contig 13824 bp, 11 predicted proteins | sample SalMarSW160150MG_FD_203097 | JGI IMG/M metagenome (GOLD analysis project Ga0315539, IMG submission 203097) | Salt marsh sediment microbial communities from the Plum Island Ecosystem LTER, Massachusetts, United States - Salt Marsh Sediment SW1601-150 ... | reverse complement strand
TATTGCAGAAGCAACCCATAACAGTGTTCTTATAGAGACGGTAAGATATATGGTAGCTGGCCTAAGAGAAAAACTGTGGACCGAGATGAAGTTACATAGTACAGATTTCAGAAAAAGATCTCAGAAGCTTTTATTAGAACATAAAGAGATTCTTGATGCTTTGATAAAGAAAGAGGGAGCGACAATTCGAAAGAAAATGTACGAACACTTAGATATAGCTGAGCGGGAGATGTTCGGAACCTCGTAAGGAACAGGAGCGCTCGCATATCTATGGGGCTAAATATAATAAGAAAGAAGTAGGAACCATTAAAATAGGATAAAGATAATGAGATTTGGTTGTTGTACTTTACCAGATAATATAGGTATTGTAGAAAAAGTAGGTTACGATTATATTGAGCTTCCAGTAAATTCTGTTAAACCCGAGGAAGAAGAAAAAGAATTTCACAGAATCTATAGTTTCGCAGAAATTTGATAAAATTGATTTTTTTCATTTAATTATACGGCAATCCGGGATAAGTGCTCAACATGAAAGAAAAGGTTAGAATAGGGGTAATTGGTCTGGGAGGAATGGGTCAGGGACATATAATCAGAATCAAGGATATTCCTGAGGCAGAACTTACTGCTGTTTCAGATATTGACCCTGAGTTAACAAAAAAGAGTTCTGAAGAAAATAAAGTCCCCGGTTTTACCGACTATAAAAAACTTTTGGAAAGTACCCTGGTTGATGCAGTCCTCATCGCTACTCCTCATTATTTTCATCCTGAAATTGGCATAGCGTCAATGGAAGCGGGGATTCACTGTCTTTCCGAGAAGCCGATTGCTGTTTCTGTAGATGCGGCAGATAAGTTCGTGGAAGCAGCCCGTAAAAATAAAAGAGTTTTTGCAGTGATGTATCAGTACAGGACCTTACCTGAAGTGAGGTTAGCCAGAAAGATCATCGAAAGTGGAAGAGTGGGGCAAATAAGGCGAACCTGTATGATTGAGCCAAATTACCGAACTCAGGCTTATTATGATAGTGCCGGCTGGCGAGCTACCTGGAAAGGGGAAGGAGGCGGAGTGCTTATAAATCAAGCTCCTCATGGAATTGACCTATTTCTGCTTTTGGGTGGTCTACCCAGTAGAGTAACTGCCAGAGAACACACTCGACTTCATAGGATTGAGGTTGAGGACGAAGCTGCTGCTTTATTAGAATACCCTAATAGAGCCTGGGGTTATTACTATACCAGTACCAATGAGGTTCCAGTTGGAGTTTTTATGGAAATTTCTGGTGATAAAGGAAAGTTAGTTTATCAGAATGGTTTACTCAAGCTTTACTCTCTGAAGAGTCCAATTCCAGAGTTTACTTTTTCTTCCAGAGAAATGTGGGCAAGTCCAGAGGTAATAGAAGAGGAGTTAGAACTTCCTCAATGCGAGACCGGACATAAGGAAATTATACGGAACTTCTGTCGTTCTATTCTCTTTGGGGAAAAGTTAATTGCTCCGGGAGAAGAAGGTATCTGGACTGTTGAGTTCTTTAACGCCCTTATCCTTTCCGGAAAAAAGAATGAACCAGTTGATATTCCGGTTAACCGAGGAGAGTATGAAGATCTTTTGCAAAGCTTAAAGAAAACTTCTGGGGAGAACAAAGTAAAAAAGATAAAAAGAGTTACAGATCCTCGTTATCTTTAAATGGGAATTAGGTATCTGAAGTGTTCAGCTCTTTTGGTTAAGGGAAGAAAAGGAAGAAAGAGGATAGAGGCAGTCTTAAGCATTTATAAGTCCATCAAAGAGAAAAGGCAGGTAAAACTAGCTTAAGAGATAGAAGCTCGAGCTTAAGGCCAAAAGGGGGTGAGAAGTGAGGAAGGCCAATCGGGACAGGAGAAGATTTTTTGAGAGAAAGATAAGTTTGTCCCATTGAAGGAGGGAGAAAAAGATGAAGAGAAGAAGCATTATCAGTGTGGCGTGCTTGGTGATGTTTGTCCTGATGCTTTTTTCTGGCGCGTCAGCTGCGGTCAAAGAGATAACCATTTGGAGCTGGGGGGCGCCTGACGCCGTTATAGTCGGGCTTATAGAAAATAGCTGGCCGTTGATGGAGAAAGAATTCGGGGTCAAAATCAAACATGAGCTTTTTCCCGGGATTAGTGAGACTGAGTTTGTGACCAAAGTCGTAAATGCCGTGCGCTTCGGAACCGGGCCAGATGTAATAGAAGCAAATGACATCACGCTGAGCACCCTGGCATCCGAGGGATTTTTGGAACCTGTACCTGCATCGCTAGTGAAGTCGTTACAAGAAAAACTCTTACCCTCTTACAAAAATGCACCCTATTTGTGGGATGAGGACGGCTACAAGAAACCGTTCATGGGCGCAATCGTAAGGGATGCAGGTGGTCAGATAGTTTGGTGGAACGAAGAGATGTATAAGGAAGTGGGCTTGGATAGGTCTCCCCGAACCTGGGATGAGGTGTTCGAATTTGGCAAAAAGTTGACCAAGTATGGTGCTGATGGTTTAATTGAAATAAGTGGCTTCTTTGTTAGAACAGCTGGACATGGGGGCGGCATTGGGGACAAATTCACCCCCTATTTCCTTTCTGCTGGAGGCGGAAGTCTACTCAAAATTGAGAATGAAAAGGTCAAAGCAAATTTCAATACCTCAGCCGGAATTGCTGCAGCGCAGTTCTACTTAGATGTGCTGTACAAATACAATATTGATGCAATCGGGATACCGGGAGATGTGGGCGGTTGGGAGAAAGGACAAACTGCCACGGTGAGTGCACGAAGGTTTTGGGTACCCCTGGACGTTAAACGAAATGCACCAGATATGTATTCCAAGTTAAGGGCAGGACCCATTCCGGTCGCCCGGGAAGGGTTGAAAAGCATCACTACCTCCCATATCTATGGTTTAACTGTGAATCCTACTATCGACTCTGAGACAAAAGAGTTTATCTGGAAGCTCTGTGAAAGACTCAACCAGTTCGATATGGTAAAACGGCGGACAATCGATACTCTGAACTGGCTTCCTTACAGGGAAGCGGTAACAGAAGCTCCCTTCACTGAAGAATTGTGGCAAGAGGCTCTAAAGTGCAGCGAGAACACTCTACCTCGTCTCGAGGCTCCTAAATTCTCGGTGGTCCAGGCCATATTGGGAGATCAGTTGAATCTTATCTTTGCCAAGGAAAAGAGTATTGAAGCGGGCCTATCTACTGCGGCAGAGGAAATTAGTGAGCTTTACGAAGATGTTATGCTGAAAGAGCTTTAAACAGGCTAACCTGCATTCCCTGCTTTTAGGGTAGGGAATGCAGGGAAAGAAGAGTTTGGCCATGCTCGGCAAAAGCTTAAAGAGACGAGAAGCAAGAGTTGCGTTCTCATTTATTTCTCCAGTTCTGGTTTTGTATACGATCTTTTTTTGGGTACCGTTAATACTTATTGTTATGGTTAGTTTTACGAAATGGGATATGTTTAAACCTATGAAATTTGTAGGGTTAGCGAATTACTATAACCTATTCTCAGATCCCTACTTTTTAAAAGCTTTCCTAATATCTTCAGTCTATGCCTTATCAAGCGTTGGTTTGTTAATTTTTTTCGGACTGACCTTTGCTGTTTTATTTGACAGACCGGGATTAATTCCTTTCTTAGGGAGAATGCTTTTCTTCATGAGCGCAATTTTACCTTTGATATCGGCGGGAGCCATTTGGGTATGGATTACAGGTCCTGAATCTTATTCGGGGTTAAACTCGCTGATGAGTTTTTTAGGAATGGGTAGAGGGAGATGGCTAGCTGGATCGAATACAGCCCTGCTCTGTGTTATAGGATTTGCTGTCTGGCACGGGACGGGGCTTAATACCTTGATGTACACCGCCGGACTACGAGGGATACCTTCCGTGTACATCGATGCTGCAAAGATAGATGGAGCCTCCGGGTTTCATATCATAAGATACATCATAATCCCCTTGCTTAGACCCATTACTCTCTTTTTAGTTGTGACCAATTTGATAGCGGGTTTTAATGCATTTACCCCCATTTGGTTTTTAACTAAAGGGGGTCCAGGAACAGCTACCAGAATTTTGCCTACATATATTTACCAATTTGGATTTAACCGATTTCGATTTGGATTCGCCTCGTCTTCAGCTATCGTGCTGATTGGAATAGTGCTTATTTTCACCTACATTCGTCTGAGGAAACTCTAATGTTCAGAAAGTCCTTAAAATCTTGGTTAATAAACATAGCCATCCTTGCATTAATTGCTTTTTGGATAATAATACCCTGGATGTACGGATTTGGAATGGCCTTCATGCCTAATGAAGAGCTTTACAAGATTCCGCCCAATATAATTCCCCGTAATCCTACCTTAGCCAATTTTAGAACGGTGATGGAATCCTTGAGCATCTCACGCCTGTATCTTAATACCTTCCTATCGGCAGGAATGGCAGTAACTTGTACTCTGTTTTTCTCTACCCTGGCAGGATATGCATTTGCTAAACTTCGCTTCTTTGCTAAGAACGAGCTGTTTATACTTTGCATTTTGAAATTGATGATACCCGAGGCTGCTCTGGTCATTCCCTGGTTTTATATTGTAGGAAAATTGGGACTTATTGATACAGTTTCAGCAATAGCCCTACCCAGCTTGATTGGCGTCTGGTCGATATTTTTTATGCGACAGTACATATCTTCTATACCCAATACTTTGATTGATGCTGCAAGGATAGATGGATGCTCAGAGATGGGGGTCTTCTGGCGGATAATTTTACCAGTAATTAAACCTGCCATAGGAGCGCTTATAATTGTCAATTTTATGTTTGCCTGGAATTGGTTCTTATGGCCACTAGTAGTGCTGCAGTCAAACAGAAACTTTACCATGAACCTGGGTCTTCACTTTATTCGGTGGCTGGAAATGGGAGGAGGAGAGAATCCTACTGACTATGGGGCATTGATGGCTATCTCTTTTCTTTACACTATGCCATTCATGGTAATCTATTTAATTTTCCAGCGCTTCTTCATTGAATCTATTACCTTGACCGGTTTGAAGGAATAATTAAACCAGGAAAAGATCCTCCTTTATTCATATAAGTCAAGCAGCAACAAGGATCCTCAGTATCTTCGAGGCCGATTGAAAAACACTGGCGGTTATTCTCCGTGAAAGGCAAGACTTTCTTTCCTAATCATAAAGGAGTTTAAAATGTCCAAGGTGGGGGTTTTTTCTGATGAGATCAGTCAGGATTTTGAGTATGCCCTTGGAGTGGTAAAAGAGCTTGGGGCAGGGTATGTAGAGCTTAGAAGCATGTGGGGCAAGAATTTGGTAGATCTTTCCTCTTCTGAGTTAGAAAAAGCAAAGGAGCTTATAAAAAAGAGCAATTTGAAGGTATCGATCATTGCCTCCCCTCTTTTTAAATGTCATCTTAAGAAAAAAGAGGCAAAGAAACCCAGGGACACCTATCTGGTTCAGGAAAAAAGCTATTCTGAGCATCTAAGAATTTTAGAGCGTTCTTTTGAACTGGCAAAAATGTTTGAGACCAACATTGTACGTACCTTCTCGTTTTGGAGAAGAGGAGATTTAAGCGAAGAAATCCTGGAGGAAATTTTGCAAAGGTTTGAAGTTCCTATAAAAAGAGCTGAGGAAAAAAATATTGTTTTAGCTTTAGAAAATGAGCATGAGTGTTTTATAGGAAATGGTGAGGAATCCCGGCGGTTTTTGGATCGCATCTCCTCAAAAAATGTAGGACTGATTTGGGACCCCGGTAATGCATATTTTTTGGGAGAAGTTCCCTATCCTGATGGTTACGAGCTCATTAAAGATCGGATAGTTCATGTTCATATTAAAGACGCCGGAAAAGATAAGAAGGGCAAGTCCATTTGGCTACCGGTAGGCAAAGGAGAAATTAATTTTAAAGGACAGCTTCAAGCTTTACGGGAGGATAATTTTTCGGGAGTTATCTCTCTGGAGACACATTATGTTCCTAAAGGCGGCTCTCAAGAGGAGGGAACCCGAGAATCATTTTCCGGTATGAAGTCTATCTTAGAATCGCTGGGGATTGAAATAGCATAATACGGATTACCAGCAGAGGGAAAAATTCGCTATGCTGAAGTGTCCAAAATTTTAAGGTAGAACAACTTAAACGCATTCCACCTATTCATCCCGTAGCATCATTACAACCCATCTAGAGTATACTTGAGCGTAGTATTGAAAATGAACTGCTTAGCTACTGTAGCTAACAATATTGGAGTAGTTGCAGCAACTCACTTTCAGACTATGCTCAAATTAAGGTACAAGGAGATAGAGCTGGTGGATGAGGAAAAATATTTAGGCACTAATTGGCTGCTGGATACACCTGAGGGGGTAAGGTTATATCATGATGTGGCAGTTCCATTTAGAGGAAAAGTTGGAATTATTGATGTGCATACGCATCAGAATTTAAGACAAATTGTAGAAAATAAGTCTTTTCCCAATATCTGGAGAGTTGAAGTTCTTGAGGAAAGAAAAGAATACGCAAATTGCGATCATTACATCATCCAATTAGCGGCCAAATCTCCCTACTTTTCTCAAGCTCTTGCAAGGGATCCCAATATCTCAGATTATGATAAGTGGATGGCCCTAAGTAAAGTTTTCCCTGACCTTGAGGGAAGTCATGTTCATCAGTGGCTCCACCTCGACTTAAAAAGAGTATTTGGGATTGAAGATCTATTAAGTGCCAAGACAGGGCAGAAGATATGGAAAGCTGCAATTAAGTGTTTAAAGCAAAAAGAAATGCTGCCGCAGGCGATACTTAAAACAGCGGGAGCAAGAATTATCTGTACGACCGATGATCCCGCAGATGATTTAACTTATCATAACATGGCCAAAAACATAGATGGCATTACTTTTCTCCCTACTTTTAGGCCGGATGCTTATTACAACGTCTTTGATAGAAGCTGGAGGTTAAAGATTGAAAGGATTTGCCAGTTATCCGGCCAGGATACAACTCTCAAGGGTCTGGTTGAGGCCTTAAAAATAAGACACACCTTTTTTGCCAAAATGGGAGCAAGGGCTAGCGATCATGGCTTGCTGGAACCTTATGGTTTAGAAGTTAGCCAGAGAAGAGCTGAGCGAATTTTCAGGCAAGTTTATGAGGGAAAAGAAAAATTTGGTATAAAATCTCCTGAAACGAAAGAGTTCATCTCATATATGATGCACAAGTTTTGTGAAATGAATCAAGAAAAAGGTATGGTCACTCAAATACATTATGGTGCTGTTAGAAATGCAAATGAGCATTTGCTCCGAAACTGGGGAGTCGATGTTGGGGGTGATGTTGCAGCGGAGAATGTCAATATTGTTGAAAATCTAAAGCCTTTGCTGTCGAGATTTTTTAGCGGGAAAAGTGATAGTCAAGCTCACTTGGTGCTCTATCCCATGAACCAAATATTCACCCATACTAACTTAGCATTAGAAAGAGCATTTCCGAATGTTCATTCCGGATTTCCCTGGTGGCATAATGATGCTCCTTATGTGATGGAGCACTATCTACTTCACATGGCAGGATCCTGCCTACTTACCTCCAGTGCAGGTCCTGTCGGTGATGGAAGAAAGATTCTCTCGGAAGGAAGCAGATTTGAAGTTTTTGATAGAATGATTTGCAAAGCAGTGGGGAAACTTATCTCAACCGGACAGATCTCATATGATGGTGGGGTAAGAGCAGTAAAGAAATTGATGTATGAGAATCAGGTAAGATTTTTTAATTTAAAAGAAGTACTTGGTAGATAAAAAGGAGCTTAACTCAAGTCCTTTTCTAAGATATAAATAAGCAAGGAGGAAATTATATGAAAAGAATAAAAATCACTTTAATTGGAGGCGGGAGTCTTGAATGGACTCCTAAACTTCTGGTAGACCTTGCATTAACCGATGAGCTTAAGGGAAACCATATCTGTCTTCATGATATAGACAAGGAAGCATTAAGTCTTATGCACCGTTTAGGCAAGAAAATAATTAAAGAGGCAGGGAATGATTTTCATCTTAGCAGTACCACTTCACTGGAGGAGGCGCTGGAGGATACAAATTACGTCATTCTGTCTATTTCTGCTGGTGGACTGGCTAACATGCGGTATGATTTAGAGATACCTTTAAAATACGGCGTTTATCAATCGGTGGGAGACACAGTAGGCCCAGGAGGACTGAGCAGGGCGCTAAGAAGTATTCCAGTAGTGGTGGGGATCGCAAAAAAAATGGAAAGCTTGTGTCCGGATGCTTGGCTCATTAATTACACAAACCCCATGAGCACTCTCTGTCGAGCAATCAACAAAACAACACGCATTAAGACTGTAGGTCTTTGTCATGAACTTCTTTTGGTTCTGCGAACGCTCAAAAGAATTTTTAAAGTGAAAGAAGATCCGGATATCCAGGTAAAAACAGCAGGAATAAACCACTTTACCTGGATCCTGGAGCTGAAGATAAAAGATAAGGATGGGTTTCCCCTTTTAAAGGAATACATCGAACGAGAGCAGGAAAAATTAAAAAAACAGATCAATAGTTTGGACTGGAAAAGTCTGGATCCCTTTAAAGATAATAATCTTTTGAAATTTGAGCTGTTCAAAACCTATGGATTCCTTCCTGCTGAGGGAGATAGACACGTAGCTGAATTTTTCCCTTGCTTCTTAACGGAAAAAACTTCTGCTGGAAAAAAGTATGGAATAAAGCTTACCACAATTGAGGATAGATTAGAAAGGATTGAAAGGGGAAGGGCAGAAGTTCAATCTATGATAGATGGAAAACAATCAATAAACCTGGAGCACTCTGGAGAAAAAGTATGCGATATCATCTCTGCTATCGCTAGTGGAAGAGAGAGTATATTCATGATGAACTTACCCAATCGAGGACAAATTGCTAATCTTCCGTCAGATGTGATAGTGGAGACTGCAGCTCTAGCAAATGCAAATGGAGTGCATCCTGTTTCAGTAGGAGAGCTGCCTCCTGGGATACTTGGGTTAACCTTAAAACACATAACAAATCAAGAGATGATTGTTGAGGCTGCTCTGACTGGCAACAAAAAGTTGGCCCTACAGGCCTTAGTCAATGACTCCTTAGTTAAAAATTGGGAAGATGCTGCCAAGATGCTTGATGAGCTCCTGCAAGCAAATGCTGATTATTTACCTCAATTCCGGCTTTGAGGAAAAGAAAAGATGAAAATAAGCGTGTTTACGGTCATTGCTCCGGAATTCACGCCCGAAGAGGTAGTGAAAAGATTAGCCCATCTTAGATATGAGGGAGTTGAGTGGAGAGTAGTGACAGTTTTAAAAGAAAATGAACAGGAAACTTCTTTCTGGAAAGGTAATAAATGCACTCTTTCTCTTGAGGATTTCTCAGATATTCCCACTGAGAAGAAATTAAACGAGGATATAGAATATCTTAAAAGTCTTAAGTAATGGAAGATCACCACGATGGTTGACTTCCTTCTCTCTACCTTATCGCATTTGTCCTCTTCTGTATAACAGCATGTCACCGGCTAGTTTCTTCCTACCAAAAGTCCTTGTTCAACAATTAGGAGCTTTTCTTGCAAAAATCTAAGAAAGACACTCTACTTTTACTTTCCCTAGCTCACGGTTCCAACGATATATGCTGGATGATGGTTCCTCTTCTCCTGCCTCTGATTAGAAGAGAGCTTCATCTTACTTATACACAGAGCGGCCTGTTCCTTAGCTGTTTCTCTGTTGCTTTTTCAGTCTTTTCTATCCTAAGTGGCCATCTAGGAGATATATACAAAGCCAGGAGAGTTCTTTCTTTTGGCTTCCTCTTCACGGCAGCTATATTCCCTCTATTACTTCTTAGCCAGTCCTACTTTCAGATAATAGCAGTCCTGGTTCTGGCGGCTATCGGAGTGAGTGTTTTTCACCCGGTAGGAACAGCTTTACTAAGTCGGAACTGGCAAAAGGGCATCTCTTTTGGGTTTTTTGAAGCAACAGGTTGTCTGGGAATCCTAATTATGACTCTTTTGTTCAGTCCCCTGGTAAGTTCCTTGGGATGGCGGTTAACCTCCTTAATTTTAGCTGCTCCGAGCTTGCCCATCGGTTTAGCTTTCCTAGTTTCTCACCTGAATCTGGAACATTCAGATTCAGCCACTCGGCTGAAGGGCAATCTTGCAGAGTCCAAATCTCTTGGCCTTTTCTATCTTGCTCGAATAGCTCAGATATTTGGAGGTGTAGCCATTGGGTTTTTCTTGCCGCTATTCGCTGTAGACGTGGGAGGTTTAGCCCCCGAGAAAGCTTCTTTTTTCCCGCTCTTCACTTGGCTAGGAGCCGTACCCGGAATATTAGTATGTGGCCTACTCTCTGATCACTATTCCCCGCTGAAGATAATTTTTGTCCTGGTTTTAATTAATATACTCACAATTTTTGCTGTCACTTTACCCCTTCCTCTCCTGGCAATCTTCGTTCTTCTTACAGCGTTAGGTTTTTCTGGCCCGGGGGCCTGGCCTCCGCAGAATGTGTGGTTAAGTCGAGTCACCTCTGAAAAAACTCGAGGAAAAACATTTGGCCGGCTGATTAGCTTAGTCAACCTAGCTCAGGCTTTTTCACCTCTTCTTTTTGGTTTCCTTGCTGATAAGTGGGGGCTTATTAGTGCTTTCCGATGGGCTATTCTGCCCATAGCAGTAGGGGCTCTGTGTTTAGGTAGGTTAGTGAGCAAAGAATAGCTTGAGGAAAAAAAGAGGGTTTTTATAATGCAATACCGCGATTTTGGAAATATCGGTCTTAAGGTTTCTGCTCTCGGATTTGGCACAATTTGCCTTCTTCAAACCAATGCCTTTATTGACCTTTCCAAGAGGTACACCGGCGAGGAGATAAGGAAGGGGAGAAAGAGAGAGGGTAGAAGTGTGAGGCAATTTTTCCGGGAGACTTTCTTTCCCTGGAGATATGATTAGAAAGACTTCGGCACTCATTAGTTTCTACCTGATTGCTATTTCTTCTCTGGTAATGTTTTTCTCGGACCGTTATTACCTTTCAAATAAGATAATAGGGGTATCCGCTTGACTCAAGTAGAAGTGCTGCAATCCATAGCTGGGCAAGACATTAGACCGAAGCAGCTACTGTAGAGCAGCCAAGCTCGCAAATCCTTTTACAGCAAGGTGTTGCGTCGTTTTTACTGGAGTGGAGCGGATAGCCCTATAAGATAATTTAATTATGGTCCCAAATCAAGAGATTGAATTAAATTCTTTTTGTCCTCTTCTGTACAAAAGTACGACATTTCCTCTTTTCTCCTAACCTAAAATTCTTATTTCTCTCTTCCAATCTTTGTCCAAGAATTTTTTTCTTCAGAAAATTCACGCTGATTTAATAAGCGTGGGCACTAAAGGGTAAGACTTATTTTTAAGGTGCGAATCTCTTTAATGTAGAGTCATACAGGACTTGAGTGAGTTTTGCAATGTGTAAATTCCGTTAGAGATGGACAAAAAATGAACATATTGGACATAAATAGCCAGAGATTATCTAGATCTCGTAGATGATAGATGATAAAAGAATCCATGTAGTCTTACATTCCAGCCATTTTTAAAAGGAACTAGTTAATCTTTCAAAATGTGGCATAAAAATTGCCTATTTGTCGAATGAGGACGTTTCAATTCAAGTTAAATAACTTAACACCTGGATAACTACACCAGAAGCATAATCACCTTTCTGCTGGTTCCTTAACGCCTTGAAATGCAGTCACACTGGCTTTGCAAACGAATCGTCCCACAGCTCAAAACAGTTCAAAAATCAAAACACACCACCTGAAATTAGCAAAGTAATTTCGACGGACAGCTAATTTGTTTCCTAGACACAGGAAGAGAAACGGTTGTATGGTCTTTTTATTTCCACGTTTGGAGTGCCACCGGCAGGGAATCGGGTAAGCCCTGGAGAGAGGTTGAAGCAATGAATATTATCGAATTAACTAAGAGAGCGGTGGAACTTGCCTCAAAAGATGAAAAACTAAAAGAGAGAACCAAAGATACGGTAGTCTCTATCGTTATGGTCTTGAAGAACGAGGAAGAACACTCTTTTACCCTTGTTGTCAATAAAGGTAAACTTGAATTTTTCGAAAAAAGGAGAGCCAATCCAGACTTTCAATTTGAGATGTCAGAGAAAGACTATTCCGATTTGATGACCGGTAAGGCTTATGGCATGGTATTGATGGCTACAGGAAAGATGAGGATGACAAAAGGTAGTTGGGCTCAAATTAGAAAAATCGTTACCCCGCTGGGGATGATACCCAAAGCGGGAGAAGAGATAGCCGCTAAAGAGGAATCAAAAACAGCAAAGCCGCCAGCAGCAAACAAGGGAAAACTCAATGTGCTGGCGAAAGTCCGACCCAAATTGAAGCAAAGAGTAAAGGAAAGAACTCCTGATTTGGAAGTTGCGAATATTTATAGCCAAAGTTTCCTCGACTCTATAGCTGATGGTTTGATAGTGACCGACCTAGAAGGAAATATAACCGCTGTAAACAAAGCTATCTTAAAGATAAATGAAAGAACGAAGGAAGAAGTAATCGGTAAATTTGCTCCCGAGGTGTTTCTTAAGCCTCAATATATAGAAAAATTTATGAAGTATTTTCTTGAGGTAATTAAGAAAGGTCATGTTGGTTCCTTTGAGGGGACTGGCATTGCCAAAGACGGAACGGAAGTTCCAACTACTACCACTGTTTCACTGCTAAAGGATAGAAAAGGTAAACCTCACAGTTTCCTTTGCGTCCTTAGAGACACCACCAAGACCAACAAACTGATTAATGAGTTGGAAAAATCTAAGACTCTTCTTGATAGCGTCCTTAATTCCACAATCGATAGTATTGCTATCGTTAATCTTGATGGGGCGGTAACCAGGATCAGCAAGGTATCATTAGAAAGGTCGGGTTACTCAAAAGAAGAAATGATTGGGAATATTCCCACTTTCTTAGTCTCAGAGAAAGACAGAGCAAAATTTCCGGATTTAATAGGGGAAGTGATAGAAAAAGGTTTTGTAAAAAATGTTGAGATGACCGAGATAACAAAAGATGGAAGAGAAATCCCTATTATGTTCAATGCTACATTAATGAGAGATGTCGAAGGAGAACCGACTGGGATAGTTGCTGTCGCAAGAGATATGACTGAGCTCAGGCGAGCGGAGGAGCAGCGTACAGCGGTTATTGAAGCAATGCCGGATGCGTTGGTAGTGCTTGATCTCAATGGGGTGATACTCTCCGTCAACCCAGCATTCACAAAAATGCTCGGCCGGAAACCAGAAGAAAGAATTGGGAAAAGCTTTGATGAGCTTGGAGATAGCATTAAACCAAAAGACATTGAAAAATTCATGAAACTTCTGGGAGAGTTAATAGAAGAGGGCCACGTGGAGCCCCTCGAAACAGTGCTCGGCACGAAAGATGGCAGGAAACTTCCGGTGAGCATTACCTACTCACTAGTTAAAGACGCCAAAGGCAAACCTTTGAATATCGTTGCATCTCTCAGGGACATCACTGAGCTCAAGCGAGCCGAGGAGGAGCGAGCAGAAGCGGCAGCAATAAGGGAAAGAGCAGCAATCGTCGATGCAATGGGCGATGGGCTTATAGTGGTCGACCTCGAAGGAAACATAACTTTGGTCAATAAAGCTTTTGTAAAGCAATCTGGCTATAAGGAAGAAGAACTTATAGGAACTCCTGTGGTAAATATGCCAACAATTAGACCAGGAGACATAGAAAAAGTTATGGAGCTAATGAAAGAGGTTATAGAGAAAGGTAGCGCAGGACCTATAGGGATGCCAGGTGTTAGGCGAGACGCAAAGGAAGTTTATTTCAGTTTTACCGCATCGGTTCTAAAAGATCCTAAGGGTAAACCTATTGCCCTTTTTGGAGTCGTCAGAGACATCACCGAGCTCAAGAAG
>Ga0315539_1002296_pt1 | contig 13824 bp, 9 predicted proteins | sample SalMarSW160150MG_FD_203097 | JGI IMG/M metagenome (GOLD analysis project Ga0315539, IMG submission 203097) | Salt marsh sediment microbial communities from the Plum Island Ecosystem LTER, Massachusetts, United States - Salt Marsh Sediment SW1601-150 ... | reverse complement strand
GCATCTCCGAGCGCGTCCGCAACCGCTCCAAGATCACGACGCGTACGGCAAATCTGGACTCGCTGGACGAGGAGATTCAGTTGCTGGTCAAGATCTACAACGAAGCCTGGGCCCGCAACTGGGGGTTCCTACCCCTCACCGATGAGGAAGCCCACGCCCTGGCCGAGACGCTGCGACCGGTGCTCATTCCAGAACTACTCCTCTTCGCCTTCGTCGACGGTGAACCCGCCGCGGTTCTAGGGGCGCTGCCCGACCTCTACGTCCCCCTGAGGCCGCGCTGGCGATGGCCCCTGGACACGGACCTGGTGCGCACGTTGCGCGTGCTCCGGCAGCGCAGACGCATCACGCGACTGCGGGCCATGTTCATGGGAGTGCGGCCGGGGTTCAGACAGATCGGCGCCGACGCCCTGCTCTTCTACGAGCTGTACAAGGCCGCCCTGCCCATGGGCTTCACCGTGGTTGAGGGGTCCATGATGCTGGAGGATAACGACGACATCACCAGGCTCAACAACGCCATGGGCCTGCGCCACTACAAGACCTGGCGCATCTACGACATGGAACTGTGAACCCCCCGTCTCTCTGGGCGCTGCTGCACACCCGATGTGACTACCCATGCTCCGCCGGGGACGGCCGACGCGATCTCGCCTGCCAGGCAGCGTAGGCCAGAGGCGGTCCAAAGACCAACAGCACCGAGGTCAGGTTCATACCCAGCGAGTTCCCCGCGATCATGTAGGGGAAGAACCATACCAGGAAGAAGATGTAGACCATGTAGTTCCAGGTCGCCGAATAGGAGAACAGCGTGGTCAACCTCGCTGTCGCCACAGACGGCACCAAGGCCCCCAGTGCAACGACCCAGACCACGTACCACGGCTGAAACCACAGGACAGCCACGCACAGGAAGACGAAGACCGTCCAAAAGAGACCTCCGAGGAACTGGCGCGTCTCGCCCCTCAGTCTGAGAAGCTGCCAGGCGTAGAAGAGGGCGAACACCGCCAGCGCCACCGAACGCACTACACTCCGGCCCAGTTCAGCATCCTCCACCCAGTGGCGCAGCGTCAACACGGCCACCGTGGCGAACGACGACGTGAACAGGCTCTCACGCTCCAACCAACCAAGCGATCCCCAACCTTCCCACAATGGTGCGTGCAGCAAGAGTGCCACGGCCATGGCCAGGCCCACGCCGCCGGCCAGAGCGGCCAACCGGTTCCTCTTTCCTGATAGTGCACGCCATCCTCCCACGACGAACAAGGGCACCAGTATCACGGTCGGCATCTTCACCAGACAGGAGAGCGCTGAAGCTAGAATCGCCAGGGAGTAGTGGCCTCGAACGAAGAGGTAAATCGCCAGCAAGACGGGAAGCATGACCAGCACGTCACTGTGCGCGCCTCCCGCACTCTCGAACAAGACGAGAGGGTTCCAGGCATAGAGCACCGTGCCCGCCAACGCGTATGACGGACGCCAGTGCCTCAAGATGCTGTAGATGAGCCCTGAGTTCACAAGATGAACGGCCAGGGCCAGGGCTTTGAAGAGCAACAGGTAGGTCAGAAGGCTGGACCCGCTCAGCACAGCTATGGGAACGGAGACATAGGTCCACAGAGGCCCATAAGGAGAGGTAATGTGCGGCCAGGCCGAATACCTCACAAAAGGGTCTTCGGGGAAGTCAGCAGGCCGGTAGAGATGCGGATTGGCGCCGTGATGGACCGTGATCCTCGCGTAGGCAATGTACTCGAAAACGTCGGCCGCGGTGATGGGATAAACGAGGACCAGCGCCAGCCCGCAAAGAAACGCGAACAGCAAGACGACGAGCAGTCCCCATCGTGAGAAGCGCCCTCGGCACAGGACGTATCCCGCATAGCAGAGGACGAAGAGCAGCAGGAAGGCGACGGCGAAATCACGGGCCGCTGCGTGACTCCGACCCGTCAGCTTGCCCAGGTCGAGGAGAGGCACAGCGTAGTAGGCAAGCAACGGATATGGTCTGAGGAAGAAGTGCAAGTACAGCGCTTGGGACCCCAGGCCGAAGACGACGAGCCACCACCATCGCCAGCTCTCTAGCCACGCACCGCCCCAGCCGGAGAGAGGTCTCCTCAAGTCTGTCCCGGCCCTCCTCCCTGGATATCCAGCCCAAGCACACGCCCGCCTGTCTCGGACAGCACCCCGCTGCCATCCGCGAGCCGCCCGTGGGGGCGCTTACTCACGCAGTTTGGCGCCGAGCTCCCTCTCCAGCCCCTTCACGATCTTGGCGTGGACCTTCGCCACCTGCTTGTCGGTCAGAGTGCGCTCCTCATGTCTGTAGGTGAGCGAGTAGGCGAGACTCTTCTTGCCCTTCGGCACCTGCTCACCCCGGTACACGTCGAAGAGTGTGATCTCTGCCAGCAGTCCCCCTCCCCCTCGCCGGATCGACTCCTCCACCTGCTGTGCAGACACTCCCTCATCCACGATGATCGACAGGTCTTGGCTAACAGACGGGAAGCGCGGTATGGGCTGGAGATGACGGATGGGCTCCACTCGAGCCAACAACTCCTCCAGGTCTAGCTCCAACAAGCAGACAGGCTGGGCCGGGAGATCGAAGCTCTCCCTGACAACCGGATCCACCTCTCCAAACACGCCAATCTGCGCCCCCCCGAGCAGCAGGTTGGCCGCAGCACCCGCTTGGAAGGTCGGATGCTCCGTAGGCGTGAAACTCATATCCACCAAACCCAGGCGATCCAGGAGGGTCTCCACCACGCCCTTCAGGTCGTAGAAGCCGATGCGATACCTACCCTCGGTGAGCCAGGAGCGCTCGTCTTGTTGCCCGGTCATGGCCACACACAGACGGCGGGGCTCTTCAGGTAGTTCCTCGCCCGCCCGCGGAAGGTAGACGCGTCCGATCTCGAACAACGCCACCCGCTCCCTGTAGCGCAGATTGTCCCTCATCGCCTCCAGCAGACTCGACATCAGCGATCGGCGCATGAACTCCCGCTCAGAAGTCAGCGGGTTGGCGATCCTGACGTAATCTTCAGGATCAGGAGCCGGTCCTCCAGACTCCACCTTACCGTAGCTCTCCAGGTTACCCAGGGAGTAGGTGATGACCTCGGCAAGCCCGCAGCCAACCAGAATGTCACGCACCAACTCTTCGCCCTCCAGGGAGTAGTCGCGTTGCTGTGGAGGCAGTTCGTCTGGCATGAGAGTCGTGGGCAGCCTGTCGTAGCCCCAGACGCGTGCCACTTCCTCTATCAGATCGGCGGGGACGGAGACATCCAGCCTGTGATAGGGCACACCTGCCCGAATGACACCATTCTCCACCCGGCAGTCGAACTCCAAGGACTCGAGAATGTTCACAATCTGGCCCACCTCAAGGTCCACTCCCAGAATACGCTCGACCTCTGCTGCCGTCAGCTCAACGACCTTGGCCGCCGGCTTCGATGGATAGGCGTCGGCGTACCCCGTCTCTATCGTGCCGCCACCTAACTCCTGCATTAGCGTGGCCGAGCGCTCCAAGGCGATCATCGTCAACTCGGGCGGTACGCCTCGCCCGAAGCGGGCCGAGGCCTCACTGGGCAGCTTCAATGCCTGGGAAGTCCTTCGTATGCTGTAGTTGTTGAAGCTCGCCGACTCGATGAGCACGTTGCTGGTCTGCTCAGTGACCTCGCTCTCCAGGCCACCCATCACGCCCGCCACCCCCACCGGGCCGCCCCCGTCTGTGATCAGCAACGTATCCTCGTTCAGAACGTGCTCCACACCGTCCAGAGTGGTCATCCTCTCACGCGGGTGCGCCCGACGGACGATGATCAGCGGCACGCTGGATGGAGGCCTACCTCCGTCCCTGCCTCGGAGGGTATCATAGTCGAAGGCGTGCAGCGGTTGGCCCCACTCGAGCATCACGTAGTTGGAGACGTCCACGATGTTGCTGATAGGTCTCATTCCGGCCATCGTCAGTCTCTGCTGCATCCAGGATGGCGACGGACGTGTGGCCACCCCTCTCACCAGCGCCGTTGTATACCTGGGACAGAGATCCGGATCGGCGATCTTTATCTCCACCCAGGGCATCGACTCGACCCCCATCTCCGCTGCCAACGCCGGCCACTCTCCGAGCTTGCACTCCTGCCCTGTCAGCGCCGCCACCTCTCTTGCCACGCCGACCACGGAGAAGCATCGAGCTAGATTGGGAGTGAGGTCCAGGTCCAGCACAGCATCGCCCATGTAGTCGCGCAGGGGCATCCCCGTCGGCGCCGCGTCGTCCAGGATCATGATCCCCTCGTGCTCCTCAGAGATACCCAGTTCCTTCTCTGAGCAGACCATGCCTTCCGACGCCACGCCACGAATCTTGGTGGGCTTGAGGGTGATGTACCTCAGCTCTTTGGAATGGCCATCTATCAGTCGAGCTCCGGTCGTGGCGAAGGGCACTTTGTGCCCCTTCTCACCGACACGGATGTTCGGTGCGCCTGTGACCACAGCCATGGGCTGATTGGCGCCATACTCCACGATGGCGATGGTCAGGCGATCCGCATTGGGGTGAGGCCGCACCTCCAGGATCTCCCCCACGAATACCTTATCTCTATCCCAGTCGGCGCCCACGTACTCGATGGCCGCCACCTCCAAGCCCGCCATGGTCATGCGCTCAGCAAGTTCCTCCAGTGGGATAGTGATCTCGACGTAGTCTTCGAGCCAACCTACGGGTACCCTCATCGTGGTCTCCTTCTACAGACAGCCACTGTGCTATGTGGCTGACACCGTCACTGGCCTACATCATCCGAACTGCTCTGCGAACCGCAGGTCGTTGCTATAGAACAGCCGGATGTCATCTATCGAATACTTGATCATGGCGATTCGTTCCGGGCCCATCCCGAAGGCGTATCCACTGTACACATCCGGGTCGTAACCGCCGTTCCTCAAGACCTGCGGATGTACCATACCCGCACCGGAGATCTCCACCCAGCCGGTGTGTTTGCACACGCGACATCCATCCCCGCCGCAGATGATGCAATCCATGTCCACCTCGACGCTGGGCTCCGTGAAGGGGAAATGGCTGCACCGGAATCGAACCCTCCGGTCTGCCCCGAACATCTGGCGGGCGAAGTCCACCATCGTCCCCTTGAGATCGGCCAGGGTGATGCGCCTCCCCACCGCTAGCCCCTCCACCTGATAGAACATGAATTCCGAACGAGCGGTCACCGCCTCGTACCTGTAGCACTTCCCTGGCAAAATGACGCGGATGGGGTCCGGGCAATGCTTTTTCATGCTGCGGATCTGACCAGGAGAGGTATGTGTGCGCAGCACAACCCTCGGATTCACGTAGAAGGTGTCCCACATATCTCTAGCTGGATGATGGGGCGGCATGTTCAGCAATTCGAAGTTGAGAAGGTCGGACTCTACCTCCGGCCACTCCTCCACCTGGAAGCCCATACGGCCGAAGATGGCGTAGATCTCGCGCAGCGTTTGAGTCGTGATATGCAGTCGGCCCAGCTTCACAGGTCTACCCGGAAGAGTCACGTCGATCGTATCGGCCCTCTCCGCAGCAGGTCGACTCAACTCCTGTCGGCGGCTCTCGTACGCTTCCGCAAGAACTGTCTTCAGTTCGTTGCCAGCCTGCCCCGCAACGGGTCGCTCTTCAGGTGAGAGCTTGCCCACCTCGCGGAGCAACTGAGTGACTGCGCCACCCTTGCGACCCAGATACTCGACGCGCCAGTGGTCCAGGTCGTCCAGACTGGATGCCGCCCGCAGGGCCTCCAGTGCTTCTTCTTTCAGTGCTTCGATCTTTTCCAACATCACACCCGCTCCTCCACGTAAGAGAAAAGCCCCCTTCGGGTGTCCTTGAAGAGGGCTGTGCAAACTAACCGGGAACGAGCCGTATCACCCGTACGGCATAGGTACACCGGTGCCCTCTATGGCACCACTAAAGGTGAACATGTGCATGGCCTCGTGAACTGCCATCGTCCTATCCACGCTGAGAGCTGAGACGCTGCTTCCTTTGATGCCATTATAGCACAACTCCGCCCTCTTGGCAACAAGGCTTCGTTCGGTGTGGAGAAACGACATGACGTCGGCCACTGATCACACCTTGAGATCGTCGCCGCACAGGCCGCACGCAGGCCGTATCGAAGCCTGGTCTGAGCCGTGGGGCACCAGCGCGATTCCGCGACGGTGTTCCGGCGTCCCAGAGAACTCGTTCCACCGACTTCGCTGAATCTCAGGATTGACATCGCCTGCCCACCGCACTATAATCTGATCGTCCCTGAGGACAGAGGGGAGAGCGACGCCGCTTGCGGTTCACGCAGGCGCCCACGGACACGTGGGATACCGGGTCCAGGAGCGGGGCGCGCCTGATCATGTCCATGCGACTGACTGGCTACACACTAGCGTACCCCCTCTGCCCGAAGGCAGTTCTCCGCAGCACCCTTTGCGGCTTTCCTCGATCCTTTGCAGTAGAAGAAGGCTCGCGTCATGTTCCTCCCGGAGGATGATGGGTAGTGCACGGCAGCCTCTGGCTACTTGATGGTAAGGTCAGTAGAACCACGGGGGCTCCGCTTGCGCCAGGATCGGTCCCGTTTCGACAACGCACTGTGCTCAGTCCCCACTGCGTCCTCCCCGCGAACCACCCTCTCGCGTCACCGAACCAGCGTGGCCGCCCCAGTCACCTGTGGTCCCCACATGAATGCAAGCGTGATCACTACATCCGACAGTCCTCATTCAGCATACCAGCAACACGAAGGACGGAGGTGAAAGACTGTATGAAAGTCAAGTATCGCTTGGCAGACGAAGGAGACCTGTATCTGGTGCACAGGGCGCTGGTTGACTCCCTGAACCAGTTCGCGGCGCAGAGAGCGCTGCCGTTGGTGGACCTCGACTTCGAAGAGAGCCTGCCCCTATGGCGTCACTTCCTGGGGGCCGGGGGCAAGGGTTTCCTCGTAGCAGAAGTCAAGAAGAACGTCGCCGGGTTTTGCTGCTACATAGTGAGAGACAACCTATGGTTCCTCTCCTATCTGGCTGTGGCACCTGAGTTCCAGGGAACCGGCGTCGGAAGAGAGCTATTCGAAAGGGCCTTGTCCGAGGCCCAAGGCAATGATACGACGAGAGTCATCGCTGCATTCACCAACGCATCCAACTGGCCCTCCGTCTCACTCTATACTCGGAACGGGATCTACCCGCGCATGCCGGTACTCAGGATGGAGGGCAACATCACCAACCTATGCGAGCCCTCGCAGGAAGTGGAGCCACTCCCGGGAGCAGTGGCCTCCCTGACCGAGGAGAACATCGCCCTGATCGACGACATAGACCTCGAAATCAGGGACTTCAAGCGAGACATCGATCACCGCTTCTGGCTGGGCGCCCGCGACATGCGATGCTACCTGTTCAACAAAGCCGACCAGCCAGCCGGGTACGCTTACATCTCCGATGACGGGACCATTGGCCCTCTCGCCACGCTGAGTGTGGATAACGTCGCAGGAATGCTGTGCTTCTGCCTGGATCGTCTGACCTCCGACGGGATAGACAACTTCGTCGTGCACGTCCCGGGCGAGAATACCGGTGCACTCACTCTGCTTTATGACAGGGGGTTCAAGATACACGACCTCAGCCTGGTCATGTCCTCCGTGCCGTTCGGGAAGTGGGAGAACTACATCATATCCCGGCCCGCTCTGCTGTAGCAGACCGATACGTTGGGACAAGACGAAATGAGGGGCTTCTTTCGCGCGGGTAAGATTCTAGTTGTCGACGACGAATCTGCGGTGCGTACCTCGCTCAGAGAGATCATGGAGCAGGAAGGTCATCAGGTGATCACCGCAGCCAGCGGAGAAGAGGCCTTGGCTGCGCTTGGACAGGAGACCTTTGACCTGATCCTCGTCGATCTCAAGATGGAAGGCATCGACGGATTGCAGGTCATGACTCAAGCGAAGAAGATGATGCCCGACACAGTGGTCATCATGCTGACTGCGTACGGCACTGTGGACTCAGCCATCGGTGCCTTGCGCCAGGGAGCTCACGACTACCTGCTCAAACCCTGTGGTGTCCAGGAGATAGTCAGCAGTGTGGAAACGGGCCTCACCAAACGCTGGGAGTCTCTGCGCCGCCGAGAGTTGGTGAGCAGCATCGAGCAGAACCTGCGCGAACTGAAGGCTCCCGGCCCAGCACTCGAACCCGGTGCAGAAGAGACCCCTCTACCCCGCTTCGTGCGGACCAGGCATCTCCTTCTCGATCGCGAGAAACAGATCGCCGTCGCCAAGGGAGAGCCGCTGAGCCTCACTCCGACCGAGTTCAAACTACTCGCCTCCCTCATGAGCAACATGAATCGCACTCTGAGTTTCCGCGAACTGGCCCACGACGTCCTCGACTATCAGTGCTCGGAGAGGGAGGCGCGCAGCTCACTCAAGACGCATCTCTGGAGGCTACGCAAGAAGCTGCGCACCAGACTCGGCGATGATTCCCATATCGTCAACGTGCGCGGCAAAGGGTATTTGTTCACCCCCTAGGAGAGGTCACCGAACCGGGACACAATCGTGACCATTCCGGAACCGTGGGCCGTGGGGCGCTGTGGTATACTAGACTCAGAACTACTCGCTGCCTACGGGGGATGAGTGAAAGTATGACCACGGACAAGCGTGTTCTCATCGTTGACGACGAAGAGAAAGTCGTGTTCTTTCTCCGGGAAAGCCTGGAGGAACTGGGCCGCGACTTCACCATAGGGACCGCCGGATCGGCCGAAGAGGCACTGGAGAAGATCGAGAGACATCCCTATGACCTCGTGATCAGTGACCTCCGCATGCCGGGAATAGACGGACTACAGCTACTGGAAAGGGTCAAACAAAGGTACCCCAAAACCCGGTTCATCCTCATGACAGCCTACGGGTCGGACGAGGTTGAAGCAAGGGCCCACAGATTGGAAGTGTACGACTACATCGCCAAGCCGTTCCACGTCTCCGACCTCTTGACGGTCACGCGACATGCTCTCGCCGACGTGGCGAGCAGGGAAGAAGGCGATGTCCCCCTTCCAGCGACCAAGATGGACGCGGTGAACCGAGCTCTGAGCAACCTGCGGTTCGAGGTAGGCGCGCACTGCGTCATTCTAGCGGATGTGCAAGGTCACATCGTCGGTGAGGTGGGCATACGCCAGGGCTTGGAGACGGGCACTCTGATACCGTTGGTTGCCAGCGGCCTGACCAGTGTGTCGGGAATCGCTCAGTATCTTCAGGACCAAGAAACCTTCAATCTCCACTGCTACGAGGGCAAGAAGTACGACATCTACTCCACCACCGTAGGCGACGATCTGTTCTTGACGCTCATCTTCGACCGCAGCAAACAGCCGAGCCGAATCGGAATGGTCTGGCTGTACGCCAAGAGGACCACTCAGGATCTGCTCAAGACCCTATACGGGCTGCGAGACGGCGCAGTAAGCGAGCCCTCAGCACAAGAAGAGAGTCTGGAGCCCGAGGCGACCCCGCCGGCGCCAAAGAAACTCGAAAGGGAAGGAACGATCGAGTCCACCATCAGCACACTGGCGGGCTCGCCCGACGAGGAAGAGGGCGCTGCCGCCACGGCGAACTGTGACTCCACATTCGGCATCGAAGAAGCCCTCAGGAAAGGGTTGATTGACGAAGACTTCGCCCACCTGCTGAAGGGTGAAGGCTGAGAACCGAACCACAGAGCTACGGGATGTGGAGCGGGCCACCACTGTGTGCGTTGGCCCGCCTTTCGTTGGCGCCCCACCCGGACACACCCCGTGACAGACTGGTGCCCCCTCCTATGGCAAGCTCCATCTGGCCTCACCTGGCCATGAGCCGACGCGACCTGCTTCAGCAAGCGCAACTATGGTATACTTGTCCGCAGGCGTGCCCAAGGGGACTAGCCGTGGGGAGGAGGATTCCATGAAAGAGATACGCGTATCTACCAGGAGCCGCACGGAGCTTGTTGACATCACCAGCGAGGTGCAGAAGGCGGTAGCCGACAGCAGTGTAGGGGATGGAATGTGTCACGTCTACGTCCCACACACAACGGCTGGTGTCACCATCAACGAGAACGCCGACCCCAGCGTCCGCGAGGATATCCTGATGGAGCTCAACAAAGTCGTGCCCTTTCAGGACAACTACAAGCACCTGGAGGGCAACGCCGCAGCTCACATCAAGGCCACCATCGTGGGCAGCAGCGAGACGATCCTGGTCGAGGGAGGTCGGCTTCTCCTCGGCACCTGGCAGGGCATCTTCTTCTGCGAGTTCGACGGCCCGCGGAGCCGTCGCGTGCTGGTCAAGATCTCGTGACTATTGCCTGATACCGATAGCCCTCGTATAATCGGTCCGACGGAAACCGCGCCGCCAGAGAGGCACTGCTGGGCAGGACTTGGCAGTCACGGGCTGCGAGGAAAGGAGTGAAGAGGTGGAACTATCAGATTACGAGCGACCACCAAGTCTGAGAGGTATCCATGGCTCCCCCGGCACCCATGCCAACTTCGATCATGACCACTGGATCGGGGAACTCCAGGAGATGGGTATGGGCCTCTACAAGCTCATGGACGATGGAAGCGGCTCCGTCTTGGAGTTCGCCCGCAAGCTTCGAGCGAAGGACATCATGCCCATCGTCAGGATGTGGGCGGACAGACCGAACCCCGGTACGCTCTCCTCCAAGGCCCTCTTCACTGTCAAACGGTATGTCGATGAAGGCATCACCAGGTGGTTCGAGGTCAACAACGAGCCCAACCTCGTCTATGAGTGGAAACAGGGGGAATGGCAGACTGGCGGTCGTCCGGAATTGGTCGCTCAGAACTGGCTGAAGGACGCTGAGGCGGTCATCGAACTGGGCGGCTACCCAGCCTTTCCTGCCCTGGCACAGTGTTCGCTCAATGCAGACTCCAGCAGCATCCGCTGGTACGTCACCGCCTTTGAGTGGCTGTCCGAGAAGGCCCCGAACACCGCCCGAGAGGTCTTCTCGAGCGGGGCATGGATCGCCACCCACGACGCCACACTCAATCACTGCTACCAAGATGAAGCGGGGGAATGGCACTTTGACTACCCGTACGACCCCATCTGCCAAGCAGACAAACCCGGCAAGTCCATCATGGTTGACGACAACACCCTCATCGGGCACCGAGTCCCCGTCCAACTGTTGAAGGAGCATTTCGGCCTCGAGGTCCCGGTGATGAGCACCGAAGGAGGGGTCTTCGTTCCACACGAAGGTATCGCGCAATGGGACCCCCGATACCCCGGATATGACGCCAGCGGCCACGCAGAGCGTGTAGTAGCCATGTATCGCTGGCTGGAGAGCAACGCGCCGGACTACTACTTCGGCATGTGTCCCTGGCTCATCGCCAGCGAACTCATGGGGCACACGCCAGGCCCCTGGAGCAAGGACTGCTGGTTCTGGGTGGGCAAAGAACTCCCCGTGGTTGACGCGGTGAAGCAGATGGGACCTCCTGTGTTGGGACCCAGGCCGCAGCCCACAGCGACTGCTCGTCTGGTCAGCAAGTGGATGACCGACGAGGAGCTGGAGGAATGGGTTGAGCACTTCGCCGAGAACGAGGAATACCGGACGCTCTTCCGCAGGGAGAAAAGGGGCAGCGGATAGGCCCTCTCCATCCGCGAGAGCACGCTTCCAGAGCTTGTGAAAGGCACCCCCCGGCCCGTGGATACCTCTCAGCAGCATCGACGCACCCTTCTGGCCAGCTTCTCCCTGGTCATCTTGGCCGTTCTGCTGCTTTCCTTCCTTGCTCTGGACCGACCTCTCATCCGCAGCGACGGTCTCGCCTACTTCATGTGGCTGCAGTCGGTAGCTCGCGACCACGATCTCGACCTGACCAACCAGTCCTCCCAGTTTGCGGCCCTGAACTCCTACCAGGCCTTCTACAACGAAGAGACCGGGCAATATGCATCGGTCTTCCCCTATGGATCGGCATTCCTTTACCTGCCGACCTACTGGCTGGCGTCAGCCGCGAACCAGCTACCCGCGTTCCACGTCCACGACTCCTACTTCCTACAGCACCAAGGGGCCACCTTCCCCTACAGCTTCTTCTTCATGTTGGGCGCCAACCTCTTCGCGTTTCTCGCTGTGTTCATCGCTTTCTTGTCCGCTGCCAGGCTGACCTCGCCCCTGGCGTCACTCATCAGCTCCATCGCCCTCTTCCTGGCCACGCCCCTGCTCTACTACGCCACCATCGAGCCCTACATGGCGCACGTCCCCGGCACGTTGCTCACAGCCCTCGTGGTCTACGTCCTGGTCAGGCACCGGGAGCGCACCCCGTGCTGGTTCGCCATGGGCCTCGTCCTGGGTATTGCACTGCTGGTCAGATGGCAACTCGCCCTCTACGCTATCCCAGTCGGCCTGCTGGCGTTGGCGAAGGGTCAATGGCGGAAGCTGTGCTGTCTCATCCTCGGTTTCGTGCTCCTGGCCTGGCATCTGCCCTTCACGTGGCAGAGGATGTTCGGTAGCCCCTGGGTAGTGCCCGCGGCCATCCAGGGCCAGCAGGCATTCCTCTCTGGCCCCGTCTACGTCAGAGAGGTGCTACTATCCCCAGAGCGCGGCCTGCTTCTCTGGTCGCCCCTCGTTTTTCTGGCACTGATCGGCCTGGCCCTGCTCTTCAGAAAGCACCGCACCCTGTCCGTCACCCTGATCCTCATGTTCGTCCTGCAAGTCCTGATGAACGCTTCGCTCTTCGACTGGGGTGGCGGATGGGCCTTTGGCATGAGAAGGATGACCGAACTGTATCCCGTGTGGGTCGTTGGACTGGCCACACTGATGCACAGCGTCCACGGCATCGCCGGAAGCAGGCTTCTCCGTATCCCAGCTCACTGGACCGTGACCGCGCTGGTCCTCTTGGCCGTACTCTTCGGACTGGTCCTGCTGTTCTCCCACCTCAACTACGTCAACACGAACCTCGCTCACCCGGAGGGCGGTCCCTTATGGGAAGAGATCAGGTACCAGTTCACCGAATCCGACCTCCGCATCACGGCCCAGGTGGTCAAGGAACACTATGGCTTCTGGGCCTGGAGCAAGCCGGGCCCTTGACCGTTCCGTCGCTCGCTTTCCCTCCCCAGAGCTCGCGCTTCTGATCCACCTTCGGGGACACCTCTCCCACGGCGCCTAGTCCTTCGAGACCAGCACACGCACCCCCTCTTAGATCGTGCCACGATGAGCACAGTCACCGACGCTCCGAACTTAGGCCACTCTCCCGTGGACGGCGCTATCAGGTCCAGCCTTGACAGAGGACAAGTTTAGGTGTATAATGCAAATAGGTCGCATTAGCATTTCAGACGCACGCAATTGAACGAGTTTGCCAGGTCGATCTGCCGGACTGTCTCTCTGCTGCCTCCCCCATTCCACTCCATAGCTCGATGATAAGGACGAGGAGTCTGTAGAATGCAACCCTCCCTTCTGCTGTGGATGCTGCTGGTCCTTGTTGGCTGCATGGTCTTCATATGGGTAGTCATTCTGAGGCTGCTGTCCTGGATGGGAGCAAAGCTCGGCTACTCCCCGCCTTGTCCTGCGTCGTTCTCCTGCCTGGTGGACAACCCTGTGCGCCGCTGGTACTTACGCCACGTCGTGGAGCGCGTGGGAGTCAGGTCGGGCGAACGAGTACTGGAACTGGGACCGGGTCCCGGCACATTCACTATCGAGGCTGCTCGCCGCACCCGGCCGCGAGGAAGCGTCGTGGCGATCGACATCCAGCCCAAGATGATCTCCGCGCTAAAGAGCAGGGTCCGCGGAGCCGGGTTGCACAACGTGGGAGCATATGTCGCCGCCGCGGGACAACTGCCTCTCCACGACAAGAGTGTGGACCGGGCCTTCATGGTTACGGTGTTGCCCGAGATACCAGACAAGCAGTTGGCGTTATCAGAGCTGCACCGGGTGTTGAAGCCCCATGGTATA
>Ga0315539_1002290_pt1 | contig 13842 bp, 14 predicted proteins | sample SalMarSW160150MG_FD_203097 | JGI IMG/M metagenome (GOLD analysis project Ga0315539, IMG submission 203097) | Salt marsh sediment microbial communities from the Plum Island Ecosystem LTER, Massachusetts, United States - Salt Marsh Sediment SW1601-150 ... | reverse complement strand
GGAGTGGTATTCAATCTTGCTTTTTCCCTTTCTGTTTTTGTGGCAGCAGGATCGAATAATGCCGTAGGCTGGATATTATTTTCGAGTATACTGGATACTATAGGAATGAGCTCGGGCTTGATTCCGACATCTTCTTCGATAAGCCCGACAGCTACGCTTTTAGCAAAATCCAGTTCAGTCGGCTTTATTTCTTCTTTCATTATCTCTCTTGCTATATCTTGGGTACTAGCCCTGAGAAAATTAAGATCATCCACTGAGAGATTTAAAGCCGTAGAAATAATTGATTCAGTATACTGACTGCTCAAAAGATTGGTCATATAATCCACTTGTTCTTCAAAAGATATCTCTTTCTTCTGGACTATACCGGTTAGAATATAAAAATATCTGATCTGGTAAAGTGATTCATTTAAAACTTCTATATCATAGGCATATACGTCTTCTACCTCCGCTTCATTTATATTTCTATCTTCTTCGGTTTGAATGACATCCTCAAATTCTATACCCCGGGTTGCCTTAATGGTTCTTGGGCTGGGTTTTCCCAGCTCTATACCTATATCAGGAGCATAATTATATGTAAGAATTGCCGTTATCAGACCGAGAGTCAAAATAAATATATACATCCTCTGGGCGATTTTACTTCTAAATGAAAAATATTTACTAATAAAATCGCGGGTCTTTTCCAGCTTGCTTTTTTCGATTTTTAATAATTCTTTATTATTTTTATTTCTGGCTATCATTTCAATCACATATAGGTTTACTATAAAATTATTTTTTTACTTTTTCCCCATAGACCTTGTAAGCATCGACTATTCTCTGTACCAGTTCGTGCCTGACAACATCTTTTGAGCTAAGATATACAAAATCGATTCTCTGTATACCTCTCAATATTTTTTCTACTATGACAAGACCCGATTCTTTATCATGTGGTAAGTCTATCTGTGTAATGTCACCCGTAACAACTATTTTGGATCCAAATCCAAGTCTTGTAAGAAACATCTTCATTTGTTCAGGAGATGTATTTTGAGCCTCGTCGAGAATAATAAAGGAATCATTCAGGGTTCTTCCTCTCATATAGGCCAGCGGTACAACTTCAATGATCCCCATATCCTTATACTGCTGAAACTTTTCAACGTCCAGCATTTCATATAAAGCATCGTATAAAGGTCGGAGGTAAGGATTTACCTTATCATATATGTCTCCTGGTAAGAATCCCAGCTTTTCACCTGCCTCAACCACCGGTTTTATTAGAATTATTCGTCCTACTTTATCCTCTCTTAAAGCTTCAACTGCCAGTGCCAGAGCCAGATAAGTCTTGCCGGTTCCTGCCGGACCTATCCCAAAAACGATTGTATTTTCTTTAATAGCTTCAACATATTTTTTTTGACCCAATGTACGCGGCTTGATTTTTTTACCACTGTTTACCACAATATTGTTCTTGAATATTTCATGTGGTTTTAAACCTGATTTATCTTCCATTATTTTTATCGAATCGCCGACTTTTTCGGAATTTAATTTCTGACCCAGATTTATCTGTAATGCCAGTTCCTCTATAAGTTTTGCAACTTCTTTTACATTTTTATTCTTCCCGGATATTTCCAGGTTGTTTCCCAGCACGAAAATCTCCACATTATATTTTCTTTCAATCATGCGGAGAAGTTCATCCCTATCGCCGATTAATTCTGCCATAGAGTGCTCACCCTTGAAATCAATATTTAATTTTTGTTTTACCGGAGACAAAAGCCCCTCCTATAAAGATTATATCGTAAAATTATTAAAAAAATCAGAAGCTATATAACAGGTGAATAAAGAATGATTAAATTCTACCCCGGAGGCCAGGTAAGCTTTCTTTTCCCTAATATATGAAAATGCAGATGGTTTACACTCTGCCCGGCACCAATTCCCGTATTTATAACTATTCTGAATCCATCTTTGTCCAGCCCATTTTCCAGTGCAACTCTACTCACCGCGTCCATCAGTTCTTTTAACAGCCTGCAGTCCAGTTTTTCAATTTCCAGAATCGATTCAATATGCTCTTTTGGAACAGCCAGAAGATGTACCGGCGCCTGGGGTGATATATCCTTAAATATCAAAACAGCATCATTTTCAAATACTATATCGCTTTTTATTTCTTTATTTATAATCTTACAAAAAAGACAATCTTCCATTTTGCTAAAAAATTTTTATTTATAAAGTCACAATTTATAAGTTTAATATTATTTAATTATAAAATTCTTTTATACTTTTTTACAACCAATCTTATTCTAAGTGGGTGATTATACTATTTTTTTTGATTTTTACAACTTGTAAGGATTTATAAATCCATAAATCAATATCAAAAAATATTTCAATATTTCAGGCTCAATACTCCCCTGAGACCATCTTTATATTCGGAATCTACGGTGACTTTTACTATTTTGCCTCTCAGCAAAGGAAATTCTTTTTTATCCATTTGGAAATAGACTTTAATGTAGTTACCCGAAGTACCGGTTACCATATTACTGCCAGTATCAATTTCCTCACATACAACATTTAAAACCTTTCCGGTATTATGCCTGAGATAATCACTCCTTAACTTGTCTCCGATATTTCTTATAATACTGCTTCTCTGGGTTTTTAATTCCTCGTCCACCTGATCCGCCATCCAGTATGCTGGAGTGTGTCTCCTTTTAGAAAACTTGAAAGCATGAATTTTACTGAAGGCTATCTTCTTTATTATTTCTACTGTCTTTGTGAAATCTTCCTCGCTTTCACCCGGAAATCCTACCATTACATCTGTTTCCAGTGCGATACCGGGGAAGATCCTGCCAATCATTTTTATCTTTTTTAAATAATATTCCGCAGTATATGGCCTTCCCATCAATTCAAGGATCCTGTCGCTGCCGCTCTGAAGAGGAATATGCAGGTGCAGGGCAAAACGTCCGATATTTCCTTTTAAAACATCAAGCAGGTTGTGATCGATCTCACCCACTTCAATAGAACTGATTCTTATTCTTTTTATGCTGGAATCTCTTATTATCTTTTCAAGTAAATCTGCAAGACTGCCGGTTTTTGCTTCGTCATCCTGATTATTTTTTTTAAAATCCGTTCCATACTTTCCGATATGAATGCCTGTAAGGACCACTTCCTTAAAACCCTCCTCCTGCAAATCTTTTATCTTATCCAGAACTTCTTTATAAGGGACGCTTGAGTATTTGCCTCTGACTTTTGGAACTATGCAATATGAACAATTTTGTTCGCACCCATCCTGGATCTTTACAAGAGGCCTCGAATGAATCTGATCAGTAAAAGAAGAGCATTCATTAAGATCCGGTTCATTCTTATCGAAACTTTCTTCACGAACTGCCCGCCGGCTTTTCTCTTTTGCCGCTATTTCTCCGATCAAATCAGGTATTTTATACTTGCCGCTGTTTTTAACCACATAATCAATTCCATTTTCTTTCAGAAATCCTTTATTAAAAACAACGAAACAACCGGTCACTATTATTTTGCTGTTTTTATTCTGAGATTTGATCCTTCTGATCATCTGTCTGGCTTTTCTGTCGCTCTTAGAGGTCACGGTACAGGTATTGATTATGCAGAAATCAGGATTTTCGCAGTATGGGACATGTTCCATTCCCTTTTTCCGGAGTTCTTTTACAATAAAATCCGATTCACTGAGATTGACCTTGCACCCGAGCGTATCAATGGAAAATTTCATTTCATTCATTTCTGGTTAGCAGCCAAATAATCCAATACAGACAAAAAATAAATTGCTGCGGTTTCGGAACGATAAATGTTCTTCCCGAACTTTATTTCCCTGGCACCTTTTTGCTTTAAAAGATCCAATTCGGTGTTTTCGAAGCCACCTTCCGGTCCGATCATATATCCGATGCTGGAAGCATTTTTTACCTCTGCAAGATTTGTATTGATAGCGGTACTTTCTTCATAAGGAACATAAAATAAATCATAATCCGGAATTCTTATGTCACAGATATCTTCCGGAGGGAGCAATTCACACTTATAATCTCTCTTGCTCTGCTTTGAAGCTCCGTCTGAAATTTTCTGCCATCGGGAGATCTTACCGGAAATATCTTTTTTATCCGTTATCACCCTTGCGCTTATAACAGGTATTATACGGTCAACTCCTATTTCGGTAGATTTTTGGATGACAAGTTCCATGGAGTTTTTTTTAAGTACACACTGGAAAAGTATTATCCGGGGAGTTTTCCTGAAAATCCTTTTTTTATCTTTTATGACCAGTATTGCTTCGGTTTTATTAATATCCGAAATCTCTGTTTCATATCTGTAGTCAGCATTATCAGATACATGAACGCTGTCGCCGATTTTACTTCTAAGTACGTTTATAAGATGATTTCGATCTTCACTTTCGATTTTTATCTTGTTTCCTTCGATGCTGTGAGGATCTATGAAAAAGTATGGGTAACTCATCCAATTACTTCTTTTCTTCCTTCTGCATATTTTTTTAGAAGCGTTATTTCTTCCCTGGAAAGTCTTTTGGGGATCTTAACATCTATATTGATAATATGATTACCTCTCCTGTATCCATTAAGCTGAACCATCCCGCTTGACTTGAGGATAATTTTTTCATTTGGCTGTGTTCCCGGTCTTACAATCATCTCTTCTTTGCCGTCAAGAGTTTCGATCTCTATTTTACAACCAAGAGCTGCCTGGGCAAACGATATCTCGACATTGGAAAGTACGTCATCTCCGACCCTTTTGAGAATGGGATGCGGAGTTACCCTTACAGTCACCAGAAGATCACCATTTATAGAATCTTTACCAAGCGAGTTTCCTTTACCGGAAATTCTCAGACTGTCCCCATCATGTATCCCACCGGGGATATCCAGTTCCACTTTTTTCTTTGCTGCCCGGTAGCCTCTTCCTCTGCAATTTTTACACGGGTCCTTTATTATTTTTCCCGAACCACCGCATATACTGCATGTTGATGTCGTTATTATATTTCCAATGAAGGTCTGTCTTGAGACCCTTACGCTTCCCGAACCGCCGCACTCTCTGCATGTAACAATTCCGTCTTCAGCTGTGCTGCCTTTACCTTTACATGTTTCACAGATATCATCGACATTATATTCGATCGTCTTTTTAACTCCATATGCAGACTCTTTGAAGCTGATTTTTACTCCTGTGCCAATATCCGAACCTCGTTTCCTCCGGCTGCTTTTTCGTCCTCCGGAGAAAACACTGCCAAATCCTGATCCAAATATATTATCGAATATATCTCCGAATCCAAACTCAGAGAATACACTCCCGAAATCAAAACCATCGAATAGATTCTTGTTGAATCCAAACTGGTCATACTGCCTTCTTTTATCTTCATTGCTCAGAACTGCATATGCTTCGGAAATTTCCTTGAACTTTTCCTCTGATTCAGGATTACCGCCATTTACATCGGGGTGATACTTACGGGCAAGTTTTCTGTACTCACTCTTTATATCAGAGAGTGTACAATTTCGTTCCAGTCCAAGAACTTCATAATAATCTTTTTTATTTGCCACTGTTTAATTCACCTTAAAAATTTAAATAAAATAAAATTAGATTCATGAGATCATGAGATGCAGCTCGGAAATAATAACCTATTTTGATTTTTTTTTCCAGTTGCCGCTTTTATGCCAGAATCGGGAAGTATCCATCCGGCACTCAGGCCCTCGAATTGAAAATCTCCGTAAGATTCTTCCGGAAAAGATCAAGATTTCTGATAACTCTGCTGTAATCCATTCTTTTTGGTCCAAGGATACCTATGGCTCCGGTAGAATTACCATAAATCTTATACTTTGATGCAATAAGACTCAGATCCTCCGTACCTTCCTCAAATAATTCCGTTCCAATTTTTACAATAAAGTCTTTGTCACGTGAAAAATCCGATAATAACTTCAAAAGTAAATATTCATTTTCTATGACCTTTAAAACATTCTGGATCTTTTTAAGATCTATGAATTCAGGCTGCTGTAAAATTACAGATGCGCCATGAACAAAAACCCTGTTATGCTGAAAGTCTTCCTTAATGCAATCTTTTATAAGTTCTATGATTTTATTTACCAGCAATATGAGATATGAGTCACCCTTATGTATCCTTACATCTTCCATATCTATGTCGATAATATTTTTATCCCTGAGCTGAACATTTAAAATATTAGCAGCCGCCTGCAGGTCCAATTCAGTATATTCGCCCGTCAGCACGGAGTTTCTTTTATATACTTTGCCGGTATCCGTAATTAGGACCATCAATAGATTCCCACCATGGAATTTTAAAAGTTCTATATGTTTAAATCTACTTTGCTGAATCGTAGGAGCCACGACCAGCGATAGGTAGTTTGTAAATCTGGCAAGCATCTCCGCTGATCTTTGAAGGACAATCTCTATTTCCATGTCTTTTCCGATTGCCATATCAAAGGTTAACTCACTTTTATTATCATCTAAATTCACTTCCAGCTGCTCTCTTATTACATTATCCACATAGAATCTATAACCTTTATCCGTGGGTGTTCTCCCTGCCGATGTGTGGGGATGAGTAAGATAACCCATCTCTTCCAGCTCGGCCATTTCTTTCCTTATGGTTGCGGAACTAAGGTCAAATTCCGAATCCTGGGCTATTCTCTTTGATGAAACGGGATTGGCCTTTGCAATAAATCTGCCAATAACTTCTTTTAAAATCTCTATTTTTCTTCCTGTGAATTCCATTTTAAAATCACTTCTCTGACATTTAGATCTTTCTTAATAGTATAATCCTTTAAAAATAATATTATCCCCTTATAATTGTTAATGTAAACTTTTTGTGATAATATCCAGTAAGCTTATTTCTTTATTTTTTATATTATAAAGAAATTCTTTTGAAAATTAAATATTTATAAATACTTAGGGGAGCTCATTCGGCTGAGAGGACAGTAAATTACTTCAAACTGTCGACCCTTAAACCTGACCTAGTCAATACTAGCGTAGGAAAAGTAGAAATACATAACTACTAATCAAAGTCAGGTTAGTAGTTTTTTTGTTTTTGTAAGGAGTACATATGAGTAATAAAAAATATGAACAGGCAGTAATAGTGGCAAATGGGGTCATAAATGATCCTGCTCTTACTTATAAAAGAGTAACAGACTTATTTGATTTCGTGGATTGTATCGTCATAAGTGCCGACGGAGGTGCGGAAAACACACTCAAGATGAATCTGGTGCCTGATGTAGTAATAGGAGATATGGACAGCATAAAAACTACAGTCAAAGAAAATATCAAAGCCAGGTCAAACAAGACAGAGTATATTTCCACATCGGCCGATAAGGATAAGAGTGACACACAGCTTGCTGTAGAATACGCACTTGGTCTTGGGATAAAAAAAATAGTAATACTGGGTGCGCTGGGCAATAGGATAGACCACAGCATAGCAAATATTTTCCTCCTTACATCGCCTTTTTTAAGGGACATAGATATAAGGATTCTGACTGATGCGAGCGAGATAGTCATCATGAGAAAATCAGGTGCCATAACCGGAGATATTGGTATTATGGTAACCCTTATTTCACTCAGCCCCTATACCTATTTTATAAAAACTAAGGGATTAAAATTTGAACTGGAAAACGAAAAGCTCATGTTCAGTCCGGTAAGAGGAATCAGCAATGTTTTTACAGAAAAAGAAGCTTACATAAAAATCAAGAAAGGAATTCTTCTGGTTATAAAACAATTATAGAGATTGGATGAGAGAAATAGCATTAAAAAATCTTTGAATTAAATGAAAAAAATAAAAAAAATAAATAATATAATTCTGCCGGTACTCTTTATTGTAGTATTAGTTATTGTATGGGAAGGCGTGTCAAGATCAGGACTGGTACAGCCTTTTATTCTGCCTGCCCCTACAATGATTCTATATAGCCTGATAATGAATTTTAAAGCAATAGGCGGCAATACTTTAATTACTCTGTTCGAAACAGCATCAGGTTTTTTCATCGCAGTTATCATTTCTATCATTGTGGCACTCGCTATGGATTCAATTGTTACCATAAAGAAGATATTGAATCCGCTTCTTATCGCCACGCAGACAATTCCAATAATAATTCTGGCTCCCCTTTTTATCATATGGTTTGGATACGGCTATTTGCCAAAAATAATAATTGTAATACTTATCTGTTTTTTCCCAATCACGGTAAGTCTCCTGCAGGGTTTTGCCACAGTGGATAAAGAACTGTTGAATTTGCTTAAGTCAATGGGAGCTAATAGGACTCAAATATATAAAATAGTTAAATTCCCGTCGGCGATGCCCAGCTTTTTTTCAGGAATTAAAATCGCTGCAACATATAGTATTATGGGTGCAACAATCGGAGAATGGGTTGGCGGTAAGAATGGACTTGGTGTTTATATGATTAGAGCAAAACAGTCTTTTTCAACAGATAAAGTATTTGCCGCAATAATTGTAATTACTGTATTGAGTATTTTCTTTTTAAAAATTATTGAATTAATTGAAAAAAAATATATGCCATGGATTCAAATTTCAAAGGAGGAATATTATGAGGAGTGATCAAAATGAAAAAGAAAAGAAATAACTTAAAATCAGCTTCGATTTCTTTAATGCTGGCAGCACTGGTATTAATAATGTCATTTATATACCTTTTCTCTACCGCGGGATGTAAGAGTGATACACTTTCAGTAAATCGAGACAAAGCTTCAGGAGGACTTCAAAAAATAACCGTAGTTCTGGACTGGGTTCCAAATACCAATCATACGGGAATTTATGCAGCAATTAAAAACGGATATTACGCTGACGAAGGGCTCGAAGTGGAAGTTATCCAGCCCACCGAAGGCGGAAGTGCGGATTTAATTGCGGCCGGCAAGGGCGAGTTTGGCATCAGTTATCAGGAACAGGTCACCTATGCGCGAACAGCCGATATTCCCTTACCTGTTGTTGCTGTAGCCGCAATTATACAGCATAACACGTCAGGTTTCGCATCACCGGTAGAAAAAAATATTAAAACTCCTAAAGACTTTGAAGGAAAAAAATACGGCGGCTGGGGCTCACCAACCGAAGAAGCAGTATTAAAAGTTTTAATGGAAAAATACGATGCTGACTTTTCAAAACTCGAAATAATAAATATAGGCGCTTCCGACTTCTTTACAAGTATTACAAAAGACGTAGATTTTTCATGGATTTACTATGGATGGGATGGAGTCGCTGCAGAACTGCGGAACATCGAGCTAAACTTTTTGCTGCTGCAGGACATGGACCCTTCACTTGATTTCTATACTCCGCTGATAATTACAAATGAAAAAATCGTAAATGAAAATCCGTCCTTAGTTGAAAACTTTTTACGTGCAACATCCAATGGATATGAATTTGCAATCAATAATCCTGAAGAAGCAGCAGAAATATTAAGTGAGTTTGTACCTGAACTGGATAAGGAGCTGGTGAAAGCAAGCCAGAAATATCTTGCTAATCAATATAAATCGGACTCTGAAAGATGGGGCGAGATGCAAGAAAAGATCTGGGATACATTTTCAAACTGGATGCTTGAGAATAACCTTTTTACAGGCAAATTTGATTCAGGCAAAGCTTTTACCAATGAGTTTTTACCATAAGGAAAAGAAATAAAAAGCATAAATAATAAGATACTTTCAGGCAGATAAATGAAGGATAAAATTAAACCAGTAATAGAAGTAATAAATATAAAAAAAAGTTTTGGGGATCTTCACACCATAAAGGACGTATCTCTTGTGCTTGAAAAAAACCAGTTTGTTTCCATTGTTGGGCCAAGCGGCTGCGGCAAAAGCACTCTATTTGATATTATTTCAGGACTTGAAAAACCTGATAGAGGGAAAGTCTTAATTGAAGGAGAGATCTATAATGGCAAAACCGGAAGGGTAAGCTATATGCACCAGAAAGACCTGCTCCTTCCCTGGAATACAATAATAAATAATGTTTGCATACCTCTGATGCTCAAAGGATTAAAAAAAAGAGAATCACAGATCAAAGCCATAAAATATTTCCCATTATTCGGGCTTGAGGGTTTTGAAAATCATTTCCCGGCGCAGCTATCCGGCGGTATGCGCCAGAGAGCCGCTCTTCTAAGAACTTATTTATTTGCAAATGATATCATGCTGCTGGATGAACCCTTTGGCAGTTTGGATGCAATCAACAAAAGAAAAATGCAACTCTGGCTCCTTGGAATTTTAAAGGACCTTAAGTCTTCCATCCTTTTTATAACACATGATATAGATGAAGCAATTTTTTTATCTGATAAAATCTACCTGCTGTCCGAACGCCCCGCGGTAGTCAAAACCAGCTTTAATGTCGATATTGGAAGACCGAGAAGCAACAAGACTTTTACATCTGTAGAATTCAATAAAATCAAAGGAAAAATCCTGAAGTTGCTATAAATCCTGTTAATTAATTAGAAAACACCGGATATCAGGAGATAATTAAGGATATTTAAAAATAATTAAATATATCAAGTATCAAATGGAGGTATCAACAATGATAGCAATGCAGGTAAGTCTTTATCCTCTGGGGGAAAAAGATATTAAGAAGTCCCTTGATGATTTCTGGAACATACTTAAAGAGGAAAATATAAACCATAAAGTTACACCTCTGTCCACCATAACCTGGGGTGATGATGAAGACAAACTTTATCAGGCCATTTATAAAGCCTACAAGAAAGCGAGAGAAACCAGTCCGGCCGTAATGGTCACGACACTTACAACCGGAGATAAGGAACAGATAGGAGAGCTACTGGATTATTTACACTAAAATAATTTACAAATCTTTAAAAAGGTTCGAGTCCCCTATGGGCTACCTTCTAGATTTCTGAATGATAAAATTAATTTCGAGAATTAAAAGGTAATTACGTTTCTACCTTCTTTAATATACTCTGTTAATGGTGACCCCATTTTTTTTACATCTAAACCTAAGTCAGAAAGCTTTTTAGCAACTCCATACATTTCAGAACAAGTAATACATGCTTCAACAGTTACCCCTTGCTCCATTATTTTCTCTAGATATTCTTGTAGTTCATCATCCTGACTTAAAAGATTAGTAGAAGGACCCCATAATATTAATGTAATATCCTCCCACCAATTCTTTAACCTGGAGTTAAGAACATACATAAAAACCATCTTAAGTGCGACATCTCTATCGTCGCTAGTCCAAACTACCACCAACTTATCTTTATTATCTATCATTACTTCTTCCTCCTTTGAGGATAAAAATATCTTTTATAATATTAAAAAATAATAATACTTCTATTTTGAATAAAAATAAATTTTATTATTCAATTAATTCTTTTGGAGAAAATGGGGATTCTATATACCGATATAGACTTAGGTATATATATCAGTCTTAGATATCTAAAAAAGTATTTTTGAGCACAATCCCTATTTGAATAAATGTTGGGATGTTTTTAATAGTATTATTTCTATTTTCCAAGTGCTTTTAATCTAAATTTTCCTTAATCCACCACATTCTTCTAAGTATTATTAAATAACGAATCTTTTAATTTAGATTTTAAGCGATATATTGAATTTAAATCTTTTATTATCTGGTTCCAACTATCTTTTACTTGGGCTACCAGGCTAACTCTTGGCACTATTATTAATGATTTTAAATAATAATATTAGAACAATTCAAGAAGATTATCCTTTAAAAACTTTCTAATAATTTTTTTCTGTTTCTTTGTTAATATAATATACAGATCTTTTAATTTCTGGAATTCTAAATCTGATACTTTTATATTCTCTAATAAATTTTCTATACCTAAATAATCTTTCTCAGCTTTATTTTTTCTCTGATTATTAATTATAATTTTTTGTAATAGATATGCTTGAGGAGTAGGTACAGCTATCTTGATATTTTTAACTTCAATAACTGCGATATTATCAATCAATAAATTGGTATTTCTTAATCCTTCTGCTTTGATTCCAAAAGATGGGACTTTGTAAGGTTCTAATTTACCTTTACCCATTTCTCTTACCAGGAATTCTATTTCTAAATCCTTTCCCTTAAAAAATTTAAAAATACCATTCATGTAATCAATTGAAGTTTCAAATCCTTCTTTTTCTAAAATATCTACAATATTTATTCCTTCTCTAGGTTTATTAATATTCCTTATTAAAAAATCAATATCTCTTGTTTTTAAATTAGCTTCAAAATTTCTTAAGAAACCGGATTTTTCATAAATATATTCAGCCCAGCTACCTATTAAAACTACGTGCTCAAGAACCTTATTATTATCTAATATTTTAATTGTTTCCCAAAATATTTTCTTAATATCATTCATTTATTTTTTCTCTAAAACCTTAAGATCTTTTTCTATTTCCCTTAATAATTTTATATATTTTTTTCGTTTATTTATTTTTAATTCCAACTCTTCCAACCCATCAACATTATTCTTAAAATAATCTGTTTTAACTTTATTGCCTTCTCTGTAAACCAGATACGGATATTTCTTATTTCCTCTATTTTTAAATACAATATTACCCTTTGGTAATTCCAAGATTTTTCCCATATAAAATTTCTTCATCTTTAATAATCGTTCTTTTTCTTCTTTAAACATTTCTTCTAAAACCGCCATTGATTTTTAGTCCTCTTAATATTTTTAAACATTGCCCTACATATATTAATATTTTATTAATTGTAGGGCAACGTTTATTATTTTATAAATTGCCCTACAACTTACTATATTATACTATTTTGTAGGGCAATATTAAATAAATATTTTTAATTTAAATAGTGCATTTTATTGAGGAATTAGATCTCTGATCTTTTTTAGGGAATATATAATCTGGTTCGAAATTTCACTACTTGGGGCTACCAATCTTCATGTTTACATTTATTATCAGGTTTATTGCAAAAATAAATTCTGGTACCTATTTTTTAAAACTGAATCGACAATTCTTTAATTCAAGTATTTATTAATCTATGAATATTGTATAATTTATTGTATGACTATCAAAATTTAAAAAACTAATAGCCCGGCACATCTATATTATGAGATTGAATATAAGTTATAAAAAAATAATAATCATTATATTTATTACAATTATATTTATATTTTTCCCTTTTCGCTTTATTTTAGGGGAAAGCGAAAACATTAATGCAGAAAATAATGCCACATCAGGGAATTCTGAAGAAGATATAATAGTATATTGTGATTATTATACCTGGCATAACGAAAATAATTGGAACAGGGGAAATTCCAATTGTCCTTTACTGGGATTTTATAACAGTCTTGATCTGAAAGTTTTAAAAGAACATTCAAGATTAGCTAATGAATACGGCATTGATGTTTTTAAAGTTGAATATATACCGGCGCTGGATGAGAGTATAATAAATGGAATATTGAAAACGGATCTGGGAAACACCAGAGTCTGCCTTATGTACGATACCCTGTTAAGGTTTTTAGGCCTGGGTAAGGGGCGGCCGCCTTATAATTTTAATGATCCCGAAATCTATAATACATTTATAGAGGATATGAATCACATAGCCGATGTTTATTTCTCCAACCCGAATTACTTTAATATAAATGGAAGACCCGTATTATGGATTTATATTACAAGGGATATGCGCGGTGACTGGAAAAGTGCTATTAATACTGCAAGGCAGAATATGAATGGTAAAGGATTTAATGTCTACCTGGTAGGAGATCAAGTTTTCTGGAATTATAGATATGATGGTATTGAATTATTTGATGCCGTTTCCACCTATACTGCTTACGCAGGTAGACCGCAAAATACCTCTGATTTTGCAAATAGGTTGAAAATACTATATTCGAGATGGGATAAAGTTGTACAGTCCAAAGGTAAGGATTTTATCCCAGGAGCGATACCTGCTTTTAACGACACCTGTTTGGC
>Ga0315539_1002284_pt1 | contig 13872 bp, 8 predicted proteins | sample SalMarSW160150MG_FD_203097 | JGI IMG/M metagenome (GOLD analysis project Ga0315539, IMG submission 203097) | Salt marsh sediment microbial communities from the Plum Island Ecosystem LTER, Massachusetts, United States - Salt Marsh Sediment SW1601-150 ... | reverse complement strand
GACAACGAAAATGTTCCCCCACCAGATACCCATGGTCAGAGCAGATAGAATAAGTCGGCGTTATGGTAATATAGGGAAGTCTACTATTGTAGGCTATCTTTTTAAGTAATTTTTTCGCCGTCTCTCCCGAAGACATCCTTTCCCCTAAGAACACATGGAATACAGTTCCTCCAGTATATAAAGTTTGCAGCTCCTCCTGATGTTCTAAAGCTTCTATTACGTCCTCGGTCTTATTCACCGGAAGAAGAGTAGAATTGGTATAGTAGGGAACCCCCTTGCCAGCAGTTATGATATTCGGATACTTCCTCTTATCTATTCTTGCCAAACGATAGCTTGTGCCCTCCGCCGGCACAGCTTCTAGATTGTAGATATGGGAAGTCTCCTCTTGAAAATCAGAAAGCTTTGCCCTCATAAACTCTAAGGTCTCTACAGCTAAATTCCTACCTTCTGGAGAAGCTATATCCTCTCCCAATAGATTCAGACAGGCCTCGTTCATACCGATGGGGCCAATAGTAGAGAAGTGGTTCTTCAGGGTTCCCAGGTATCTCTTAGTATAAGGCAAAAGACCCCCCTGCATATTCTTTTCCACTATCTCTCTTTTCGTTTCCAGAGAACTCTTAGCCAAACCCATCAAGTATTCTAATCTTTCCAAAAACTCACTCTTGTTCTTGGATAGATAAGCTATTCTTGGCATATTGATGCTGACAACGCCTACACTTCCAGTAGAGTCACCCGAGCCAAAAAGACCGCCGGTGACATTCCTATCTAATTGCCTTAGATTTAGACGAAGACGACAACACATACTTCTTACATCACTGGGATTAAGATCACTGTTGATAAAATTACTAAAATAAGGGAGGCCATACTTTGCCGTCATATCGAAGAGGAGCTTCGCATTCCCGTTTTTCCAATCAAAATCTCGGGTTAAATTATAGGTAGGAATAGGAAAAGTGAACGGTCTTCCCTTCATATCTCCTTCTATTAGAACCTCCATAAAGGCTTTATTAATTGAATCCATCTCCTTTTGATACTCACCATAGGTTTCCTCTAGTAACTTTCCTCCCCAGATAACCGGCTTATGGGCAAGGTCTCTGGGAACAGTCCAATCAAAAGTTAAATTAGTAAAGGGACTTTGGCCACCCCACCTAGAGGCTATATTCACATTAAAAACGAATTTCTGAATAGCCTGCTTGACATCTTTGTAACTTAACTCATCTTTTCTTATGTAAGGTGCTAGATACGTATCTATAGAATTAAATGCCTGTGCTCCGGCCCATTCGTTTTGTAGAGTCCCAATAAAGTTTACCATCTGAAGAAGTGCGGTATCCAGATGTTTGGCTGGTTTAGATTCTATTACTCCAGGAACACCATTAAATCCTTCATAAAGCAATTTGCTTAAGGACCATCCAGCACAATAGCCGGTGATACCAAAATATAAATCGTGCAGATGGATATCACCGTTACGGTGAGCATCCGCTATCTCCATAGAATAAATCCTGTCTAGAGTATAATCAGCGACTACTGAACCGGCTACATGGAGCATAAGCCCAGACATAGAGTATCCTATGTTACTATTCTCTTTTACTCGCCAATCTATCTGAGAAAGATAATCACTCACGATTTTTTCTACTTCCACAAAGGTAGTCTTAATTCTTCTAAGGCTTTCGTGCTGTTTTCGGTAAAGGATATAAGCCTTGGCTGTTCTGGCGTGTCCTTCTTCAATTAAAACCTTTTCCACTAAGTCCTGAACATCTTCCACACCAGGAATCTCCTGGAGGAATCTTTCCTCCAGTAGAGCTACCACCCGATTGGATAATCTTTCGGCCAATCCCCTGTCTTTTCCCCCTACCGCCTGGGCAGCACCCCAAATAGCCTTGGTAATCTTTTCCTGAGCAAAATCGACTATTCTTCCATCTCTCTTACGAATTTGGACAATTCTTACAGATACCATATTTAATTCTCCCTATTAAAATTCTTGCTCTCTTTTTCCTATTACTGATTCAAAAATAAGTCTGCCATCATCTGAACCAAGAATTGACTCAGACGCTCTTTCTGGATGAGGCATCATCCCAAGAATATTGCCTTCTCGGCTGCAGATACCAGCTATTGAACCCTTTGAGCCATTAGGATTGGAATCCTCAGAAAGCTCTCCTCTTTCATCGCAATACCTGAAAACAATCTGATTATTCTCCTCCAGACTCTTCATAGTTTTATCATCCGCATAATAGTTTCCCTCTATATGAGCAATGGGAATACTTAAAACCTGCCCCTGCTGGCAAAGATAGGTGTAAGGAACACTATTATTCTCTACCCGAATATTCATCAGCCTACAAATAAAATTGAGGGTCTTGTTTCTGAGCATTGCTCCCGGCAGAAGTCCAGCTTCCAGAAGAACCTGAAAGCCATTACAAATACCGATAACAAGTCCCCCTTTTTTGGCAAATTTTTCTATTGACTTCATTATAGGAGAAAACCTAGCAATTGCTCCAGTACGCAAATAATCGCCATAAGAGAAGCCACCCGGTAAAATAAGACAATCATAACCACTTAAATTTTTTTCTTTATGCCAGATAAAATCAACTTTTTTCTTCAGCACATTTCTTAATACATAATAACAATCATAATCACAATTTGACCCAGGAAAGACTACCACCCCAAATCTCATTCCTTATCCCTTCTCTATTTCATATCTATAATTCTCAATAACTGGATTGGCCAGAAGCTTGTCACACATCTCCTCTATATCTTTCTCCGCCTCTTCCCTGCTTTTCGAATTCAGCTCCATCTGGATATACTTGCCCAATCGAATATTAGCTATACCCTGATAACCCAATAACTCCAGAGCACCTTTTATAGTTATCCCTTGAGGATCGACTACACCGTTCTTTAAGGTAACAAAAATTTTAACTCGCAGCACCTTATACCTCTTTTTCTCACTTATCTTAGTTCGTACTGAGTTGATACCACTGTTTTGTAAGTATTCATTGAATTGCATTCTATATTGTCATTAACAGGTCCCTCGCTCGTCACTGCGAGAAAGATCTTCGGCTGGAGGCGAAGCCGAAGCAACCTCGGTTTTATCGCTCGGAACAGGCTCCGCAATTTCTTGTTATTATTCTACCATATTTATTGAACCTGACAACTTTATAATTCAGACTTTACCGATGGCTGTTTTGCCCTCTATTGGCAGTTTTTCCCTCTTAACTTAGCCTCTTTAGATGAATCATCAAAATAGAAATGGCGGCAGGAGTGATACCAGAAATACGAGAGGCCTGTCCCAACGAATGTGGCTTTATTTTAGAGAACTTTTCCTTAACCTCTGAGGAAAGGCCGGGGATGTTTTGGAAACCAAAGCCAGGAGGAATCTTTAGATTCTCCATCTTTTTGAATTTTTCCACTTGCTGCAGCTCTCTTTCAATATATCCATCATACATAATCTGAATTTCTACCTGGCGAGCTATCTCTCTCTCCACCTTACAGCTCTCCTTATCCAGGATTCTCAGCTTTTCATAGGTAACCTCGGGACGCCTGAGAAGTCCCCTTAAGCTAAGAGGAGCTTTTATCGGCTTTGTACCTAATTGGGTCAGCTTCTCATTTGTTTGTTGGGTAGGAAGAATTTTACTCGAGCTAAGCCTATCCAGTTCCAATTTAACCATTTTTTCTTTCCTCTTAACTTTCTGATGTTCTTCGCTACTTACCAATCCTACTCTGTATCCCTTTTCACGCAGTCGGATGTCTGCATTGTCTTCTCTTAGTAAGAGGCGATATTCGGCCCGGGAGGTAAACATACGATAAGGTTCGTTAGTTCCTTTAGTAACCAGGTCATCAATTAAGACACCAATGTAGGCCTCTGCTCTATTTAAAATAAGAGGTTCCTCTCTTTTAACCCTAAGAGCGGCATTAATTCCGGCCATAAGTCCCTGGGCAGCTGCTTCCTCGTAACCGGTGGTCCCATTAATCTGACCAGCAAAGTAAAGCTCACTAACTAACTTTGTCTCCAGAGTGGGCCTCAAGCAGGTAGGGTCAACATAATCATGCTCTATACCGTAACCCGGACGCACCACTTCTACTCTTTCCAGGCCCTTAATGCTTCTAAGCACTTTTATTTGAACATCAAGAGGAAGACTGGTAGAAAGACCATTAGGATAGAACTCTTTTGTCTTAAGACCCTCTGGTTCAAGAAAAACCTGGTGGCGCTTTCTCTCAGAAAATTTCATTACCTTATCCTCAATAGAAGGGCAATACCTTACTCCCGTAGCTTTGATTGTGCCAGTATATAAGGGTGAACGGTCCAGATTATCTTTGATTATCTGATGGGTTCTGACATTGGTATAGGTAATATAGCAAGGAACAGAAGACTGTTCTATCTCTTCTGTGGAAAAAGAAAAGGGAATAGGATGAGAATCTCCTTTCTGAGAAGTAAGAGAGGAAAAATTAATACTCTTTCCATCCAGACGAGGGCAGGTCCCAGTCTTAAACCTACCCAGGCGAAATCCTAAATCCCTTAAGTTGTGGGCAAGTTGAATAGAAGAAAAACCACCCATTCTGCCTCCGGAGAAGTGTTTTAAACCAATATGAATTATGCCCTCTAAAAAAGTTCCCGGAGTTATGATTACACATTCACCCAAAAACCTCTCTCCTATAGAGGTTTCCACTCCCCAAACTTTCCTTTGAGCCAGATCAGATTTGCTGGAAGAAGAAATATCTTTTAGCAGGAGGTTATCCACCAGAGTTTGCTTTATATCCAAACCCGGCTGATTTTCTAAGACATACTTCATATAAAGCCGATAATTTTCTCTATCTGCCTGGGCACGAGAAGACTGGACTGCTGGACCCTTTTTAGTATTGAGACGACGAAACTGGATAGCTGTTTTATCAATAGCTTTAGCCATCTCTCCTCCCAGGGCATCAATCTCCTTAACCAACTGGCCCTTACCCAATCCGCCTATAGCTGGATTACAGGACATAAGACCTGTTGTATCCAGATTCATAGTCAGAAGTAGAGTTTGGCAATTAAGCCTGGCTGCGGCTAGACTCGCCTCAATTCCGGCGTGACCGCCCCCTACCACAATAACATCATATTTTTTAGGATAAATCAAGTGGTAGCTCCCTGATAAATATTTAGAGGAATACGTTCCTTCCTGCCATTGTCCTGAGAGCCTTCAGAACGACGTAGTAATCTCTGATGAAGAACGAGATTGCTTCACTTCGTTCGCAATGACAAGCAGGGAACTTTACTCACCATTATCTTAGCAAAAAAAGAGCGAAAGTAAATGGTGAATAGAAAATTAGTGAATGGTGAGCGGTTAATTGGTGAGCGGCGCCCTCTCCCCTTTTTGTGTTCATTGTTCGTAGTTCATTGACCTGCTAACCCATTGGTTAATCAGTTAATTGGTTAAATGGTTAATTTTGCCCTCTCCCCACAGGAGAGAGGGCGCCATTTACCACTTACTACTTATTGTTTTTGTCGATGAACTATGAACCATGAACTATGAACTTTTGACCTAATAGACAACTTATGCTAAATTGTAATGGAAATAAATCTTCCTTATAATTCTCAAAAAGAAAAGGAGAAAATGATGCAAGAGAAACTTAGGATTGGTTTTGTACCCGCTCATCGGGAACCTTTTAGCGAGGAATGGGCAATAGATATGAGGAGGAGGACTTTAAAAGCCCTCGAATCTATATCTAAAGAGAATAATATGGAAATAATTGTCCCTGAGCAAAGCCTTACTCCTAAAGGTTTGATGCGTGACGATAGTGATGCCGAGAAAGTGATAGAATTATTCAAAGCTAAAGATTTGGCAGGAATCCTCATCGGCACTATGACTTTTGGTGATGAAATCTCGGCCGTTACTATTGCTGAGAAGATGTCCGAGCTCCCGGTATTACTATTTGGTACTAAAGAAGGCGCTTTTACCGAAGACGGAAACAGAAGGTCAGACTCTTTCTGTGGAACTCTTTCTGTGGCATCAGGTCTTTACCGAAGAGGCATACCTTTTACCTTTCTTGGTATTTGCTTTCCAGAAGAGGATATGTTCAGTCAAGCTATTAAAGATTTTGTGAGAACCTGTGCCGCTGTCAAAGGCTTCATAGGAGCAAAGATCGGTCAGGTTGGCCCCAGACCAGAAGCTTTCGAAACCTGTGCCATCAATGAATTTCCTATGATTGAACAATTCGCTCAACGGGTTGTTCCTATCTCATTAGCTGATATTTTCCATGCTGCAGAAACAGTCGAAGAAAAGGAAGTCTCTCAGATAATAGAAAAGATTAAAGAGAGAGCTAACTGTGAAGAGATAAGAGAAGAGAGCATTGGTAAAGCAGCACGACTGGAACTTGCTTTAAAAGATTTTGTCAAACAAAAAAATCTAGCCGGGTTAGCTGTCCAATGCTGGGATGCTATGCAGAAAATCTACGGCATATCTTCCTGTTTAACTATGGGACGACTAACCGAGCAAGGCATTATGACTGCCTGCGAGGTTGACATTCATGGGACTTTGGCCATGCTGGTGCAATACCTGGCCTCCCTGAAGGAAACAGTGCCTCACTTTATTGACTGGACTATTCAGCATCAATCAAAGGAAAATGTCTTTTTGGCCTGGCACTGTGGGAATGCGCCTCAAGTGTTGGCAGCAAAAAATATTCCTGTTTGCCTGAGAGAACATAGCATCCTTGGCCCTGCTCTGGGTCCAGAAAAAAGTGAAGGAACGGCTGAATTTCCATTAAAACCAGGGACAGTAACTTTCACCCGTATAGTAGAATATGATGGACAGTTCAAGATGCTAATTACTAAGGGTAAGATAATCCCCAGTGAAGATAAACTAAGAGGAAGCTGGAGCTGGGTAGAGGTACCTGATCTGGATGGACTATATCGAACACTTATCGAGGAAGGCTTCACTCATCATGCCTCTATGATTCACGGCGACATTGCTTCCTCTTTAATTGAATTCTGTAGATTTACCGGGATAGAACCGATCGTTGTCTAATGCAAGTTCACCCTAAATAACCAAGGTTATAAAGAAACTTAAGAATAATCACTACGATAGCGGCAAAGACCACAAAAGAAAAATAGTAGCGGGTAGAGCAGGATTTTATCTTCCTGCATAATATTGCCCCTACTTGTGAACCAGCAAGTGAACCAGCCAGAATAGAGGCTGCCAGAAGAAAATCTACATTTCCTTTCAAAAAATGGGTAAGAGTTCCATATCCTGAGGTAAAGATAATCTGGAAAAGACCTGTTCCGATAGCTATGCTGGTGGGAACACCGAAGAGGTAAATAAGACAGGGAGTCATAATAAACCCGCCTCCCACTCCCAGAAGTCCAGAAGATACTCCTATAACAAAACCTAGAATGATTAGACTCCATATGGAAATGGACTCTATCCCAGAAATAGGTAAAGAAACAGTAGGAGCAAGGTGCATTTTCTGAATTTTTCTGGTAATGCTCATCTTTACCACTTCTGAGTTGGAGCTTTTCTTCGCTTTTCTACTTTCCAGAAACATAAAGACCCCTACTAGTAAAAGGAGAACTATATAAATTACTGTTATCCAAAGATACATCTTGCTAAGAGAATGATTATAGAGAGTAATCGAACCTAGCTTTTTCAATTTCACCAGCAGCCGGGCTCCTAACTCTACTCCTCCTACTGACCCTATAAGCGTAAACAAAGCCAGTCTATAATCAATATGTCCATAACTTCTGTGTTTCAAACTGGCAGCAGCAGTGGTACCTACCATCTGACAGAGACCGCTGCCTACGGCGATATTATAAGGAATACTAAGAACGACATTGAGCATAGGAGTCAATAGAAATCCACCCCCCACTCCAAACCATCCCGATAAAACCCCTATTAAAAAACCCAAACCAACCAGACCAGGAAGATTAACTATAAGCGTAGCTGTTGAAGAGAAGACGTCTAACACTTAATCACCCTTATCTTTCATGGGATATAGAAGATTTGCTATCTTATCATATTCAATCCTGATAGACAAATTCAATTTTCTTTTGGCTATAATGATACTGTACATTTCCTGGAGAAGGACTCTGGCAAGGATTATTACTTGAAGAAACTGAGATGCTGAAAGATTCGCTATTATCTATCCTAGAATCTCATGAATCTCTTTCAGTTTCTCCATAATCTTTATCTTCTGCGGGCATTGTTCTTCACATCGACCACATTCTACACACGCATCTGCTTTCTGTCTCTCATCTTTATCGCCTGACCAGAGAGTGCCCACCCCGATGTTCTGATACTCCTTACGAGCATATTCCTTTAGCCCGTATATGGTGTAGTAGTTCATCAACTGGAAGATTTCTGGGATAGCTACATCATTGGGACAGGGCTGACAATATCCACACATAGTACATGGTATTTCTTCCTTTCTCTTTCTTCCTTCTATGAAGTTTTCCATTATCTGAAGTTCTTCATTAGTCAAGTGTTCAGACGAACTTGCTACTCTTACATTTTCTTCCACCATTTCTATATTTTCCATACCTGAAAGAGCAACAGATACATTCTTATTAGCCAGAACGAATCTTAAGGCCAGCTCCGGAGTGCTTTTAACATTACCAACCGGTATTTCCCTTAGAATACCTGAAGTAGCAAGACGACCACCTCCCACAGGTCCCATAACCGCTACCCCCAACCCCTTGCTTTGCGTATAGGCCATAGCTTCTTCATTGCTTCTATCAAGAAGATTGTATTGGCAGAGAACTGACTCAAAGATGCCTATATCGATAAGTCTTTTCATAACTTCGGGTTTATCGTGGAAGGAGAAAGATATATGCTTAATAAGCCCTTCTTCTTTTGCTTTTCGAGCTTCTCTAAGAAGGTTATGTTTCAGGACTATGTTTTTAAACCTATCTTCATCTAAGCCATGAAAGTGGTAAAAATCGATATACTCTACCTTGAGTTTTTTGAGCTGTTCTTCCAGGAAACGGCGATAATCACTCCTTTTTTTAACAAACCATGTAGGCATTTTTGAAGATAAATAGACCTTATCTCTCCAGCCTTGAAGAGCCTTTCCCACTATCAATTCACTCTGATTGTGACAATACGGGTAAGCTGTATCAATATAGTTCACTCCCAGCTCAAAGGCTCTTTGAATCATCTCAATGGACTCTTCTTCCTTAACCTGGTACTTTCCCTTTATTTCTATTTCAGGCAGGCGCATTGCGCCAAACCCAAGAGCAGAAACTTTGATGCCGGTGTTTCCAAAATCACGGTATTGCATTGAAAATCCTCCTTTTCAAAAAATATCTTAAAATGCAATTTTCGAATCAGTATATCTAGGGAGAAGGACACTTATGGGGATGTTGTGGTAAGAACTTTATGAGGAATCTAAAAAAGTAAACTTATCCATCTTACAGGTAGGTTCTGGCGTCTCCTCCTCAATCTCCTAAGCAAAATACCAGAAAGCATAGAGTCTGTCAACCAGATCCGATAGAATATCCGGAAAGAGTGTGGAAATCTTCTTTTAATTTAGGATACAGGCTGTGGTAGACCTGATATATCTTTTCGTATAGTTCTACCTCTTGCAGGTTAGGAATAGTCTCGTTCTCTTTTCTTACCCACTGCTGGCAGGCCTTTTCTACTGTGGGAAAAACACCTGTTCCTACAGCAGCTATTAGAGAAGCTCCGTAGGCTGAACTCTCCTTGGCATTGGTAGTGAAGACAGACAAATCAAATATATCTGCCTGGATTTGCCGCCATACTTTACTCCTGGCTCCTCCACCGCCGGCAGTGATATAAGAAGGTTTTATTCCCGCTTTTTTGAACTCCTCCAGGCAGTCCCTTAAGGCAAAGACTACTCCTTCCATTATTGCTCTGACTAAATCTTTTTGTGAGTGGTGAAAACTGAGACCTATGAAAGCTCCTCGTGCCTGAGGATCAAGGTAAGGTGTTCTTTCCCCTCCCAGATAGGGAAGAAACAAAAGCCCCTTTGAGGCAGCTGAGGTAGAAGAAATACTCGAGGAAATAAACCGACGAGAATTCGATTGGGAAGAGATTTCTCCTTCCAGAATAATCTGGTCAAAAAACCAATCAAGGCAGGAGCCGCCCGCTAGAATCGCTCCCATAAGAATCCATTTTCCAGGAAGAGCGTGAGGAATGGCATGGAGAACTCTATCGGGTTTGATGATGGGATGGTCAGTGCACGTTGTCAAAAGAGCCCCGGTCCCAATACTGGAAGCTATCCTTCCCTCTGCAACAACTCCATTTCCTATGGCCGCCATTACCTGGTCTGCCCCTCCGGCAAGGACCGGTGTTTTTTCTTTAAGAGAAATCTCTTTGGCTGCTTTCCCAGTAACTTGTCCACTGATTTGGGATGATTCATAGAGCGAAGGAAAAAAAGCATAAGGAATATTTAGCTCATCAATAATTTCCCTTGACCACTTCCTTTTAGCAGTATCGAGAAGAAGAGTTCCTCCTGCATCGGTAACATCCGAGGCTGCTACCCCGGTTAGTTTTAATCTAAGATAGTCCTTGGGAAGAAGGACTTTATATATCCTCTTCCAAAGGGAAGGTTGGTTTTCCTTAATCCAGAGAAGAGAAGGAGCCATAAAACCGGTAGATATGGGAAGGCCAGTAACTCGAGGGAGCCTTCCTCCCATTCTCTCCTCCAGCCCATGAACTTGCGAAATACTCCTTTTGTCCATCCAGATAATGGCTTTTCGTAAAGGGAGGAGATTTTTGTCTAAAATGACTGCCCCGTGTGTTTGCCCGGAAAGCCCTACCCCCCGAATTTGCTCCAGGTCTATATGAGTCTGGTTAATAACTCTATTTATTGCTCTAACAGTCGCCTTCCACCATTCCTCTGGTTCTTGCTCAGCCCATCCAGGATGAGGAGAATAAGTGCGGTATCCTTCGGAAGAGGCAGCGATAATTTTCCCTCCCACGTTTACCAAAACTATCTTTACGCTGGAAGTGCCCAGATCTATTCCCAAAACATAACTCATTTCCAAGAAACACCTCAGAAACAAGATAGGCCTCACTACGCTCGGCATATCTTGTTGGTTAATTAGTTAAATAGTTAATTAACCACTCACCAATTAACTATTCACCACTCGAGCAAGAGGGAACTTTTCTCCTTCTACTTTACCACTCATAAATTATTTAAATTCCTAAGCTGAAATATAGCGTTTAGCGGGTAGCGCCTACTAAAAAAAGCAGAAAAAGATATCGTATTGCGCAATACGCATCACGCAGGACGCATTACGGTATCTTTCATTCCCACTCAATAGTACTGGGAGGTTTGGAGCTAATATCATACACTACTCTGTTTGCTCCCTTTACTTCATTAATAATCCTACTTGAGATTTTCTCTAAAATCTGGTAAGGAATTCTGGCCCAGTCAGCCGTCATTCCGTCTATACTGGTGACAATTCTCAAAGCAATGGTATGCTCATAGGTACGTTCGTCACCCATAACTCCTACACTTTTTATAGGAAGCAAGACAGCGAATGACTGCCATATCTCTGAAAATCCCTCATAACTTCTCATCTCTTCGGCAATTCTTAAATCTGCCTGGCGAAGAATTGCCAGACGTTCCTTAGTAACCTCCCCTACGATTCTCACCGCCAAACCTGGCCCAGGAAAAGGCTGCCTTTTCAATATTGCCTCTGGCAGACCCAGTTCCCTCCCCAAAGCTCTTACCTCATCTTTAAACAAATCTCTTAAGGGTTCAATTAATCTAAAATGGAGTTTTTCCGGCAGCCCGCCCACATTATGATGACTCTTGATAGTAGCTGAAGGCTCTCCTCGAACGGAAACGCTTTCAATAACATCCGGATAAAGAGTCCCCTGAGCAAGAAAATCTACTCGGCCAAATTTCCTGGCCTCTTCTGTAAAAATATTGATAAACTCCTCACCAATCAGCTTTCTTTTCTTTTCCGGATCAGTTACCCCGGCTAGCCTCCCCAAGAATCTCTCTTCTGCCTCAACACAACGAAGATTCAACCGGAAATGGTCAAAAAAGGTCTTTCTTACTTCCTCTGTCTCTCCTTGGCGTAAAAGTCCATTATTAACAAATATACATCCTAATTTATCTCCGATGGCTTTATTCACCAAAGTAGCTGTTACTGATGAATCAACTCCTCCGCTTAAAGCACAGACTACCTTTCCTCCCTTTACTTTCTTTCTTATCTCATCAACTGAATAGTCAATAAAGGAACTCATTGTCCATCCTTTAGAACAGCCGCATATTCTAGAAAGGTAGTTTTCAATTATCCTTTTCCCTTGTGGAGTGTGGACAACCTCCGGATGGAATTGGACTCCGTAGAATTTTCGCTTTTTATCTCTCATGCTGGCTATAGGACAATTATGGGTATGAGCAATGATTTCAAATCCAGAAGGAAGAAGAGTCACCTGGTCTGCATGGCTCATCCAGACATCTAAAGGAGAGGAGAGTTCATAAAAGAGGTCCTCTTTATTATCTATGAACAACTCGCTTTTGCCGTATTCTCTCTCTGGAGCAGCAGTGATCCTACCTCTTATGAAATGGGCTAACAACTGCATCCCATAGCAAATTCCCAATACAGGAATTCCTAAATCAAAAATATCTGGCTCTGGATAAGGAGCTTCCTTAGCAGTTAAGCTGGCCGGTCCACCAGAAAGAATAATACCCTTAACATTATACTTTAACAATTCGGAGGGGGTAATGTCAAAGGGAAGTAATTTGCAATAGACCTGGCTCTCCCTGACTCGGCGAGCAATCAGTTGACTATATTGTGAGCCAAAATCTAAAATAGCTATCATCTCCCGATAAGGTTTCTTCCCCATTAATCTATCTCCTGGACAATCATAATCCTAAATTCAGTAAAATCCTTTAGAACCAACTACTTCCTTCTTTGATTCTCCTGGCAGCCTCCTTACATTCCTCCAAGGGGGGAACCAGGGCAAACCTAACATACTCATCGCCTGGATTTATGCCATCTACCCCTTTAGAAAGAGCGGAACCCGGCGTGGTAACTATTGCCTTCTCTTTAATCAATCTGCGGCTGAATTCCAGAGAGGATAACCCCTGAGGAACCTTCTGCCAGATATATATTGTCGCCCTAGGAGTACAATCTTTGAGACCAATTTGCCTGAAAGCTTCCCTCATAATATCTCTTTTTGCTTTGTATTCATTCCTCATAATCTCAACATGCTCTTCATCACGTAGAGCCGCCACAGCCGCATCCTGGATAAAAATAGGTGTTCCTGAATCAATATTTGTCTTGACCTTCCTAAATATATCAATAATTCTTTTGTCTCCAGCCAGGAAACCAACTCTATAACCAGTCATAGCACTTCTTTTGGATAAACTCTGAAAAACAACAATGCCTTCTCTGTCTAACTCCAGTATAGAAATTGGCTTCTCATCATAGTAGATTTCAGAATAGCATTCATCGGAAGCTATGATTATGTCATTTTTATGGCAGAAATCAATAATCCTCCGATAAAAGTCTTTATCAGCCATAGCTGTAGTAGGATTATTGGGATAGTTAATCCATAGCATCCTGGTCTTCTTTATTATTTCCCTGGGTATTTCATCCAGAGTAATCAAAAAATCATTTTGCTTGAGCAAATTCAAGAAATAAGGCTCGCCTTCAGCAAATAAGGCTCCTCTCTCATAGGGCGGATAACCTGGATTGGGCATCAGGATAAAATCGCCCGGATTAATAAAACCTTCGTGAAAATTGAAGACAGATTCTTTGGCCCCTATAGTGGCGGTAATTTCCTCTTCATAATCGAGATTAACACCGAATCTTTTTTTTATCCAATCCGCTATTGCTTGTCTGAACTCTTCTGTTCCTATATAACTAGGATAACCAGAGCTTTTATTTCTATCAATGGCTTCCTGACAGGAACTTCTTACAATATCAGGGGTTGG
>Ga0315539_1002278_pt1 | contig 13883 bp, 6 predicted proteins | sample SalMarSW160150MG_FD_203097 | JGI IMG/M metagenome (GOLD analysis project Ga0315539, IMG submission 203097) | Salt marsh sediment microbial communities from the Plum Island Ecosystem LTER, Massachusetts, United States - Salt Marsh Sediment SW1601-150 ... | reverse complement strand
ATTGAGAGCCACATAGTCGAAGCCGATTTTAGAAAGACCGGGCAGAAGATTTGACAGGTGATCGTACAGACCCTTGATTCCTCTGGTCTGGTCATGCCGTTCGTCCAGGAAATCCAAAGAGACGGAGAGCTGGTTGATTCCGGCCCTCTTCAGTCTCTCGGCCTTTTCCAGGTCCAAAAGAGCCCCGTTGGTGACCATTATAAGATAAAGCAATCCCCCTTTTTCTCTCATGTTTTGAATCAGATCGAAGATGTCCTTACGGACTAAAGGCTCGCCTCCGGTGAAGGAGACTATCAGGGGATTTATCTTCCGTACCACGGGAACATAATCTTCAAGCTCCGGCTCATGGGGTCCCTTCCAGTAATCGCAATGCTTGCATCGTGCATTGCATCGCTTGGTCACCTCAAGGTTCAAAAAGATCGGTCTTTTCTTGAGCTTGGTCCATACGTATTTGAGGACTATGCCCGTCTTCTTGGAAAAGGTCATCTTTGGGTCAACCATTGATTACACTGGTGATTTTCATTGACTTCGCTTCACACAAAGCTTTTCCCGTCTACTTCATTGGTGTTTTGCCGTCCCATCAGTTCCAGAATGGAGGGAAAGATGTCGGCGGTTCTCACCCTTCTGGATTGGATTTTGGTGTTTATGAACAGGGGAACCAACATATGCTCTCGGTGAAGTGAGCCGTGAGAGGCCTTATGTTTGGGCCACTCAAATCGAGCCCTGAGATCGAATCCCTTTTTGGCACTCAGGATTATGTCGCCCGATCTTCGCGATCTGAAAATCTGAATAAGCTGCATCAAAGCATCGGGATGGTCGGAATCGCAGGTACACTCTAAGCTAGTATATTCGTCAAGCTTCTGGGGAAGGACTTCATAGCCGAACGGATCCTCTCCCTCGACCGAATACTCGATCTGCCCGTTGGTGTAGTGGATTCTCGCCTTGCCCCCGTTATGGTGAACCTGAACGCCTCCATCTTCGTCAGCGGTGGCGACTAAGTCGATCTCGGGCGAATGTACCAGATCATCAAGAAGCTTAGCGTGACTTTTCTCCAACTCGTCAGAATAGATTCTTCCTCCCCAGTCCCGGTGGTTTTTCAAATAAACGTGGGCCATGGAATTCCCCGAGACCATCACCGCCGCCTTTGTCCGCTTGCGCGTGATTCTGGGGTAGTGCAGTGCCCGGTAGCCTCTTTTATCAAAGAAATCAACCAGATCCACGTGAGTGTGAGTCGAGGTCAATCCATGATCGCTGGTAAGGATCAACAAGGTTTGGTCAGAGATTCCTTCCCTTTTCAGATGCCCGACGATCTTTCCCATGAACTGGTCGATCTTCAGGTAGGCGTCCAAAACCTTTTTGGAGAACGGGTGGCTGAAATGAGAGAGGCAATCGACTGCGGGAAAGAGGGCAAAAATCAACTCAGGTTTTTTGCTTATGGCTTTGGACAGATATTTGTGACTGGCGCAGTCCACCACCTGCCACGCCGACGTCAGATGGACCAGGACATAATACCAGACCTTGGAGAATCTGGTAAGGTTATTCGTCGGTTTGACGCCCCTGTTCAGGTGGTTGAAGATGTTGACGGAATCTTTGAAGATCTCAAAAAGCGTTAGTTTGTCCTTGTTCAAATCGGAGTTGAAGAAAGGAGCCTCCACTCCCATGTAGCTTCTTTTGCTTTTCAGGCTTAGTCTGTTTCGATTGCTCTCCGTTTTATCAAGCCATCTGATTCCGGGCAGATCGACCGTTCCGGGATAACATCCGGTTAGAATGGGAGCATATGCCGGCCCTGTGGTGGAAGGGAAGACGGTGACAGCTTTAGCGTGGCTTCCGGGCTCCAGTAAATATCTCTGGATATTGGGCAGATCCCCTCTTTTCATCATCATTTCCATCGCGTCCGGCCGGGCCCCATCGATCAAGAATACTATGCAATGTTCGAATCGTCTCATCGCCTCCTCAGAATCCCCCTAAAGGCAGCAAACATGGCACCTACGACCCCCATGCCCAGAGCAATGGAGCAGGTTTCCGGATGAGCATCCGGAGGTCAAACTCAAAACCTTATTATCGAAATACATCCGCCCTGCTGTTTTTTTCTCCCAATGATTAACCTGGGGATTTTTACCAAAGTTGTTGGTAAATCTAAGGATTCCCTTTGCAGTTTGTCAAGCAAAAAATGGGAGTGGGAGTGGGAGGAAAAGACGAGGTCGGGATTTATTATTGAGGTTTGCACAGGTAAAGGAACAATTTACCTCTCCCTTGACACCTCGTTCCGAGAAATCTACGCCCGACACAAAGGCACGTCTTCTGTGTCTTGAGATCGGGCGCTACGGCAGCTGTAGTGTCCGACATTTCTGTCGGACGTTCAAAGGCTTGAAAATGGAGATGTTCCATTGTTTATGCAAAAACCAATAATACGCTGGGGGCAGACTCAAGGGAACACCATGGACCGGCTCAGAGAGTACGACGGAGACCTCCTCCTGGAGGTATCTGACGATCCTTCTTAAGTTCCAAGGAAATCATGGGTCACAGCACCTAGGTTCCGATGCTCCCAGGAACAGGTAGTTGGCCAGACGCATCACGTCGGCTATGTCCACCGCTCCGTCACAGTTAGAATCCCCCTGCGAGTATGGCACCGGCGCAGATGCGCCCACGAAAAGATAGTTGACCAGACCCATCACGTCGGCCACGTCCAAGGCCCCGTCGCCGTAAGGAACATTGACGTCACCGCGGTAATCCAGTGGACGGATCTCGAGCGCATATTCCACCACTGTGTAGATAGGATACTCGGGCGCCCAAGGGTGAGTCTGTCGCTCGAATTCATCCGGAACGTTCTGTTGGTAGAATATCTCCATGAGGTATTCGGGATCAAGGGAAGCCGGATAGTCCTGTATCCACCAACTTCCTCCCGGACTCATGGAATCCAAGCTGACAGCATAAATATCATGGGAGACGTTCCCGGCATCATTGTGGATGGTGGAATCGGTATGGGGAACAGGAGCGTGGGGTATGTATGCTCCATCAAGCACCCTGCCTGATGCCCCCGTTTCGGCGTTATCCAAGAAGGGATCGGATAAGGCGAGCAGAAGCTCGGCGCCGTTGGCCCCTGCTACGGAAACGTAGTGTCCACCTACTCTCCACCAGAGGCCACCATCCCAATACCAGAAGCCCAGAAGAAGGATCACTCCGAAATCATTGCGTACCCAGAAATCCACCATAGAGAAGGTAGGCATCTGCCAGGTCCGTCCGCACAGAGTGTCGCTTAGCGTGCCTCCCTCCTGGAAAGTCTCGTTGGAAAGCCACACGTTGATGGCTCCTTCCAAATCCTCCACCCTGGTTCCCACACGGGAGGAATCGGTTCTACGACCGTCGGTATCCGTCTCCCAAGCTAGCCTTTCCACCAATTCACCCCAGGAAGGAAGTGGGAGTTGGGGACCAGGCACAAATGGCTGGGGCGTGGGAGGGGGCGCGCTGCCGGGAAACCACCCAGTTGCGGGATGATCAACGTTCCACATATCATGGTCGTCAAATCCAATAAAAGGCGGATTTTCGTCCAAATAGTCTCTCACCAAAGGGAAAAGGTCGGTGCCGTCGCCGGGAAGCCCCGGCGGGATGTTGTACTTGGAATCAAACCACCAGAAACAGTTGGCAATAGCGACCGGGCCGCAGAAACTCGGCTGTTGGGTCTCTGGATTCACCCATCCATCTTGCTCTTGATCGAAATCCGGCATGCCGCTCGGGGCGTAGTCTTCAAAAGGTGCCTCCCAATACCAGTGTTCCCTTATCGGGCAGATCATGACGGCATATTCAACTTCGGTCACAAAAGTGCTTCCCGGAGGAGCCGGCTGGTAAAAGTCGACGAATTCGGCGGGGAAGTTTTCTCCGGTGTATTGACGCGGGAACTCCGGGTCAAACTCCAGGTAATTCGGCAGCCAAAAGGTCTGATTCCCCGGAGATGGAGATTCAAGACCGCTTTGATAGATGTCGTGGCATACGTACAAAGGGTCGTTGTGAAGGCTGTCCTCGTGCGGCGGTTGAGGATGATCGGGAGGGCGCACTCTACCAGGCCAGCCATATACGGCGGCATCCCTTGCCGGATCGCTGACTGCAATCTTGAGACCTTCAGATTTTACTCCAGCCATGGTGACGAAATGGCCCCCTTCCCTCCACCAGTTTTCGCCGTCCCACCACCAGAAGCCCAGAAGAAGGATTATGTCCTGACTTACCTCAAGCGATTCCTTCATTACGTAGAAATCGGGCATCTGCCAGGTGCTGGGATAGATCCAGTCCATCTGGTAGTTATCAAACAACTCCTCCAATCCGGCCTGGACGTTCTGGACCTGCGTGCCGACCGATTCGGTCTGAACATAGGCCGCTATGGAATCTATCAGCGTGGTAATGCTCCACCCCAAGCTACTGCCCACACCCAACCACTCCAGGGAGTTGCCAATCGCCACCGGTGCGCAGTAGGCTGACCAGTCTGCTTGGTTTTGATCCACGTCCGGCATTCCGCTGGGCGCATATCCGTTCTCCGTTTTCCAGTACCAATCAGTCTCGCATTCTATGGAGTAAGTCTGACCTTCCACCCTGGCCATCAGCCATCCCGGATCAGGATCTCGCCAAAACACGTTCCATTCGTGCCAGGGTGGGGAAAGGGGATCGTACCAGACCCATTGAAAACAGCTGTCCACCATGCTCTGCTGATCATCCATGGCTATGCCGGGGATGGTTCCATGAGTGCCGCAGAAATATTCTATGGTGAAGAAGAAAGGTTTGTTGACGCAGAACTCACCAGTGAAATCCACGCGTGCCCAGTCGGGGTAAAACGTGGTGATGGTTTGGACGGGAGAAACGTATATTATGGTCGATTCGGGCCCGTCGCAAATATCTGTGCCTACCTCCTGAATCCAGAACTTCAGTACCACCGATTCAACTGCTGCATAATTATAAAGGAGCAACTCAACTCCGGTTATCTGGAAAGGATACGGATAGGGATAGGGAATGCCGCATGCTTCCGGATCGCAATAAATCGAATTCTTGTCACCCGGATGCCAGTTAGGAAAAAAGGTAAGGGTGGTCCCGTCATCGTATTGAAAAACGCAGGATGCCTTTGAGCCAAGGATGGAAGAAGAGGGGAAGGTGAAGGTATCTTCACCTGCAATTCTCTGGACATTCGGCATGAGGGGAGAGGTCTCAGCGCGAGCCAACAGAAAACTCAGAAAAAATAACCCGCAGACCACAACCCAGATGGACAACCTTTCCTTCATCATTTCTCTCCTTCGCCACACGTTCAGCCCCGAAGCGCCCGCCTGGCCGTATGGACAGGATCAGTCCTTTTCCTTTAGTATCGGCGACTCAAGGTGAAAATTAATCGCACCTGAGGGCAAACCTGCCAGTTAAGAATCAGCCCGGCTTAGTTCGGAGCACCGGCAGGTACGCTGGAACCATATAAAACGATTCTCGGAAATCAGAAGAGCCCCTTCCGTATGATTTCGAAAACTTCGGTTGACACCTGCCGCCAGATGTCGAGCAAAGAGAAACCCTTTGAATCAACAACACAACAGACATCGTCTGATTCTGCGATCCTATCTTCAAAATAACTGATTTTCTGATTTTGTCAAGATGCTATCTTGAATTGAGCTGTCCACATGCCAACGATTGGTTGCATCAGAGGTATGGACGAGTAGGAAAACTGGAGGAGGGCAATGGTGATCTTTCTTGATATGTTGTTGCCGAGAAGCTTGGCCGCAGGGCAACGGGCCGCCTTTACTCCAAAAGGGGCGGCCGATAGCACGCAAAACTGCTCACCTTTGGCTTATTCGTTCCTACCTACCACCTGAGATCCGCAGCTGCTTTCACTCCACGCACCCTCTCTTGAGGATACCGCCCCCCAGGTACAGATAATTAGTCAAGTAGATTATGTCACCTGTGTCAATGACGCAATCCCCGTTAGGGTCGCCGGCAGAAGGCGGGTCTGGCGGCACGCCGCCCAGAAAGAGATAGTTGATTAGATAAATCAAATCGCCCGTATCGGCCAGACCGTCTCCGTTTGCATCTCCGTATACGTAAGTGTAACCGGCCGCCAGGATCAAAGCATTGAAGCAGTTTATTCTTCCGTGCCCCAGCTCGTAGCTTTTTCCGGTATCTATGTAGTAAACATAATTTCCAACCTTGTCTGCACTCTGTTCTACGATCTCCCTTATCTCATATGCATTGAAGTTGGGCTCCAGTGAAAGAATCAAGGAAGAGAGTCCGGAGACCATAGCGCAGGACATGGATGTTCCTCCGATGTAACCGTAATTCGTGGAGACGTAATAAGGTGGATCATTCAAGGTCACATGGTAATTGGGCATGGTGGAAAAGATATCGTTTTCATTCCAGGGAATGCCCTGACCCCCGGGGGCCGCCACGCATACGGAAGGACCGTAGTTGGAAAAGGTGGACAGAAGATCCTGGCAGTCCGTGGAGGACACGGCAATTACGTTCTGATAGGTGTCAGCGTAATGCGCAGGATAGATAACTGGATCACCGAAACCGTTTCCCGCGGAAGAGACCAAAAGCACATTGTTGCTATCGGCATATCTGACCGCCGCCTCCTTGGTGGAGGATGGATACCCCCCCCCACTGTAATTTATCACCCTGGCTCCGTAATCCACCGCGTGCAGGACTCCGGATTTGAAGGTATTATGCGTCCCTACTCCCGAACTGTCGAAAACCTGGTTTATTAAGATGGTACAGCGCCAGTCCACGCCTGCTACTCCAATGCCATTATCGGTCATCGCTCCCAGAAGGCCGGTCACGTGCGTGCCGTGGCCGAATTTGTCCTTCACCCACTCTCCATCTCCGCTGAAGTCCTCTCCCAGGATGTATCTGGTAGGATCGATTAAATCTGAATGATACAAGAAATTCATCAACATCGGTATCCCGGAATCCAAAACCGAGATCAACACATCGGAACTTCCGACAGAGAGATCCCAGGCAGGCTGCACGTCAAGATCTGCCCCCGGGGTCCCTCCCGGCGGAATCTGGCCATAATTCCAAAGAGCCCACTGATAGCCATCTACAAAGTGGGGATCGTCCGGAGCATAGAGGGGGTAGTCGACCATATTGGGTTCAGCAAATTCTATCAAATCGCTTGAATTCAGGTCTTGTATCACGTGAAAAATGTCCAAAGGGGAGGTAACCTCCAGCTTCCCCATCCGGACTTGATCCAGTCCTTGCACCATCTTGACCTGGCTCTCTGCAAATAGCTTCTCCAGATCGAAGAACTTTGCCTTCGTCTTGGCTTTGAACAGAATCTCCCCTTCCACATACTCCACTTCATCGCCTTTCCACATCCCCTTCATTATCCTCTTTCCGTTGAAGGTTGCAGCAGAAAGTGATTGGGCTTGACTCTCCGCAACGGGCAAAACGGAAAAGATTATGCAGATCAGAGCTAAAATGATGAGCTTGTTTTTCATCGGTCCTCCCGGCGGTTTATCTACGTTCCTTTATATATTAAACGTCACTTCAGTCAGAAAAGTGTATCGACGATTTGAAAAAAATCTTGATTTCATCAAGACGACCCGAAGGCTGTCATCTGAGTTCTATCAACTCACCTGATTCACTTAATGCGTCTGATCCGCTTGACCCTGAGGCTTTTGTTTATTCTGGAGCACAGCCCTGTCGGCACGAGCCACGCATCTGATAACAGACAAACCCTCTTATCGGAAAAAACGCCAAGACGATCAACCTGCACCATCTCAGAAAACACTCCAGGAGTAATGAAAATCTCTTGGGCCCGCCAACCCCTTTTGGGACTTTAGTCTAGGCTCTCCGGATGCAATCCGGTCCAGGTTCGACCAACAGTAATCTTACCCAGCCAGGTCAAAGAAGGGGGAATGGATGTCGACCCGGTAGAGATTCACAGGGCCTTTTTCAGCTCTTTGGCCAGGGCCTTTAGTATCTCGTCCTGGTTCTCCTTGGTGACCTCGTAGATCTTGACATCGTCGCGTTCCTTCACCTTCTGGGCGAAGGGGTGGCGAGCCAGAGTGATGGTTCCCAGAACCGGGTTTTCCGCATCCAAAGCCTTCCACACCACTTCCTGGAACCGGGGGGACAAAAGCTCCATCTTGCCAATTTCATCTATCACCACCACCTTCTTCTCCACCAAACACAATTCGATCTCCGTGACTCCTATCCTGTTTAAGGTATGCACCCCCACTGCATATTTCCCCACCTTATGTCTGCTCTTGAAATTGCGATGAGCCAATATCCCTTTGAACCCGGACAAGGTAACCAGGGCGAAGCCCGTCCGCACGTTGTCTTCTCTTATCTCCTCGGTGTAGAATCCGCCTGCGGGGAGTTTCAATTTCTCGATAACCTTCTTTATGATGGTAGTTTTACCTACCCCTGGATGCCCTGTCAAAAGATAATTCATGTTAGGCCACCTCCGATCTCCCCTCAGGCTTTCCTATAATAAACGCAAAAGAAAGGACAACTGTCAAACAGAAAATTGTCACAAACCGAGAAAACCTCACTTGAGATATCCTCAGGCCTGTCACCGAAAATAGGGTCAAAGGTATCAAGAAAGGAGCCCACCCCTGAAAGACCCGACATCCTCCGACGTGCGACATTATCTTAGAAGCAGCATCCTCCTGGTCAACATTTGATCGTTTACTCTTAGCTGATAAAAGTATATCCCGCTGGCCACTTCTCGTCCCTCATTGTTTCTTCCGTCCCAGATCACCCGATAGTTGCCGGGTGGCTTCTCTTCCTCCATCAAAGTCTTCACCAATTGTCCCCGAATATTGTAAATCTTCAGGGAGACATCAAGGGGGGACTGACCACCGCGCAGCGTGATGTTTATCCTGGTATCGGGATTGAAGGGATTGGGGTAGTTCTGATAAAGAGAAAACTTCTCGGGGAGGTCTCTTTCCTCCTCCTCATCCTCGACTGCGGTTTCTTCGATATTGATGGTGTTGAAGTAGACGTCAAATCCATTTCCGGGAGTGCGGTTATCCATCCAGACCGAATAAAGATAGTTGCCCCACAGGTCGATGCTCGCAGAGGTCTGCAGGGCACCTGCGGTGTCGGTGTTGACCAGCTGACCTGAACCCTGAGGCGAGCCATCCAGGTACGTCCGGACGTATATGTCCGATCCCTCTCCCCGATGATCGGTCCAGGTAACTACGAAATAGCCGTTGTCCGTCACTTTGACCTGTGGATTCTCAGGAAAGCTGGAAGGATCATCGACGACCACTATGTTGGTGCCGACGGGGCTAGCTGAGGTGTCATACGGCTGAGCCCGGATTTGGCCAGACTCCACCCAAACCACCACGAACTCTCCAGTTTGGTTTAAGTCCAAATCGGGATCGCTCTGAGATGCATCTGCCTTGCCTGCGTGTAACGGAAAATTGTCTCCCCGTTTGATCCCATCGGGGTCGTATCTTTGCAGATATATCCGATCCTGGCCATCTCTCTGATCTACCCAGCCTACCACAAAGCTTCCTGAGCTGTCCGTGCTCACTTTCGGAGAGAGATGATCCACCTCCTGATCGTCATCGTTTATCTTAAAACAGGTGTCTTCGGGCTGACCGTCCGACCCAAATAGCCTTCCGTACACGTTTTGAACCTCCCCCTCTCTGGCGGCCCACACCACGACTAAATCGCCCTGCGGCGACCTGTCACAGGAGGGACTGTTGTGCAGGTCGGTCCCGCTATCGGCATTCACCTTCAAATTCTCTCCAAGCACATTGCCCGAATGATCGAAGAGCTGAGCATATATATCCAAGCCTTCCCGAGCATCCTCCCATACGACCACGAAGTTTCCTGATTCGTCGCAAGCAATGTCAGGCAAGCCCTGATAACTATAGCCTGAATCATCGTTGACCCTGAAATCATCCCCCAGGGGTTCTCCGCTGGGATTGAACCTTTTCAGATGAATGTCAGAATTGCCCTTTCTGAAATCCTCCCAGACAGCGATGAAGCCACCATCGGAGGTAGTCGTTATCTGGGGAGACATCTGGATGGCACCTAAGGAATCATCATTTATCCGATCGCTCTCCTGCTGCAGGAATCCTAATGATGTGACCGTTCGAGCGTAGATATCGTAATTTAAATTTCTCTTATCCATCCAACCTACCACAAAAGCACCGGAGGGGGCAGCAGACAGAGTTGGGTCATGCCGTTCACCGGTTGCTTCCTGGTCGCTCATTCTGAGCTTCGATCCCACGGCCTGCCCCAGGCTGTCAAATCTCTGCGTGTACATGACTGGAAAAGACGAGGCATAATCTGTCCAGACGACCGCATATCTACCCGTGGTGTCCGAACCCACCCACGGGTCCTCGCGTGGTTCGGAGACGGAAGTGGTGTCGACTCGCAAGGGAGAGGTTTCGGGCGTTCCGCCAGAAGAAAAAATCCTGGCAAATACATTCTGGATGCCGCTTCTCAAGTCCACCCAGGTCATCATGAAACCATCACTCTTTCCCAAGCTTACGACGGGACTGTACTGATCTTCATCCAGGGAATCCGAATTGACCAACATGTTGCCTCCCAGTTTGTTTCCGGCGGAGTCGAATCTTTGAGCGTAGATGTTCGCATCCAGGTCGCGATAATCCTCCCACACCACCACGAACTTCCCACTTTCGCCGATTGAAACCGAAGGGGAAATATGGGGTCTGGTCCCTTTGTCCTCGTTCACCTTGAAGCTTTCCCCCAGTGGATTTCCTGAAGCATCGAATCGCCTGGCACGGATGTCGTTTGCTGATCCGACGTCTACCCATGCCACCACAAATCCGCCATCCGGTCTGCACGACAAAGACGGAGCCCAGGAGGGGATCCCCTCATCGTTCACCTGGAAAACTCCCCCCAACGGCGAAAGATCAGAATCAAATCTCCTTCCATAAATATCAAAACCGTCTTCCTCCACCCAGATCACCACGAAGGCAGTATCGCCCACGGTCGCGACGCACGGGAGAAGTTGATCTCGGCGAAAATCTTCCTGACTCACCTCAACATTGCTTCCAACCGACTCTCCGTAAAAAGTCATCTTTTGGGCGAAAATGTCGATGTCTCCATTTCTTTCATCCTCCCAAACCGCTACAAAACTTCTATCATCGAACATGGAGACGTAAGGAAGTCCCTGTTGATAAGTGCTGGGATAGTCTTCCTCATTTATCTGTATGTCTGAGGTGTCCAGAATAAAAGTCCCCTTTTGAGCAAAACACGGATAGGCATCGATCTCCCAATCTTCATGAAATAAATCCAAATTTCCTCTTTCAGAATTGTGAATCTTGCCTTCCCAAATGCGCCTGGTAAAGGATGAGAGTCTCTTTTCAAGAACATCTGCGGAAGTATATCCAGATTTCTCCAGACCCGCCCGAGACTGAAGAAGTTGGTCGACGGACGACTGGAATCCGCTCAGATCATTTCCCCGGGTACTCGAATGAAACGTCGAAAGAAGAATGAACAGGAAGAAGAACTTTGCCTTCACCAAGAAACACCCCTCTTTGCTTTTCTAATTCTCAGACTAGGGGACAGATTTTCACAGGCCCTAATCTAACGTATACAAATAAAACGTGTGCCGTTGCTGTCGACCGAGTGGTTCATCCGGCTGTCTGGAGCCTTTCCCGTCATTGAAAAGCAGATGGTGCTCTCAATGAATACGCTAACATTACCTCGTCTATTGAGATATCGTCTTCCGATCCACCTGAGTCAAGTTAAAATCGGATTTTGGGGGCTTCATCCAAAGCCGCCGCCAACGAACCCCCTTAAGGTTGCGCTGAGAGCGCGAACCAAAAGCCCTTGTACTTCATCCCCGTACCCTGTTCGTTTTCTTCGGAAAGGGACAAGACAGGTGAGGTTTGAGTTGATTTTCTGCCTGGTCGCATCCGAGAAGTGTGTAGTCAAAGTGAGTACGCAGCGGAGTATCGTTTAGTTCTTCAACTGCTGATTCCTGGCTTTCCTTTCCAGTCTCCTCCTTCGATATTGCAGAGACTCAAGTGCCCTTTGACAATTGAAGTCGGAAGAGGGCTGCGAATTCGCATTCAGGCATTCCGTCGCCCTGTCCACAATCTCCATTGCCCGGGGATAGTCCTTTTCCCTGTGCTCGAGATATTTGGCCAACTCCTCATAGGCGCGGAAATCGAAAGGAAATTCCTCCTCCAGAAGACGATGCCAGATTTGCCCAGCCTGTCTGAAATCTCCAAGCCTCTTGTAGGAGTATGCCAGGTTCATGTATATCACGTGCTGCCATTCGGCGGGCATGGCTTTGGACAAGGCGTGCTCGAAGCATGCGATGCTTTCGCGGTAATCGCCAGAACCAAAATGTAGTCTTCCCAGACTATATAAGTCCATTGGGTCATCTATCTCGGCAACCCGGAAATCCCCTATCGCCTGACTGATAAGAACCGAAAGACCCACCAAAGATAAGATATCATAGACGTTATGATGAAACACGGGAATCAACTGATCGACTGAACCCGACCTCAAGTAGTCAAAATAGATCTGAGGAATTAGATAACTGGGAATGTCGATCTCCCTTTCCACGTTTAATATCTGCCGTTCCACGTTGCTCAGGCTGCAATCCTGAATCCTTTTTTTCCATAGACGCCGTGAAGGAAAAAGAAGGTCCAGGTGCGGCCAAGATGTTGGATCAAAATCTATGCGATTGACCACACACCTGTTTTCTAAGAGAGGAAGATCATAGCACTTGCCATTGTAGCTGGCCAAAAACTTGAACTTCTTCAGCTCTTCGCTTACAGCAAAAAGGACCGCCTCCTCTTCATCGAAATCACGCATGAAATACTGTCTGACCAGAAATTCGTGATCACCGAAATACCCCATGCCTACCAGAAAAGCATAGGTCCCCACGCCCCCTGCCAGGCCGGTGGTCTCACAGTCGACGAACACCGTTTCTTTTAGATCAAAGGTGGATGAAGAGAAAGACTTTTGGGGGGGAGAGTTTTTCGAAAAACAGAGATTGGCTAAAACGTCACTCTTATGCTCGGAGCATGAAGCTAATCCGATTTTTCCGTGCCTATAACCGAGCCCGAACCTTTTCTCCACCAAGACGAATTTGCCGAACCTGTTTTCGGAGACCACCCCGCCGATTGATTCTTCCGTTTCGGCCTGCATTACAGGAGGAGTTTTCTCTCTGACCTTGATCGGATTTGATCTGTCAAGATTTCTTAACTTGTCTTCTAACTTCATGTTTTAGGAGATGACAGCAAGAATTTACTCTGCGCTGGTCTCGATCTTCTTCTGCACTTCTGCTTTCAGTCTCTCCACCAAGAGATACGCATCTTTTATGTCCTTACCTAAGTGCGAGACTTTGTGAGCATCCGACCCAAACGCACTTATTTTTACATTCATTTTGAGAGCCGAATTCAAAATCTCCAGATTCGGGCAAAACTGGCTGTGCCCCTTTCGAAGAAGTCCGGTGTTAATCTCCATGCCCACGTCGTTTTCCGCCATTAGCTCCAACACCGGCTCGACTAATCCGCGGTGTGCTGTTAAGATCTTTTCACCATAGAAACCCAAACCGTATTTTCTGTATATGTCCAGATGAGCGATGGCATCAAAAAGACCACTCATTACGGCCTTACGCAGAGCCTCGTAGTATTCCTGGCAAAGCTCTTCCAAGCTCCTCTTTTCGAAATAACTCTTAGCCTCTTTTGAGGCAGAAATGGCTATGTGATCCAAGCAGTGCACCGATCCCAGAAGATAATCCAAATCAAAGACAGCCAAATTCCTTCTCAAATCTTTCTCAATATGTGGAGCATAATCCACTTCCAGTCCTGCCTTAAGGGACAGACCCCGGGGGCCATAAATCTTGCCGGCCTTCCTTACATCCTCAATGTATCTTTTCACATTTTCTTCGTTCAACGGGGCGATCTTTCCGTCGATGC